>TARA_R110000868_G_scaffold163335_1_pt1 | contig 37778 bp, 36 predicted proteins | sample TARA_R110000868 | Tara Oceans TARA_R110000868 (sample SAMEA4397489) | marine metagenome | biome: Polar Biome; feature: [SRF] surface water layer (ENVO:00010504); material: water (ENVO:00002006), including particulate matter (ENVO:01000060) such as... | depth 5 m | reverse complement strand
CGTCTCCGTTTCGGGCCGGTCGAGTTCCTTATGGAAGAGATTCTGAGCGAGGCGGACCGAATCGAAGACGTCGATCAGGATGTGATCAGACTCGAGGAAGAAGACATCGGAAGCCTTCTTCCCGGGTTACCTCCAAAAGAGGGCTTGGTTGTTATTGACGATGAGTACTGTGATATTACATTTGATGAAAGCGGGTTTGAAGCCGTTGATATTTCTGCTCTGCTTGCCAGTGCAGTCGATGCTAAGAACTTCGTCGATGTGGTCGAAGAGGATGACTCGGATGAAGACGACTTAGTTGTACCAGTTGATGATCAGTCGATCGAAGTCATGGTTCTTTCCAATGGGGTCATTCTAGGTACTGAGTATCTACGAATGCACCACAAGCAATATTTCTTGGCCGGCAAGAACACCAAAGACTCAGTACTTTTTCCAATCTTAGATGCAGGTCAAAAGATCCCTTTTGCCAAACAAGTGGGAACAGGTCTTGAGTTTTTAGACATTCCTGGTTTTGAGAAAACAACAGACAAAGCTGTAACAAGCTGGACTTACCGCACACTACAAGTTGTGGCACGAGAAGTTGAGACTCCTCCACACTTGCGAATTGCATCCCTCATTTCAAAAGATAAAGCATTTTGGAGTGACTCGGCCAAAATTTTTGGTACTGTCATGGGGCTTATGTTGCTCCTACTACTCGTAGACACCAGCATCAAGCCACCTGAGGAAAAACAGATTGCTATTATTTATAGAAAGGCCGTTAAATCTGAAGACGTTACTAAAACAAAGACTGCTGAAAATCCTAACAAAGTTGATAAAGATGACGGCGTAAAACAAAAAGAATACGAGAAAAAAGAAGTTAAGACAGCAAAGGCCGCAGCTCAAAATCCTCAGCCAAAACAACAGCCTGCTAGCGCGCCAGAACAAGCGGCAGCAGCAGCTCAACCTAAAGTGGCGGAGAAGCCTAAGATGAAGGCTTATGAATTCAAAATGAACTCGGCCATGAGCTCATTTATGAATTCTAAATCTCCAAGTGTGGATACTAGTAGTAACTCAAGATCACTCGCCTCGACGACTAATGTGAAGTCGGCCAATACCAATTCCAAAAATCTACTCAAAGCTCAAGCATCAGGAGCAGTGGGAAGTCTTGGCGATAGTATGAACGGTGCATTTAACCGTGACTCAGGTGCCAAAGGCTTAGCGGCAAAAGGTGGCATCGATACCACCTACGCAGCACCTAAAACAGTTGTGATGGGATCGATGGACCCGGAGCTTCTTCGTAAGATTTTGGCCGAATATCTACCGCAGTTTAGACATTGTTATCAACAAGAGCTTCAGCGCCAAGAGGATGTTGAAGGTGTGCTTGATATGAACTTTAGAATTAATGGCAATGGTAAAGTTGGCAAGATTAATATCAAGGCTAAAGATTCACGTTTTTCTGGCGGAGGGGTCGATTGTATGGCCTCAGTTCTTAAGCTTATCGACTTTCCAAAACCAAAGGGTGGCGGTGTCGTCGACGTGAGACAGCCACTGAATTTCTTCTCTGAAAGAGCAAAAATATAATTCCTAAAAACTGCCCACTTCGGTGGGCAGAGCGATTAAGCTAAGTCCTTATCTTTTAATGTATGCTATGGGAAAAACTAGAATCATCCGATAATATAGAAGATGACTCTACTTTTACTAACTCTTCTATTTTCATTCAATCTGCAAGCTCAAACTCCGTTTGATAATGGACTCATCGACTTAACAAGTTCAGTTGGCGATATTGTTTCGATTACAAACCCTATGGCCGGCGAGAGTCTTCGAGTGCAGGCCATTGAGCTCAGCACCTTTGTTGATCAACAAAGATGTTCATCTTTTATAGGTATTCAAGTCGAAGATGCAGGTGCCACAAGGGTTGAACTGGCTGCCTACGAGATCCCAGGCGCACCCTACAATGATCAAATGCTTGCTCTGATTAATCAGTATCCGCAATTTGCATCGATGCAACCTCATATCTACCCTTTTAGAAACTTACTTGGTGCCTATGCAAGAAGCCTTGGAGTCAATCATTTTAAAGATAAGAGCAGTACCGAGTTAGCCACCGGGCTCTCTGCCTTTGCCGCTTCGGAGTATCAACTTTACCTTCCAAAAGGCTTACTTCTAGTTGAAGTTATTCAAGATCGACTCATTGATGATCCGAGTAAGCTTACCTTTGCGATGAATGGCGTAAGTAGTCTCTCTCTTAATGAAAGAGCCGAAGTACTTCATCACCTGAGTGCTCGCATAGCAAGCGATGCAGGAGCCGGCTCAAGTGATTTTGACCGCCAAAAAAGAGTTGCCGAGTACTTTACAAATGCTGGCTTAACAGAGGGATTGTTAATTAGGGAGCGCCACCAAGGACAAGAAAAAATATCTGTTATCGCTAAGGATACGGCCTCGGGACAATTTTTAAAAAATACTTATATGCCGGTAGCAAGATCTGTACTTGGTCAGGCGCAAGAGTTTTATAGTCTAAGTGGTCAAGTTGTTGAAGCGCGAGAAATTCCAGAAGAGTTTAGACCCATCGTATCGACCCAATTGCTCTCAGGAAGAAATCCATCTGTTTGGAGTGAGTATCAAGAACGTCAACAAGAGCCTGGCCCATCAAGATTAACTGTTCAGGCCCCTACGGTTAGTGTGGTGCCAGAAAGTGAAGCCACGCCAAATACGGGAGTCGCCCCAATAGTCATTCGCGGCCTTGATGAAAATGAACAGCCGGCCAATCTGCAAGTTCAAGGCGATGCGGGAGTGACCTTTACCACAGGCACGGTTGATCGAGTTGTCACATTCTCTCCCAATCAAATTAGAAATATCGACACAGATATCACTCAGATTATTGTGCCCAATTTTATGAACCCGCAAGAGACGGCGAGACAAAACCAAGTCAATCAACTTGGCCTCAGTAATCTTAACGCTCCACGGGGACAAATTTTTCAAACATCTCTAGCAACAGTCAGTGCGACTGATGGGGCCGTTCTCAGGGCAACCGGCAGCCGCTCAGATGGAACGAATGTTCAGGGTTTTAGTAATTTGATGCAAGTTGATCGAAATGGAAACACCATGGACTCATCGGGCTTCATTCAAAATGGAAACGACTTTGGTGTCTCTGGTCGCTATCAAACATCAGCGGCAGGGACATTACTTGAAGGCAGAAGTTTTTTCAATCTCGATACGACCGATCGAAATAGCGACGGCGAAGTGATAAGTCGTGGAGTCAATTTCACTGGCGTTATGAATTATCGCAGTCAAACACATAATGGCGAAAATACCACAGTTTTAAATGGAACAGTAGGAGCTGACATTCCCGTTGGTGAAAATGATACCGTTAGAACGGTGGCAAGTCTCGATGCTGATCAAGGAGTCACAAATATCGCAACTTCTTATAATACTGATATTAGTGAGGGCACTCGCCTTTCTGTTATCGGGCAAACTGGCGTTAGCGGAGAAAGCATCGCTGCAAGAGTTCAAAATGAAAACACTATTGCAACGGCCAGAACAAGTGTCGATGCCCAGGGCAATCAAACAAATGCCGTGGCGCTGGGACAAAACCTGCAGAGCGTTTTACCTGAAAACACTGAAGGCTTTGTGATGGTTGGTATAGAGGAGGGAGATCTCGGTACAACAACCAGGCAAGTGGCCACTTTCGCAGTCTCACCAGGCGTCATCTTAAGTGAAGATGGTAGAGTCGGTTATACCATTTCAAATTCAGATAGAACAAATGCAACCGGAGCGATGATCCAAGAACAATCAACACAAACATTTGTGGTAACGGACTCAATCGGCACAGTAAACTGGGATGTAAACTACTCTCTTGGGGAAACGACCACACCGATAGAGACAACAGACAGAGTATCCATTACAAATAGAGTGACTTATGGTGTGGATAGAAATGGTCGCCCACTCGACTCTAACGGCGGAGTGGTCGGCTCTCTTACCAGTGGTTACACCCAAGAAATGACTTCAAGTAATGAAACTCAAACAAACCCTGGAACTCGTGTGGCCGAACAATTTAGAATCGACGCTACCACGGGCTATACTTCTGGGACGAACTCTGCTGGTAGAAGTTATGGCGTCAATGGTGGTTTAGAGTTTACTCGCAATATTGTCAGTGTTGGCGGAACAGTTGAATCGACTGAGGATAATCGAAACTTCAGAATAGGCGCCGAGTTCAACGAACAATATCAAAGAGGCTCTGCAACCTGCAATGCGGGAAGAAGACGCACGATTAATGCCGCCGGAGTCGAAGATAACTCACCAGTTGAATGTCACGTTACTTTTGTTCGAAGGTTTTAGAACTCATCTTCAAAATTTTATGAGTCAGCTCTTCTTCTTTGACCGGGTCAGAGTTTTTAGTTGATAATTTCTTAGCTGTTTTTGAGATTAAATTCATTTGCGTAGCATATAAACGACAAGCACTACAGATCGTAAGATGCATTAACAACTCTGGCTTTCTCCACCAGGGCAGCTGCTTAGCATCTGCTACAACCTCTGCAATTTCACGACAGCGAAGCATTATTTTTTCTCCAGGCATTCACGAAGATTTGCTTTAGCACGAAAACTTAGCACACCTAGATTATTTGCCGAAACACCCATGACTTCGATGACTTCTTGAGTTGTGAACTCTTGAACTTCCTTCAGAGTAAAAACCATTTTTTGCTGCGCTGGTAGTTCATCAAGACACTCTTCGAGATGAACAAGGCTTTGCGCTCTCTCTGCAAAAATAGATGGATCTGTTGGCGGTCGAACCCAATGTCCAGTCTCATCAAAGCGTGACTCAAATTCATTCCACTCTTCATGCCCATGCTTTTTATGATCGCGTCTAAGTTCCCTGGCCTTGTTGTACATAATGCCAAATAAAAAAGTTTTTATCTTTGAGCGCCCTTCAAATCTTGGAGCAATATCAAAAAATGTCGTCCACGTGTTTTGTACCAATTCATCAGCTTGATCGGGATTAAAGCCCATTCCAAGACTGGCCCTTCTCAAAATTGCGGTATAATTAGTCACTAAATCACGTAAAGTTTGGTGATCTAGATTTCGCACATTATGGATGAATGTATCTGTTTCATAAGTCACTGTGGACATGAACGCTCCGACAATATTTGTTGCCATCATAATGCGCCTTCCATACTAGAGAGTAAAGCCATACTGCCAAGTATTGGTGTTAGCTTATAGGTTGGTGAAGTATTTCCGGGGAAAATTACAAAATAATTAATTATCAAGTAAGTTCTTGATATTACTTAACTGTGAGATTGCTCATGCAGCTTGATGAATCTTTAATAATGCCATCGGATTCGTGCAAATCTCTTTTGCTAAAACCGAGCGTAATATGAGGATAAAACTTGAGAGGATCGAAAGCATCTGCCTCGCCACCACTTTCAATGAACTTTTTATGTATCTTTGTTCTAAGCTTTAACAAATCATTCGAACTTACAACCAGGTAAAAAGTCTGCTCTAAGTTTTGATCAATTTTCTTTGATCCTTGGCCCAAGCATTTAATTTGAAACTTTGATGATTGGATCTTACTGTCTTTAGCTATGGATTGAATTTCTTCAATTGAAAGGTGTGGTTTAAGAATATCGAAATACTCAATTGGTGTTATCACCGTAATATGAGCTTCACCTCGACTTATCAACGATAATCCTGTTTTAGCTTTTAAAAAATCAAATAAGCTAGAGACTGGCTTAAACGGAATATCCATTGAGAGATAACTATCAAAGCGCCCACTACCACGATGATCTAGGAGCTTAAGTGACTGAGTATCATAAACGCTCTTATCAATGGTAAAAGCAAAACTCGCTCCACTGAACAGCCAAAGGGCAATAACAAAAAACTTCATACTTTTGCGTGGGCCTGCATGAATGTGTAGTGAAAAACGGCATTGGGATCATCCGCAACTTTTTCAAGCTCAACTCTAGCCTTGTCGACAATCTCGCTCGAAACGACATTGGCCTTCACTAATTGGTCTGATGCTGATAATAAAAGATCGGTCCAAAACTCGATTTGCTCTTTTCGTTTTTGAGGCGTTCGGTTGTCATAATGCCAAGTCACCGGCACCGTGCGAATATCCTGATAGCCCAAGGATTGAAGCATATTGCCTAGTTTCATCCCAATAAATGGGTCCCCACCAATACTTGATTGATAATCATTAAAGGCCATCCAATACTGCCAAACATTTGGTGAGTAAGGTTCAAGAAAGAATGATGAATTCATAACTTCATTGACGACCAAAGTTGAACCCTGTCTCAATACTCTTCTCACTTCTGATAGAACTCTAAGAGGGTCTGGCATATGCTCAAGAACCCAACACAAAAAGCCGCCATCAAAGTGGCCGGATTCAAATGTCATTTTGGAAGCATTCATTTTTTGAATTTCGAAACGATTCTTTGCAAAGTCTAGTGAGGCTAGTCGCTGACTTGCCATACTAATTTGTGCGTCTGATAAATCAATACCAGTCAGTTTAAGTTTAGGAAAACGCCTGAGGATAATCTCACTTTGTGCACCAACGCCACAACCAACCTCAAGTAAATTCTTAACTCCTGAAAAATTTATGTTTTGGTAAATGGAATGCTCCGCATAAGCAGCTTGTTGTCTAAGTCGTTCCTGCTCGGCCGGACTAAAACCGTGCAAATAAGGAAATTCAGTGGCGATATTATTAACTTCTGTTTTCAAGAAAACTCCTAAAGAGTATGATGACGCTGTGGAACTATTGTATTACAGATTCATTGCTTTTTTTAAAAAAGCTCACAAACCCTACGTTCTCGCCGGAGGAAAAAAGGGATTGATGCAGCTTGTGACGAGATTTTATGACCTTATGGAGCAAGACTCCAGGTTTTCTAAAATCGCAGCGATGCATCCAAGCGATATGACTGATTCCCGACAAAAACTGTTCATGTTTTTATCTGGCTGGTTTGGCGGCCCAAATCTCTACTGGCAAAATTTTGGTCATCCCAGAATGAGGGCCAGACATATGAAATTTCCCATTGATACAGTGGCGGCGCAGAGCTGGATAGAATGTATGAAAGAAGCAGTCTCCCAAATGAAGTGGAGTCTTGAATTTAAAGAATATGCGTTAAAGTCTTTTGCTGACTTTGCCATGCATATGAGAAACCGGAATTAATATGAAAAAATTTGCAAAGCGAACTGAAGTTCTTAAAGAGTCCATCTTCACGACCATGTCCAATAAAGCCAGAAAGGCGAATGCAATTAATCTCGCTCAAGGCTTTCCCGACTTTGATGGACCTGACTGGCTCGTTCAAGCGGCCAAGGATGCACTTTCAAAAGATGATGGTGCCTACAACCAATATGCTTCGGCCCTTGGAGCCCCGGTTCTTCGCAAAGCAGTAGCTCTTCAACAAAGTGAAGACTGGGGAACTGCATTTGATCCTGAATCTGAAATCACAATTACTGTGGGTGCAACCGAGGCCATCTATGCAACTCTTCAAGCATTAGTCGATAGCGGTGATGAAGTCGTAGTATTTGAGCCTATGTATGACTCCTATGCTGCAACCATTGATATGATCGGAGCGGTTGCAAAACCAGTCACTCTTTTAGAACCTACCTTTGAGTTTGATGAAAAAGAATTAAGAGCCGCCTTCAGCTCAAAAACGAAAGCAATCATGATCAACTCTCCTCATAATCCCACTGGTAAAATATTTAACGCCAAGGAACTCGACTTGATAGGTCGATTAGCAGTTGAGTTTGATACCTATATTATTACAGATGAAGTCTACGAGCATTTAACCTTCGATATGAGTCATCAAGAATTTGCTCAGTGGCGCTCAAGCCCAGTTCTTAGGGACCGAACGGTGGCCATTTCTAGCGCAGGCAAAACATTTGGCATGACAGGCTGGAAAATTGGTTGGGCACTCGCGCCTGAGTCAATTACCAAAACAATCCGTATGGTCCACCAATACATTCCATTTTGTGCCACTCACCCCATGCAGGTAGCAGTTGCACATGGTCTAGAACATCGCAGTGGTTATATCGCTGGCTTTAAAGCGGAGTATAAAAAGAAGAGGGACCTCTTGGTCTCAGGTCTAAGGGAGCTTGGATTTGATGTTCTTGCTCCCCAAGGGACATATTTTCTACAAATAAAAGTCAGCGAGAATGCTTTTGATTTTTGCGATCAATTAATCGAAAAAAATGGAGTGGCCGCAATTCCAACTTCGCCATTTTACCTCAAGCACAAGCAAGGCGATCATCTTGTACGCCTTTGTTTTGCGAAGCGAGATGAAACCATTAGAGAGGCGCTCAAGCGTTTGCAAGCTCGCTAGATTCAATAATTTTAGAGAAAAACTTTAAGAAGTGAATTAGCTCGGCATTGAGGACTGGAAACTTGTCTTCATCGACGATAAGAATATTGCGGTAACGAAACTTGGCCATATTATTTAGTGCATAAACAATATGGTGCTTAAGCATCATATGATGAGGTTGTTCCGTCATAATCTCCTTGATTGACTTTGATAGATCAACACCACCCGAGATGAAAACTTTTGTTAGGAAATCTCTGTCTGTTATAATTCCCTTAAGTAGAGTTCCCCACGCCGAAACAGCTGCAATAGGGAGCTTCGAATCAGACATTTTTTGCCATAACTCCCCTATGCTGGCGGACTCATCAATTTTTAAAAGATCAGAGCCTCCAACTTCTTTAATGGGGGCAAAAAGAAATGTTCCAGTCTCAAGCGTATCTTTTTTACCCAAAAAAAGATGATCTTCTTCATGTATATGACCTGTGAGTGTTACCCAGTCTTCTAAGACACCAAACTTCTCACAAACCGACTTATAATCTTCAATGATAAGATCTAGAAGGGTTCTGGCCGAGAGAATAAAGTACTCATTATCTTTCTTAATAGGAAGGTGACGAAACTCCATTCGAGACATCATAAGAATAGCATCAGAGACTTTTTTATCGTAATCCAAAGAAAAAACTCTCTTGGACATAATACTTGAAACTTTTAACTCACCCCAATTGGGAAAATCTTTTGGATTCGTTTTAAGCAAGAGATCACGCTCAGAAAGGATTCCAACAAGTTTCTTATTTTCATCGCATACTCCAAAGGCGCCAAAATTCATTTTATTAAATTCGCTGACGACATCGGAGAGGCTTGTATCAACTGATACACTTACAAGAGGCTTAAGTTCGATCTCAGATAAATCTTTATGAAAGAAACTCAATTAAAACCCTCTACGACTGAATATGAAAGAAGTGATGGCAAATAAAGCGATACCTGATAATCCAAATTGAGCGATATCGACCCATGCGATTGTTGCCTCAGGAACTCCCGCTAAAACTTGGATAAAGGAGTGAGGAGCAGCAAACCTAGGAATAGTAATCCAAAGAATGAGTCCAACAATTTTTAGCAATGTTAGATTGGCCATCGGATCTTCAACAGAGCTGAAGTGTGATCTTGCCCAACTTCCACCTAGTGAGGCTACGCCAGTCAAAATCATACCAGAGGTCTTGCCCACCCATAATGAAACAAACAAACCCAAAACAGCAGCCGCTAAAGTTGGAAAGAGAGAAACAATTGGAGCCACAAGTAATGCCGTCATCGAAACTTCTTTGAGTGATTCGCTAAAGAGTAATCCCATCAGCACAAAACTTAAGACTTGATAAAAGCTTACCAAAATCCATGAGCCGATCACTCTGGCCGCCAAGTATGAGCCACGGCTAATTGGCAAGGCCAATAGCTGGCCAATAACTTGCGAAGTTACATCTGAGCGCACACAGCCCAGACCGAACATGAGTCCTAAAAATATACTCCAAGCGTTAACTAGCGCGTAATAAACCCAAATAAGTTGGCCAGTTCCGACAACCTCTACCCCACCCTCAAGTTGGATTTGCTCTCTGAAGGCTTGCATTACAGCGTAGCCAAGTCCAAGCATTCCAAGAGTCAGTCCAACTGCCATAAAAAAGCTTTTTGAGCGAATTTCTTTTTGAACAGTATTCCAAATGAGTAATCTAAACGCTCTAACATTCATTGTACGATCTCCGAGAAATAATCTTCTAAGCTCTTACCTTTGAGTAAGCTATTCTTCTCTCCGGCCACCAGAAGTTTTCCTTTATTCAAAATACCGAAGTGATCACAAAGGGGTTCGACTTCTGAGAGGATATGACTATTAATAAATAGCGTCTTTCCTAAAGTTTTAAGTTCGCGCAGAAGATCTTTCAGGTCTTTAATCCCAATCGGGTCAAGCCCAGAAAATGGTTCATCAAGAATGAGTAACTGCTTATCACCAAGTAATAATGAAGCTAGGCCAACACGTTGAAGCTGTCCCTTTGATAAGCCTGAAAGTTTTTTATGCGCTAGCTCTGAAATTTTGAGTCGACCGAGTGCCTCTGTTACCGCCACTTCGCTTTCTTGTTTTGATAATCCAGCAACTGCGGCGTGAAAGGCTAAAGTATCTTTAACTTTGTAGTAAGGATAAAACGAAAATTTTTCGGGCAAATAGCCAATACTACTTCGAGCCGATGGGGTTCCAGCAAGCTTAGAAAATAATGAAAGTGTTCCGCTCATTGGAAACTGAAGGCCGAGCATAATTTTAACGAATGTGGTTTTACCCGCTCCGTTTGGACCAAGAAGGGCAAAGCATTGACCTTGACCAATCTCAAGATTAACTCCATCGAGGGCCTGAAACTTTCCATAGCTGTGGCTTAGATTTTGCGCCTGAACAATAGTCATCGCGACTCCATTTAAAACTGTATTATCACTTCTCATTATTCTACCCTAATCAGTTAAAATTGCATGATTAAGAACGTTTTACTCAGGTAAAAGCTTGTAATAAATAGTTTAGAAGTACCGATAAAGTTCGTGTAGGAGACGGTGTGTACCCGAGTAAAAAACTTTTTGGAATTCTATTCGCGCTTAGTGTTGCGACCATTTTGGAAATCATGATGGTGGCCGGCTATTATGCGACTACTGAAGCCGGTACATTTCACTTTCTCAATCGCTTCTTTGTTCTGACAGGCGGAAATTTTATCGGCGGTGGCTATATTCAGTGGCTCACCTTCTTCGCCTTCTTTTGGTCCATGATTGAAATTAAAGAGTGTTTTAAGAGTATTGATTTTCATAAGCGGGGCTATCGCTTAAAGCTATTGCCCACAAACGATAAAATTGTGCTTATGGCCCAAGACGTTATGGAGATATTGGTCAAAGCTCAAGAGGCCGAGAAAACCAAAAATAAAAATCTTGTTACTAATATTATTAAGAAAGCTTGCACTAAGTTTAGAACATCAAAGAATATCTCTGAGATGATTGAAATTATCTCTATCCAAACTGAGATTGATAAGAATAAAAGTGAGAGTGATCAGTCAAATATTCGATACCTAACATGGCTCATTCCGTCAGTTGGATTTATCGGTACCGTTCTTGGTATCTCTCAGGCTCTCACGATTGCCAATAGCGGAGATATGGAACTAATCACGGCTACTCTTGGTGTCGCCTTTGACACGACCTTGATTGCACTTATCCTCTCAATTATTGTGATGTGGTTTTATCACCGTCTACAAGAAGAAACTGATCGCCTACACGATGATATTAAAGAATATGTTATTGAAAACCTTGTCAATAAGGTGGAGACGTAATGGCCAAGCGCGAAGCCAATGCCATTAATATCGCCTTCCTGGATCTCCTCTCTGGTGCTCTGGGCGCTGTTATTATTTTGTTTGTAGCGGTACCAAAGTCTAAAATGCCTACGCCAAATGACGCCCCTATTAAGCCCAAAGAAGAGACTGTTCAAGTTCAAGAAAATAAAAAAGATAAGTACAAGGCCTTTGCCACTAAATTAGACGGCTATATCGAGATGATGGAAGAACAGCAAAATATGATTGCTGATCTTGAAAATGAAAACAAACTACTCAAAGAGGAGGCCGAAAAGATTATTAAACCTTCGGCCAGAGCTCCTGCAGCAGGTGCTACCGATCTCGACAGTGGCTTTAAGTTTCGTGGCAAAAATATTGTCTTAATCATCGATGTGTCTGGATCAATGAACGCTGAAGATAGAATTGGCCAAGTTAAGGCCGGACTCAAAATGCTAGTGACATCAATGAGTCAGGATTTTAGAGTCGATGTGGTCAACTTCCCAGGCAAGCAGCCACAACCCTACGACGTACTTTGGGGCAGGCTGCAACCCCTAACAAAAGATCATAAGACAGAGATCTATAAGCATATTGGTAGCCTAAGACCAGATGGTGGTACACCGACCAGACAAGTTCTCGATTATGCCCTTGCGCAATACAAAGACGCGAGTGATATCATTTTGCTGACAGACGGCGCTCCGACCACGGCCTATGGTCAGTACGATAATATCTATACTTTGGTTGGAGAGATTACCAAAAAAAATCGTGGAAAAGTGCAAATTAATGCGATTGGAGTGGGAAGCTCCTTTTTACTTGATAAGACCACTAACCATTACCTCTTCCTTGAGAAGCTCGCTCGCGATAATGGTAATGGCTTTTTCTTTGGTTTTTAATCCGCATCTCTAAAGAGCACGGCTGCTTCTGTCGCGATGGCTTTTCGCCCAAGCACCTCAACGATTGAAATCCCAACCAGCAAAATCATAACAAAGCTTAGCACAGGTAAAATCGGATCAAATGCCCAGAGCCCATCAAACAGAACTACCGATAAAAGATAGCTCATCAAGAGAGAGCCGATTACTCCGAGTCCTGAGGCAATAACTAAAATCCCGATAAATTCAAAGCGCAATCTCGACATCATCGACTGAGTTGATAGACCCAGCATTTTCTCAAGCGCCATATCCTTTTCTCGCGTCAACATTTGATGATTGATAATAAAGCCAATCACCATCAGACCGACAATGACTGAAAGTAATGCCATCACTAACAAGGCCTGAGACATAGTCCCTAAAACCACCACAATACGCTCAATCACCCGTCCAATATCTACCGCTGAAATATTGGGAAATTTCTTAAACAGATCGACTTGCAACTTGTCTTTAAGTTGATTAGAAAGCTGACCAAAAGTGGCCAAGAACGTTTTTGGAGCGTCGTTGAGAACTCCTTCTTGGAAGACAATAAAGAAATTGGGCATAAAGGTTGTCCAGCGAACCGATCGAAAGTTCACGACCTTGCCTTTGATAGGCATACCAAGAATTTCAAACTCTAAGATATCCCCGAGATTCAGCCCCAATCTGGTGGCAAAACGCTGTTCGATACTGATCTCAGCAGGACTCTCCATCGACTCGTCTTTATAAACTCCCGAGAACTCCCTCCCCTCTACCAACTTTTCTGAAGGGTTGAGTTGATTGGCATAAGAGAGATTCATACCGCGATTTCTAAACCTGGCCTTTTGTTCTTCCTCTCTCGTTAGTTTTTGGTCAGTATCGATTTCATATTTCTCATCATTAATAGAAACAAGTCTGGCCCGTACCATTGGGGATATATTGGTGAGGGGCAAGTTTGCTTGATTTGAGAAAGTTTTCAAATCCTCAACTTGATCATCTTGAACATCAAAGAGAAAGACGCTCGGCCTGACACTTGGATTGGCCACGCTAATTTCATTTTCCAGATTAGTGCGAAGCTGTGGGATCAAGTTAAAAACTAAGGAACAGTAAAAAACTGCTAGGAAAATTGAAAGTGTCGCTGCCCAGGTTCTTGAGCTTCGAAGTAAGGCATGTCTAAGATTGATATTCTTGACCTTCACTTTTGAAATGAAGTTTAAACATACTCGAAGTAATGGAATCAATACGAGTAAGAAAATGACAATCCCACCCAAAAAAGCCCCTGCGACTAAGAAAGACTTAGAGACATAAAAAGAGAGTACGGCAAAAAACAGCGGCCAAGCTGCCCAGGCTATCATTGAAACTTTCTGGTGGCTTTTTCTCGTGGCGAGGTTTGAAGCTTTAAGAATAAGTGGGATGGATAAAAACAGAGGCGACGCAATCCCAACTAAAAGAACTAAGATAAAGGGCTTCCAACTAAAAAGGTTATCAATTTCAATTGGTAGAAACTGAAAGGCCAATGATTTCAGCGGCCCTATTAAAATAAGACCAAAAGTGATGGAGCAGACCGTACCAAAGATAGAGAGTAAACTTAAGTGATAAAGCATGAAGCGAATGAGTTTCTTGCGCTCCATTCCGATCGCATGCAAAGTCGAAAAGTCTGCGGCCTTATGACGAAGATGGGCTTGAAATAAATACAAGATGCCCACACTAGCAAGAAAAAGAGCGACCAGCGAAACGAGACCCAGAAAGTCGCCAAGATAAGCTAGAGTGCGACCAACCTGATCTTCTTCGCTGGAAGGTGTCGAGATGCGCACAGTGGAATCAAAGGACTTCTTAATTCGATCAAGTAGATCCTTGTCATTATCAATTTGCACGCCTTCGGGAAATTTAAATCCGATTTTATAGCCAACAGTGCTGCCAAACTTGATTAACTCCCCTTTTTTTACCCCATCCATAGAAAGATAGACTCTAGGAGCGATGGCGCCTGTTTGCATCGACTGCTGCACATCACGTTCAACGATATCGACAACTTTAAAAACACTTTCACCAATAGGAAGTTGATCCCCAATTTTAATATTAAGTTGAGTTGCAAGTTCAGGATAAATCCAAGCCTCATTATCGGCCAAAGGAGTAGCGTCACCGGGGTATTGTGTATTTGAACGAAGTAATAGCTTTCCATAAAAAGGATAACCATTTTCTTGGGCACGAACTTGGATCAGCCTGCTCGCCCCATTAAAGGAAGTCATTGAAAAAATATCGAGTGATTTTAAATGAGTCGCTTCCTTAAAGTATTGCTGAATAATATCAACATGTCGCTTTTCAAGTGCAAAGCGCGAACTTAGCTCTAGGTCGGCCCCCAATAGTTCTTTAGAACGGCTTTGCAGATTAGTCTGCACGACCCCCTTAAAAGATTCAATGGCCGTTAGTCCAAGCAGACCTAAAAGAACACTTAAGACAAAGAAAAATGAAAACCTCGGATGATTTTTTATCTCACGAGCAGCTAATCGAAGTATCAAACCAATACTCCATTTTCCATTGTGAGAATGCGATCACAACGTTTTGCCAGTGTTTGAGAATGCGTCACAATTAGAAGCGAGGTTTTGTGGTCCTTCACCATTTTAAATAGGAGGGACATAATTTCTTCGCCTGTAGACTCGTCCAGACTTCCACTTGGTTCATCGGCCAAAATCAGCTTTGGCTTAATCGCCATAGCCCGAGCGATAGCGACTCGTTGCTGCTCTCCACCTGAGAGCTGGGCCGGAAAATGATCAACGCGAGCAGAAAGACCGACTTCACCTAGCAGTTCTATCGCGGTTTCTTTGGCGTTACGATCTCCCTTAAGTTCTAAAGGAAGGGCAACATTTTCATAAGCCTTCAAGTGGGACAGAAGATGAAATTGTTGAAAGATCATTCCAATTTTATTGGCCCTAAGGCGTGTTAGCGCATCTTCACTAAGTTTTGAATAATCTTCGCCATCAAAGATCATTGATCCAAGATCAGCCCGTTCAAGTCCACAAAGTAAACCGAGCAAAGTTGACTTGCCTGAGCCTGAACGTCCAACGATGGCAACGCTTTCACCCGAAGCTACATTAAAATTAATATCTTTTAAGACATTAAGCGGACCTTTTGGTGTGGCGAAGCTTTTAGCAATAGAGTTCACATCGAATAACATATTCATTACTTGGCCTTATTCCTTTGTTTATATTCTTCGAGCATAATCGGCTTGAGAACTTTTAAAACGTTGTCGGCCATCACGCGATGTCCTTTATCGTTTGGATGAATTCCATCGGCTTGATTTAACTCTTTATCCCCCGCCACTCCTTCAAGAAGGAATGGAATGAAGTCCAACTGGTATTTATTTTTTAGTGTACGGTACATTTTGGAGAATTTATCGCGATAATCAGCACCATAATTAGGAGGAATAAGCATTCCTGTTAGGACGACACGAATATTATTTTCTTTTGCTGTGGCAATCGTTTTAGCAAGATTGTCCGAAGATGACTGGACATCAATACCGCGAAGGCCATCATTTGCCCCTAATGCTAAGACTAAAATATCGGGCTTACTTTTTAAAAACCATTTTAATCGAGATGGTGCATTAGCACTGGTTGATCCGCTCACGCTGCCATTTGTAATTTTAACTTTAAAAGGAACGGCTCCTTCATCAAGTTTTTTTTCAATAACACTAGGAAAGGAGTGTTCTCTGGTAACGCCGTAACCTTCTGATAGAGAGTCGCCCATAAAAAGTACATGAAGCTCGGACCACGCCGGAGTGGAGACGAATAATAATATGAATAAGAGTCTTTTCATTTCATTCCCTTCAATTCTTGAAGCGCCAAACTAAGCTGCACCTTCAATTGTCTCAGTTGAACTTTGTTTGGCCTGACTTCAGTCGAGGCATATTTTATAGCGGTATAACTGTGGACAAACCCAATCGTGGCGCTACCTGCGCCTTGACGCTGGAGCACTTCAACCAACCTATAGGGTGGCATAGCTTGATCCACATTTAGGTCAAGATTGTGTAGTTTTTTAATAAATGTCTGATAACTACGATTGACTACATGCCAGGGGCTTCGCCCATTTCGACGCGTATAGAGCCAGTAAGTAGTTATAAATACAAAAGCAATAAGGGCACAAACCCATTTGAGCCAACTTCTTTTCCAATTTTTTAATCCAAGTGAACTCAGAAATTCTTGTTGAGACTCGGCACTATAATTAATAAAGGCGAGGTTCAAGCTGTAAAAAGTCGAGTCGACCACCTTAAGCACATCATTAAGTAAACCTGATCTAATGGCCCTAAGCCAGCTCTGCGTCCCCTGCGCGAGCTCTTCTTGATTAAAGCCAAACTCGGTAGCACCAAAGATAAGTCTATTGGGCACAACGTAGGAAGTTGGATCAAGCCTGCGCCAGCCGTTTGAATCATGAACAGATACCCAAGCATGCGCATCACGTCCGCGTATCAACCAATACTCTCCAAGCTCATTAAAATCCCCTCCTTGAAATCCCACCATTACGTGAGCAGGATAATCAAAGCTACGAAGGATGAGGGCCATGGCTGATGCGAAATGTTCGCAAATGCCAATTTTTCTAACTTCTAAAAACTCTTTAAGCTGTTCAAGCGGTGATCCATTATATTCGCCCGGACTCAGTGAGTAGGAAAAATCCTTTGAAAACAAAAGGTAGATCTCACGCTGCAATTGATCCAACGTTAGACCCTTAAATTGAGGATATGTCTCCCTGATATAGGCCCGAACTTCGGGCGGTAATTGAAGTTCATCCTGGTGAAAAATCGGCTCGTTTTTTAAAAAATCGGTTGAGTCGGAGCTTCCCCTCCATCTGATTTTTTGATGACTTAGTGGAGAAACGATTGCATCGCCTAGTCCCCTCCTAGAGGTTTGTCCCAAAGTTAATAATTTATAGGTGGCCGCGGGTGCTAGTAAAAAAATACTTCCGCCACCAAGTTCCGCCATGTCAGCAATATATTCATAGCGCCCGCTGGATTCCTGATTGGCCGCTGATAAATAACGAAGTCGATTATTCTTAGTCCAGTTAAAGCCATCAGTGACAGATAAAGTACCACCTTGCCAATACATCTCGGGCATTGGAGGGGCTCTATTAGAAAAGCGCGCTCTAAACACTGGCAAATCACTTTGCATAATCTCGCTTATACTGCCAGGTCTAAGCTCACTTGAAAATCCGGTCCAAGCATTCACCGTTTGTGTTTTTTGACTTCTAAAGAGTGTGAAATTTGCCCTAGGAAAAATGAAGAATAATAAAATCGTGAGAATAAGTGAAAAGCTCATGACTCTAAAAAGAACTTTTCTTTTGCTCTTTTGAAAAATGGACTCCATAACTCTTCTGTCTCGCTGCAAATCCATAAAGATGCCACACATCAAGGTCGTCGCGATGACCATGAAAGCAAGCAAGAGCAATGACTCTAATAGCAGGTATTGTGCTATCATCATGAGTTGGAATATTAAGAAAAATAAAAAGTAGTCTCTTGCTGTTTTAATCTCGTAGAGTTTAAGCGCTGCCAGTACTGAGAATAAGGCAGCAGCAGCTTCGACCGAGCGAAAACCGTCATAGTCCTGCCATACGAAGACTCCACCACTAATAAGTAAAATAGTGCGCAGTGCTTTGGGAAGATGAACATTCTTGGCGAAGATAATCAAAGCTAATGCCCAAATCGTACAAAAGACTGCGATCAAAGCGGGGTGATGGAGGTTATAAAATGGTAATAATCCCACTCCCAAAAAAAACCAGCAAATATAAAATAATGATTTACTCATGGGAATTCAACTATTGGCTTGTGCAGGACGGATAGTCGGTCAAGACAATCTTCTTTAAACTCTTGACCACTTCCTAAAACAAATTGCTGCTCTCCTGGATAAATGAGGCCATAAGTCGCATCGGGACTCATCTCTTGCAATAGCCCACAGGCCGCGCTTAAATTTTCTTCCACTTCCTCGCCGCGAAGATCATAAACTTTTGCCTCTTGGGCCTCTCTTGAAAAGACTCTTATTTGTGGAAAGTTAAATCTTTGACTGTGACGACGATCAATGCGAGATAAACTCTCCCCCGCTCGATGTCCTCTGGTTTCATAGTACTCATCATTGCCAATAAGAACCGAATGACTAACCCCTCCGAACTCGCTACCAGATTGGTCGAAAGATCGAAGTTGCTTACGAAGAGGCTTTGGCCTAACCAGCAATTTCAAATCGAGTTTAACCCATTTCCAAGCGTAAAAGAGTCCAAAGGGAAAGCGACTAGAGAGACTTAGGCGAGCTAGTTTATATTGCCCCCGTTCAAGTTCAAGCTTAGATAAGTCGACAATCAAGTCACGACTTTCAAGCCCTGCAATTTTGTCGACTAATACGAGAGTTTTACCTAAGCACTCAATAGCAATGTCATACTGATCTTTTCGACTCTTATTGATCACTCTCAAGCGATAAGGTGAAGATGCATGGGGTTGAATACGCGCAACTTGATCCACAAGTTCAATCGAAATGGCATGAACACTTTCATTTGTGACAACGGCAGAAATAGAAACGAAAGAGAAAAAGAGGAAAGTCGAAAAGTAAGCGAGATTATGTCCGTAGGAGATCGCGATCAAAAAGAGAACGAAAGCAATAAATGAAAAATAAAATCCGATTGCACTTGGTACAATATAAACGCGAGCATTATTTGTTTTCTTCACAAGCTTTTCAAAGAGTTGATTCGGCAAAAATGCTCGAACGCGTCTAAGGAATAGGAAGCTCGTTGATAAGTCTTGTGACTTCAAACTGCCCCACCTTCATACCTCGCCCTCCGCCAACACGATGTCCAAGCACACTTGATGCTAAAAATTGAATATCATCGGGGGCTACATGGTTTCGTTGATTAAATACTGCCTGCATTTTGGCCAAAACAATTAAGTCCTGTCCTGCGCGTGGAGAAATATGCGCACCATTTTTTCGAAGCCCTTGCAAAAGATCGAGCACATACTCAAGCAATTGCTCACTGACGACGATTTCTCTTGAGCGCTTGAACAATTCATCAGCCAACTCTTTTGAAATACAGGCTTTTAATTGCTTAATTTTGTCTCTTGGGTCATCCATGATCAAGATTTTCTTTTCCAGATTTCGGCCAGGTAACTCTAAAGTCAGACCGACTGAAAAACGATCTAACTGAGACTCAGGAAGAGCATGCGTGCCGACTTGTTCGTATGGATTTTGAGTCGCCAGAACACAGAAGTGTTCCGGCAACGGATGGTCTTTATTGTCGATTGAAACTTGGCGCTCTTCCATCGCCTGCAAAAGAGCACTTTGTGTTTTTGGAGAAGCGCGGTTAAGTTCATCGGCCAAAAGCATTTCACCAAAAATAGGGCCTGGTTCAAAGACAAAGTTTGATTGGTCTTTGATCCATACCGGACCGCCTAAAATATCGGCCGGTAAAAGGTCATTGGTAAATTGAATGCGATTTAACGGTCTATCTAAAAGTTGAGCCAACAGGTTTGCTAACACAGTCTTACCCATACCCGGCTGGTCTTCGATTAAGATGTGACCACGGGAGAGAATACCAAGCAAAGAAAGATGGATTTCAGTGCGGCGCCCAATCAAGTACTGGTCGGCACAGTTAAGAAAGTTCTCGATTTCATTAAGCATTTTCACTCTGGAATTATACCCACACTCAACCCACTCTGTGATACATTTTTTAAAAACTCATCTTTATCGGAGTATATATGTCGGCGAAGTTTTACGCTTTAAGTGCCAAGAGTATTGATGGAAGCGAGACATCACTTGAAAAGTGGAAGGGACAAGTTGTTTTAATCGTCAATGTCGCTAGTAAATGTGGCTTCACCAACCAATACGAAGGACTTGAAGCTCTACAAAAAAAATATGCAAAGCAAGGATTTAGTGTTCTAGGTTTCCCGTGCAATCAATTTGGTGCACAGGAGCCAGGCAACGAAGATGAAATTAAGAAATTTTGTGAAACAACTTTTGGCGTGAGCTTTCCGCTTTTTAGCAAAGTTGATGTCAACGGCTCTGACACCCACCCTGTCTATGAATACTTAAAAGAGCAATTACCCGGTGCCCTTGGTACCAAGGCGATTAAATGGAATTTCACCAAGTTTCTTATCGATAAAGAAGGAAATCCTATCAAGCGCTATGCCCCCCAAGACAAACCAGCCGAGCTCGAAAAAGATATCGTAAAGCTTTTATAGGTCTTTAAGATAATTATCAAAGGCCTTCATATTGATGAAGGATCTGAATTTCTTTTGACCACTAAAGCGCTCATAATCAAAACTCGCTGTTCCACCAAAGAGCAGCTTGTCTTCACTGTTAAGCCCTTTCATCAGCCTAGCGATATAGTCGTTAAGAAACTCCTCATTGGAGTCGGCCACTCCTTTAGTCGCTCCTAGAATAATTCTATTGGCTTCAACCGATTGGTAAGTATCAAGCAGTGATTGCAATGGCATATTAGGGCCGAGAAAGAAGAAATTTAAATTATAGTGGGCGCAAAGTAGTGCCGCCTGCATAATGCCAAACTCGTGATAATCGTCCTCAGGGCTAGCAATAATAAACGTCAAAGGCTTGGTTGATTTTTGAGAGTAATGCTTAAAGAGCAGATGGCCTATATGAAATTTCAAAATCGCACTCAAGGCATGCTCTTGTGAAATTGTTAGCTCTCCACGCACGACTTTATTTCCAACTTCATTAAGCAGTGGCGAAATAATATCCAAGGCAAATTCACGTGGGCTAAGAAGAAGTTTTAGCTTTCCAATTTCGTGGGAGATGATATCAAGTTTATAAGTCGCTAGTGCCATCAGTAGACTTGAAAGAGATAAATCAATATCGACCAATGGCTTTTTTAAATTTTTTAATTCGTTACTCTCAACGTCGGCCGTTTGTTTGCCGAGTTTTTTAAGCAGTTTTTTGAGCTCAATGGTATCTGTGTTAGCGATCTGCCCAATACTATGTCCCAAAGTACACAGCTCTGATAAGAGACTGAGACGCTCAATTTCTTTTTGCGAATATTCTCTTCGCCCCTTATCATTTCTGGCCGGGGTCACTGCTTGGTAGCGCTTTTCCCATGCTCTGATAGTATGGACACCCACACCTGAAATTTTTGAAGCTAATTGAATATTGTAGCGCTCGCTCATAAAGACTCCTATGCCATCACTGTATAGGAGATCGACTTTGGGGTCCAGATTCTGTCTAAGCTTTGTAAAAGACAAAAGTTAGACAAGTAAGTTATACTGAAAACATTAAATAAGGAGTAAGTTATGAATATCGCGATCACAGGTGCCACAGGTTTTGTAGGAACTAAGCTGGTTAAACAACTCTTGGCCCAAGGTCACAGTATTAAGGTTTTCTCACGCTCCAAAAAGAAAGCTGTGTCACTACTTTCCGACAAAGTTGAAGTCATTGAATGGGATGCTCCCCACGGTGAAATTCCAAATGGCGCATTTAAAGGCGTCGATGCTCTCATCAATTTAATGGGCGAAAATATTGGTGGCAAAAGATGGAGTGATGAACAAAAAGTAAAACTTAGAAATTCGCGTATTTTGGCGACACAAAAACTGGCCAAGGCGATTGAGAGCGATTTGCCCGATGGACTAGATTGTCTGGTTTCAACTTCGGCCATCGGCTATTACCCTGTTAACTTAGAGCAACCTCTTGATGAAAATCATCCAAATACCAATAGTTTTCTCTCGAGTCTGTGCCAAGACTGGGAGCAATCCGCCCACACGATAAAGAGCAATAGAACAGTCATTTTAAGAGTCGGTGTTGTGCTCGGTAAAGGCGGCGGAGCCCTGGCAAAACTTATGCCCATCTTTAAATTAGGACTTGGTGGGCCGGTTCTACCAGGAACACAAATGATGTCTTGGATACAACTCGAAGATCTTGTAAATCTCTATGTCGCTTCAGTTACTACTAAGTCTTACCAAGGAACCATCAACGCCGTGGCTCCAAATCCTGTATCAAATAGCGAATTTTCAAAGGCGCTTGGATCGGCCTTATCTCGCCCGGCCATTTTTCCCGTGCCTGGTTTTGCGCTCAAAATTGCCATGGGAGAGATGTCGACCATCGTGCTTGATTCACAGACAATTGTGTCCACAAAATTAGGCAATTTAGGCTTTAAATTCAAGTACCCCAAGATCCTTGAAGCGCTCAAAAACCTTTGAAATTGCTCATATTTCCCACTTAGTCTGGTGAGTTCTTAAGGGCGTGGTAGTCTGTACTCGTCCTCACTCGTTGTTCGTTTGTTCATGTGAGTCGGCAGTCTTTTTCCGCTTGGGAACTCCTGCAAGCGTCTAATTGGAAGTACAATCGTGCATAACCGACAGCGAATAGAAGTCATTCTAGGCATCGTTGCGTGTGTAATTGTTTGCACTTCATGCGCAGGACCTATGGACCCCTTCGGTGCAAGACCTCTCCTATCGGGAACGATGGAGAAACTTGAACTGCAACAAACAACCCTAGAGCAATTGGCGGTTGATCCCGCCGAAGCCTTAACAGTCTCGCGCTCCCCTGCCCAGGTCAGTAAAACATCGATTCACTTTTATCCACCAAGAAAGCTTTGGCATAGATCATTTGATTTAACCGTCACCGTGCGCGATGAGGCCGGTCTTGATGAAAATTCTAAAATACATTTTTTTTATGATGGTGAAGATGTCACATCCAGAGTGATTTCTTATGCCAGATCACAGTATTCAAGTGATGCTAAAGAAGTAAAGTTTGTCATCCCCGCCTTTAGACTTTTACCTGAGCAAGACCGCGCGCTAGTTGTGACGTACGCCAAACTTGATCCACTGGGGAACGATCAGATCTTTGGCAAGGTCTATGAAGAGCCTTATTGCCCCATGAAGGATCTGCAAACGATTGCCAGTAATGCCAATCTCAAAGGCTTTAGCGCCAGTGAAAAAGTACTTGAACAAATTAAAGTCTTGTCAGCATTTAATCAAATGAACCCAGCTCTTATCGCCGGCCTAATTGCTCAAGAGTCGAGCTTTGATCCCCGCGCCGTTAGCACCGCGAAGGCCTTAGGCCTGACACAGATTACAGCGCCGGCCGAAACCCATGTTTTGCAAGATCTTGGAGAGCGAGCGGCCGCTTGGCCTCGTTATCCCGGTATCTCGCAAATGAATCCTCTACGCATTAAAGCGCTTATCGCGCTTGGAAGAATAAATGAAAAAAATGAGTGGCGCCTTGCCCATGATCGTTCGATTCAAGGTGGTATTGCCTACCTCAAATATATTGAGCAGTACTGGAGTTCATTCTCACCTATGGTTCAACGTCAGCTCGCCAGCCTTGATCCAGAAAGAAGACAAAACGAATTAGTTGATTTGATTCTTGCTAGCTATAACTCGGGTCCCTATCGAGTTCGTAGAAATTTAGATCGACTGGGAACTGATTGGCTGAGTGCTCACAATCTCGGTGAAGCTAGAAAGTATGTCCATAACGTTAAAAGTTATTGCTATGACTTTGCCAGGGGGTATTAAGTGAATAAAAAACCTCTTATTTTCAATTTATTGGCGTTAACTCTTATCGGCTTGGCAGTGTCATTTCCAATTCAGATCTCCATGATCTATGGTCATGAGTTGAGTGAAATGAATCAGCTCAAAGCCATTTGGAATAAGCTCCCAGTGAATAATATCATTACGATGGTCCTACTCTCTACTGCTGCTTGGAAAATTTGGAATGTTGAAGCTTCGATCATGCCTTGGCTTACGGCCTCTTGCTTGGTGGTTGCCGCCAATAACTTTATTGTCTCAAGCTATGCTAGTGATTGGAGTCAACTGCAAACAACATCGTCGACTATTGCTTTTGCGATTCTAGTTGGAAGCTTTATGTTTACTAAAGCCTATGATCATTCACTTCAACCGCAGATGCAGTGGTGGAAACCGGCCAAGCGCCATCGTATTGATGCGCCTGTTGTGATTGAGTTTATGGAACACCACCGTTTTCAGGCCCAGCTTTTTGATATGTCGAGCACAGGTATGTTTATCACAGGCGTACAACAACAATTAATTTCTTCTTTAGCTCCGGAACAAGAAGAGATGGCAATTAAAATACCCTTTAAAAACCGCTTCCATGCTTTTACCGTCAAGTTAGTCAGAAAGACTGAGCAGCGCGGTCATTACCCAGGAGGATGGGGTTTAAGTTTTTCTCACCTCAATATTTGGCAGCGATTAAAGATTAATTGGATGCTGATGAATAATCGCTCGGCCTTTACCTTTTAAACTGGCTTGATGCGATTTTCTCAAATAAAAGAGGGAAATGCCTTGCCAGAAAGCACCCTAACCCTTCAAGCCCACCTGGGTAGAGAACTTTCTTTTTTTTCTCAATCGCACTCATGACACGCTTGGCGTATTCCTCAGTGCTAATACTGCTGATACTTGAGACATCCATATGATTTGAATACTTTGGTGCAATCTCATCAAACATTCTGGTCTTCACACCTGGGGTGATCAAGGTCAGCACCTTCACATTAGTGCCCTTCAAGTCCTGTCGTAGTGACGAAGAAAATGCGACCACGCCCGTTTTAGAGGCGGTGTAAGTTGTGGTGCACGGCAGGTGCATAACACCAGAGACCGAAGCGTTATTAACGATCATGCTCTCACTGCGCTTGATCAGTTTCAGCATCATGGCACGGGTCAAGTGAATCAATCCGACTAGATTAACTTGAAACATAGAATAAATTTGATCCAACTCTTGATCTTCAAGCAGCCCACCAGTTAATTGACCGGCATTATTGATCAAGATATCGACATCATTAAGCCTTGGGTCACTTAAGAAGTGTTCAATCGACTCTTTAGTGCTCATATCCAATGCGATGGAGTCGACTCTCTCATCTGCCCAGTCAAGCTTTAATGTCGATGGCTGACGCGTGGCCAATAAAAGTCTAGCTCCACGGGCGTGGGCCTCTCTGGCAAAGCCTAAACCGATGCCTCGATTTGACCCGGTTATAAGAACTAATTTATCCTTGAGCTGCACGAATCATCCTAGGTAAAGAGAGATTTATGAACAAAGTACTTTGGCTGCTTTTTTTAATCACGACTCCGCTTTGGGCGTCAGTTGAGTATATCTCAGGTGAAGCTAAATCTCGAGCGGGAGAATTAAAATATAAAGAGCAACACACGATGACATTTGATGGTCAGGATTTAAAACGCGTAGAGACGAAGTATTTTAATACACTAGGAGAAGAGTTTGCTTCACTTATTTCAATATTTGAATCTTCTTCTCTACTACCAACCTCTGTTTTCACAGACAAACGCACTGGCAAGATCGAAAAGACAGAAGTTGTTGGCGATAAATATAAAGTGACAACGACAGATGCAAAAGGACAATCAAAAAGCGATGAACTAAAGATTGAAAGCAATATGTTGTGTGGCCAGGGCTATCACAATTATATCCGCGCCAATCTTAACTCTTTCAAAGAAAAAGAGATTCGCGAAATCAAATTCATCATTCCTTCAAGAAGAGATTACTTTAGTTTTGATCTCGCTCTGTTAAAGCAAGATGAAAATGTAAAAACCTTCAGGCTCGCAATTACCAATTGGCTGCTTAAAATGTTCGCTGATTCAATTGAAGTCGACTATGACAGTAAGGGCAATCTCTTAGCCTATCGCGGTCTCTCCAATATCCAAGATAGCGAGGGCAATAATATGGATGTCGTCATTACGCTGACCAAAGTCGAGGGCTTTTAGGTGCACAAGGGCTTAGTTTGGTTTCGACGGGACCTCAGACTTCACGATCACGCTGCCCTTGCCAGCGCAATCAAGACTTGCGATGAAGTGCATTGCCTTTTTATCTTTGATCCCGAAATCTTATCAAAGCTAGAAGATAAAGCTGATAGCCGCGTACAATTCATTCACGATTCATTAGTGGAAATGCAAAATGAATCTTCCATTGAGATTCGCTACGGCGATCCCAAGAAAGAGGTTTTGGCCTATTGCCAAGAACATGAGATTAGCGATGTTTTTACCAATCGCGATTATGAGCCAACGGCCAAAGAGCGCGACCATAGGGTTAAAGAAATTCTTCATAACAAAGGCATAAAATTTCATACTTTTATGGATAGTGTTGTGTATGAAGCAAATCGCACGCTTAAGGATGATGGTACTCCCTATAAAGTTTTCACCCCGTATATGAAGCGCTGGCTAAGTCTTTTGACCGAAGATGGATTTGAAGTAGTAAACCATAAATGTGAACTAGCTAAGCTCGCTAAAAGTAAAAATACAATCGACAGTAAAGACTGGATGAAGGTCATTGGCTTTCTTCCCGCTAAAGCGCATTTAGAGGCCGGAACGATCGCGGCCAAAAAACAATTGGAAGCTTTTAAAAAGAAAATCTCCGATTATACCTTGATGCGCGACTTCCCTGCCGCCGATGGAACGTCGATGATGTCGGTGTATATTCGTCACGGCAATATTTCAGTTAGGGACTTAGTTCGGGCCGCTCAATCGGGTTCGAGTGAAGGTCATCATAAATGGCTTAGTGAAGTTATTTGGCGAGAATTTTATCAATATATCCTCGATCAGTTTCCACAAGTCGTTACTCAATCGTTTCGCCCAGCTTATGATCAAATCAAGTGGCGAGGTGGAAAGAAAGAGTTAGAAGCCTGGAAAAATGGCGAAACCGGTTTTCCCATTATCGACGCCGCCATGAGATGCCTCAAGGCCACGGGCACGATGCCCAATCGTCTGAGGATGGTGAGCGCATCGTTTCTATGTAAAACTCTTCTGGTCAATTGGCGCGAGGGTGAGAAATGGTTTGCAGCTAAGCTTCTCGATTTTGATCTGGCGGCCAATAATGGTGGTTGGCAGTGGTGCGCCAGCTCTGGCGTCGATGCTCAGCCCTACTTCAGAATTTTTAACCCCTATTCTCAATCAAAGAAGTTTGACCCCGATGGCATTTTCATAAAAACATGGTGCCCGGAACTGTCGAATCTGGATGAGCACTCAATCCATGCACCTCATGAACTCCTGCCCATGGAGCAACAGCTCACTGGCTGTGTCATTGGTGAAGAGTATCCCGCCCCAGTGGTTGATTACTCAAAGAAAAGAGTTGAGGCGTTGGCCATGTATAAACAAGCGCTGGGATGAAAGACTAAGCTTGATCGATCTCTTTATTCAGTTCAATGATCTGATTTTTCATCATCTCATAAACTCGCTCCATCAAAGCGACTGAATCTTCGGGCTTCATTCCTGCGGTTGGAATGGGATCTAAAACTTTGCCAATAATTTTGCCAGATTTCAGTTTATTCCACTTCATGCGGTTGTGATAAGAAGAATAGCAAACTGGGATAATTGGAACTTGAGCGTTAATGGCCGTAATGAAAGCGCCGCGCTTAAACGGCAATAAGATATCGCGACCGCGTCCACGGGTGCCTTCCGGCATGATGTAGATGGATTTATTATTTTCTAAAATCTCTTGTGTTACTCGTTCCATCGAAGCCTTAGCTTTTCTTTTATTGGAGCGATCAATCAAGATATTGCCAGAGAGCCAATAAAACAGACCAAAGATTGGAATCCAAACAATACTCGATTTCCCAAGCGTCACACAACGATTGGGTATCGTATATCCACCAGGGAACATGTCGAAATTATTTTGGTGATTGGCGACAATGACAAATGGCATTTGTTTTTTGAAATTCTCTTGTCCTCTAAGTTCGTAGTCGATACCAAGAATTTTGAAACCAAGAGGACATAAGATTCTGCCACAAGCGCGCACATTAGAGGGATGAAACGGTCTAAAAATTCCGATCACAATACCGACTAAGAATGAAAAAATTCCCCAAATGAAAACAATCGTAAACCTTGGAATAAAAATCACTTGAGCCCCTCATATCCAAACTTGGTTTCATCAGGAATTTTGGTTTTTGGTAAGACTGTGGCATTGGGTGCAATCGATACTTTCTTACCGATTTGAACTCCACCCATTAAAATTGAATTCAAACCAATCGTTGAACGATCGCCAATCACTAGTGGTTCAATGACGACATAACCTTTTTGCGCGTAGTGGGCCATCATAAAGGCCGAACCTCCGACTGTTACATACTCCCCCAATCGAATCAGGCATGGATCAGAGATATTAGAAGTATTGACCATTGAGCCCTTACCCATTTTCATTCCCATGCCCATCAAGAAGAGTTGAGATACGGGTGATGGAGTCACAAGATCCAAAACGGTATAGCGAACCAGATAAAAAAGAGCGTTGTGATAATACCAAGCGACTGACTCAAGCGAGAGCCAGGGTCCGCGGTACGGCTTCACTAAAAAGAGAAAGGGAAAGTTTAAGATTGGTACGATGATACAAAGCGCGAAGATGCCTAGGAAAAAGCCAAAACCAATAGCGATTGAACCAAAGAGTGCGAACTCAAAACTATTTTGTGCCATGGGAACGAGCTTGTCCCAAATCAAAAGTCCCGGTGCCACGGAGAAAGCAATGCTGATGACATACATGATTGCAATGGGGATCACGAAAAGAAAGAAGCCGACGTATTGACCTTTTCTGAGAACATTTTCCAAAAGACCTGAGAAGCCTTTTTTGGCCGAGCTCTCATCATTAATACTGCCAGTATTCTTACTCACACGAACTCCTTAAATATCCCTATTAAAATAGGATAACGCGCGTCACATCACACGGCAATAATTCAAAAGCTCATTAGTTTCGGTTGCCTGTGAGCTCCGATGCCTTCATACTTTGGCCATGATTACACGTCGCTCAATTAAAGAACTTATCACTTTCGCCTTTCCTATTGTGGCCGGTCAGATGGGCCAAATGATGTTTGGCGTCGGCGATATTATGGTGGCGGGCCGCTACTCCAATGACGTCTTAGCCGCTCTAGGAACTGCTACAGGTATTATGGCGCCATTTTTAATGGTGGGGCTCGGTGTGAGTTACGCCATCGGACCAATTGTTGCCAAGTACCGCGGCGAAGATATCGACAAGCCTGAAGCTGTTTTCACAGCTCAAGCCCTCGGTGCCATCGTCAGTATATTCCTTTATGGATTGCTGCTGCTGCTCACCATGAGACTCGATATATTTGGTTTAAATCCCGCCATTGAGCCATTAGTGGCCAAGTATCTGCGTGTGGCCGGAATCTCGATGCTGCCGATGCTCTTGTTCCAGGTGTACAAAGAGTACTTGCAAGCTTTTGATCGCACTGTTTATTCCAACGGCTTGGTGCTGGCCTTTAACGTTGTGAATGTCATTCTCAATACAGTCATGATGTTTGGACTGTTTGGTGTTCCAGAAATGGGTATCGACGGTGCCGCTTGGGCGACAGTTATCTCGCGAACACTGATGGCCATCGTGCTGTTTGTTCACACCAATAAATTTAGAAGATTTTCCAACAAGCTCGATAGAAGTTTGCTCTCGGAGTTTTTAATACTGGGGCTACCGATTGGCTTTTCAACCCTCTTAGAAGTTTTATCTTTTTCTACCGTTACAGTTTTGATTGGCGGTATGGATATTTTAACTTCGGCCTCACATAACGTTGTCTTAAATCTGGCATCGCTATCATTTATGATTCCACTAGGTGTCTCAAGTGCAGTCAGTGTAAAGGTCGGCCAGGCTTTTGGGGCCAAAGATCAAAAGGCCATTATGACTTGGTCGTACTCGGCCCTAGCGACAGTGGGAACAATTATGTTTTTCACCGCCGCCATGTACACCTTGATTCCTGGAGTATTACTCGCCTTTTTCACTGATGATGCCAATGTCATTAGCTTTAGTGCCAAGATGTTGGTTTTTGTGGCGCTATTTCAAATTCCCGACGGGCTGCAAGTTACCCTCTATGGAATTCTTCGCGGTATAGGAATTACTCGCCTGCCGATGCTCTTTGCTTTTATCTCAAACTGGATGATCGGTATTCCGGCCGGCCATTGGCTTGCCACAAGTGGTGGCATGGGTGCCTCAGGTTATTGGGCGGGCTTGGCCATCGGACTTTCGGTCATGTGCCTATTTCTTGGAACTCTCTTCTTTAAGCGCATTAAGGGATAAAAAAAAGCCCGGATTAACCGGGCTTCGTTTTATCTAAGAAATAACATCTCTCTATATTTAGGCAGACTCCAAAGATGATCTGGAATCAGCTCTTCAAGTTCATTACATTGATTGGCCAGACTCTCAGACATTGGCATCAATTGCTCGGCAAACTTAGCAGCCGCCGTTACATGTTCATCTAGATCAACAGTTTCAAGCGCACGCTTTAAGTTTGAACACTCGCTATAAACTTTTTGGAAAGTTTGATCGAGCATGCTTAAGAGTTCTTTTTCAATACTAAAGTCAACGCCGGCTTGCTTTGAGGCATTCAGTGAGGCCAGCAGTTCGGCTTTATATTCAAGCGCTGATGGAACGACGTATTGATTAACCATTTCCATTTGCGTGCGATACTCAATCTCGCGGGCAAGGACATATTTTTCAATCAATACGTTATAGCGAGTCTCAAGTTCTTCGGCCTTGAAAACTCCCATCTCAGTCAAATAAGAAATGCGATCTTTCTGCGTTAAAACACCAAGCGCTTCTGGCGTATTCTTAAGATTTGGCAATCCGCGAGCGGCAGCTTCTTTGACCCATTCTTCAGAGTAGCCATCACCATTGAAAATGACCGGCTTACAATTTTTAATCCACTTCAAAGTTAAAGACTGTAGTGACTCATCAACGCTTTTGCCTGAAGCAAGCTCTTTTTCTAGCCATGTATTTGATTCATTGAATACTTCAGTCACGGCAGCGTTAAGCACGGACATAGGAAAGCCAATATTTTGGCTCGAGCCCACTGCTCTAAACTCAAATTTATTGCCGGTGAAAGCAAACGGTGACGTTCTGTTTCTGTCCGTATTATCGCGCATAAGTTGGGCCAGCTGATCAGCACCAACATCAACGAATTTCTTATCATCTGGAGTAAAGGTTTTACCGGCCAAAAGAGCTTCGACGATATGATTAAGCGTATCGCCTAAGAACACCGAGATAATACTTGGTGGCGCTTCATGCCCACCGAGGCGATGATCATTGCCGTGACCTGAAATCGCCATGCGAAGAGTGTCGCCGTGACGATAAACCGCTTCACAAACAATTCCCATGACGGCCAAAAAACGCAGGTTTTGGTGCGGCTCACTGCCTGGCTCGAGTAGGTTATTGCCTTTATCATCACTCATAGACCAGTTAAGGTGCTTACCAGAACCGTTAATTCCGGCAAAAGGTTTCTCGTGTAAGATGGCCTCAAAATTATGCTTGGCCGCCGTCTTCTTAATCACCGCCATCATCATTTGATTTTGATCGGCCGAGACGTTGGCATCATTGAAGATCGGTGCCATCTCAAACTGAGAAGGCGCCACTTCGTTATGTCGTGTTTTAGCAGGGATTCCAAGCTTATAAAGTTCGTGATCAAGCTCTTGCATAAAAGATAGCACGCGCTCGGGAATCTCACCAAAATAGTGATCAGACAGCTGCTGGTTTCTGGCCGAGAGCGAGCCAAACAAAGTTCTTCCCGTCATGACGAGATCGGGACGGGCAGCGACGAATGCTTTATCAATTAAGAAATACTCTTGTTCTGCACCACAAGTAACCATGACGTTTTTGGCGTCACTCTTTCCTGTTAGTTGTAAAAACTTCGTGGCGGCAGCGTCTAGTCGATTAATCGAGCGAAGCAGTGGCGTTTTAACATCGAGTGCTTGACCGCTATAGCTTACAAAGGCGGTTGGAATACAAAGAGTTTTCCCATTAGTGCTTTCGGTTAGAAACATCGGCGAAGTGATGTCCCAGGCAGTATAACCGCGCGCTTCAAAGGTTGAGCGTGAGCCACCGTTTGGAAATGATGAGGCGTCGGGCTCACCTTGCATCAGCTGAGTGACAGAGATTTTTTCAATAGGCTTATCGCCTTTAAAAGCCAGGAAGGCATCGTGCTTTTCGGCCGTGCTCCCCGTCAGCGGTTGAAACCAATGACAAAAGTGGGTCGCCCCTCTTTGGGTCGCCCACTCTGTTGCTGCTGTAGCGACAACTTCAACATGTTCTCTTTTAAGTTTTTTGCCTGAAATTTTAGCTACTTTTAGTAGCTCAACTCGCACAGCCTCTGGAATGCCTTCTGCTGTTCTAAAATCAAAAACATTATCACCAAAGTACTCGGAGACTTTCATGGTCTTGCCGGTATTTTCTTTTGGTAGATCAAAAACGCGCTCTGGGCGGTTTGTGGCTTCGAAAATGGATTGATTTCTTTTACTCGATGAGGTCATTGGACGCGCTCCTGTGCCAAGGCAATTAGTGGATGTCGTACAAAATGATAACTCTATGAGCGGGTTTGAGGCTAGCGCAATTTCGAGCAATAAGGTTTATTAGAACTTAGCTGACGTAGTGCTTAAAGTTGAATAATCTGGTTCTGCTGAACGGGCACGAGCAAAGCACATGGTGAATGCGACGAAGAATAAAAGTAAAAGTTTGGCTACAACGGCCTGGCCTTCTTCAGGAAACATGACTTTACCTCGAAAATGATCTATTACGTATTGTGTTATGCCGCAAAATTTAGAATACGACAAGACACTCCTGCCAAAATGCATCCAAATCGCTTGGGTGATGGAGTCTGAAGTGCCCGAAAACTGGGTAGATTCAGTGCCAGACGCGATTAAGGCGATTGGAGAAAAACGCGTGCGCGAATATGCGGCATCGCGCCATGCCCTCGCCCTAGCCTGTGAGCTGGATAGTTTTGAAAAACTTGAAATTGAAAATCACCAATACCTGAAGCATCACCCTGAGTACGCCGTCAGCTTAAGTCATACTCGCGGCATCTCGGCCGCCATCGCGTCCAAAGAGTTAAAATCCATAGGCATAGATCTCGAACATGCCAATCGAAAATTTAAGCCAGAGGTATCCAAGTTCTTTTTGACCGATCAAGACGACAAGATGGATCTACTCGTCCTATGGAGCGCCAAAGAAGCCGCCTTTAAAGCCATTGCTCCTCTAGGGCTTAAAGAGACTTTGGTACTTAAAGATTTAGTTCTTAAAGGTGACTCGGTTTTGTTTCAGGGAAAAGTGGTTTCGAAATGGAATTCTCAAACTCACGATGGACTTATTACCAGTGTGGCTTGGGTTTAGTCGATAAGATTGAGTCTATTTGATCAGTACTGCACTTTTATTTCAAAAAGCCTTTTATGCTCTAAGAAATCAAACCAAACTTTGTTCTTTAAAAAACCATTTTCGTAATAATCAGCGACTGGGATTAAAATTAATCTATCGCCTGGAAGCTCAGAGCAAGAAATGTTACGCGACTTTTGGATAGAAACAGTTTGGATCATTTTACTAAACTTCATGTTTTCTGCTCTATTATACGCGGGGATAAAATTATTAAGATAATCTGCATAAGACAGTATTTTAACTTTAAAAAACTTGCTATCGGCCCCACAAATAACAAATTTAATCCCGAAACATTTATCTCCTTTAAGCTTTGATACTTTTTTATAATCCATTTTCAAATCTTTTATAACCCTTGGGGATATTTTGGAAGATAAATGCTTACAGGTGAGTGAATCTAGCTGTTCGTTAAAGTCGTAGGAAAAAAAAGTCAGCTCTAAGTTGCGAAGATCAGAATGATACTTGAACCACACAATCTCATTATTCTTGGCTGGAGATGCAAGCCCATACCATCGTTCAACTGGTTTATAAAAAGAGGATTGAGTTTTAGGGACAGCATCAACAACTCTTACATATCTAAGGTAGGCATGAGACTCCTCCCCTACACCTTTACGATAAAGAGTTTTTACTTCAGCCATATCTTCAGCAGTTGCTCCAAGGTAATGATCTAGCGCTAACCTCGTTCCATCAACAAGAACAACAAACGATGCCTTTCCACTGGCTTTGCAATGATCAATCTCTTCATCATTGCCATAGCAACCATCCTTAAGTGCGTTGACAAAAGCTCCAACTACCTTTGACTTTTCATTCGGCCCATCATGAAGCTTCATTATAGAAAACTTGAGGCTCTTCTCTTTTGAAAGTTCACAGTTTTTTGTAATAAACGAGCAAAGCTCCTTTTCTGCTTTAGCTGTTTCTTGAACATTTGGAAGATTCATTATTCTCAAAGCAAAGAAGTAGAACGGCATCTCATCGGTCAATACAGATGTCGAACTTACTATCATTGCAAAAAGTAAAAAAATTGATTTCATTGATTTATCTCATCTTTGATAGATTTCAATTTAAAGTGCCATGCACCCATTGTGCAGAATATAATAGATCGTGAATAAAAAACTGATGATCTGTTAGAAACTGATTATCACTTGAAAAACTTAGTGATTTTTTATCTAATAATTTAAAGCCTAAGCTTGGCATAACGACTATTTCAATTTTCAATCCATTTACTAAGACATTTGACACAGGTCCAAAGTAGGTAGCATTACTCCAGAGAACCCCCTCACTTTTCCCAGCAAAAGCAACCTCACTTCCATACGAAACAAAGTAATAATCAACAAAAACTGGATTACCATCAGGCGAAGGCGCAGAACATAGTACTTTCTTGACGACTGGATTCTCCCAAACTCTGCAATAAAATGAAAATGGCAATTTCTCATTTTCGAATATCTTGCTAGCTTTAACGGACTGAATATAATCACTTTTCCCTATCACAACCTGGTTTTTACTATTAACTGCGAATGAAAAATCTATTTTTTTTCCAATAAGCTTTGCAACCTTTGAGAAATTCTCAAAATCTGTTTTTTTTATTTCACGAACATTCCAGTCATATACAGATAAATCTGAGACTTTATAATCCGGAGGAAAAGCGGTGATGACTCCTGCCTTCAGGTTTTTCGAAAGGTTGAATATTTTCCGACATGGCTGCAATGCAATACGTTTACCATCTTGAACTATGGATTTTCCATCCTTGTGAAGAATAGTTGACTTAAGTTTACCTTCTAGTATTTCACCATCTAAGGAAAGCACTCGAATCTGTTTATAGTTATCACAGTTGAATTGTCTCATTGCAACTTGATTATTTCTAACACCATCATTTGTCAGTCCATAAAAGCGTAATGACTTCATTTCACTAGTTGTCGCAAAACAAGAGTTAAAATATAAAATTATGTATAAACTCCAGATCAATCTTATTCCCATATCACTGCCTCTCATCCAAAGCTACTGCTCTCTCTTGCTTAGCCTCATCGTTAACAAATGCTTCTTTCTCAGTAGGGAGTGCCATGCTCCTAATGTTTCGCACGAGTGACACAAAAGGTGCATGGCACCTTTTACTTATTCATCTTTCTCTGAATCAAAATGGCTTGCGAATGCTACAAACTAAAAGACTTAAAAAAAGTCCATCATTTTTATCCAAATGTAACCTACACCAGAATCCTCAACTTCTTTTTTGTATAAAGGCTGATCTAGAGAACTCCCTCTCTCAATCGAAATGGAATTAATTTTTGTCAACATAGCTCTTCGCTCCTGTAAGCTACTACCTCCATAAGGTTTTAGTTTTTTAAAAACTCTTTGATGCGATTCTTTATCAATTACAGAAAATCGAGTTCCAATCGAACCTCCCACGAGATACTCGAATTTTAATAGATATTCCATCCCATCTATAGTCAAATACCGATACAAAGCGCTGTCTACAGGGTCCAAATCATTCCCGTTAAATAGTGCCGCCGTAACAAAAATACTTTTAGAGTAAAATTTAGATAAGAATTGCTTATGTTCGTCGCTGTCAATAACTAGGCACCTTAAAAAACTAAACCCCTTGTTCGAAGTAAACTTTTCACAGCTCAGAGTTTCTCCGAATAAATCAGTGTCACGCTTTAAAATTTCCGTTTTCTGCCACTCAAACTTCTCTGATTTAATTCTGTGTGACTCACCCAATATTCCTATAACAGGGATTGATTTTAGCTCTTGCTTTAGTTTGAAAACACACTCAATATATATGCTTTCATCTTTACAGTTAGAACTAACAGATTCAACCAAACTATTATCTTCAAGCAAAAAAGTTGTTTTACCAAGTCCAATATCAAGTACCGATTGAGACTCAGAACTTAATATCTCTCTATCAAGAAGCACATTAATTTCGTCATTACTGCTAGGCCAATAGACATCAAAATATACGAGCTCAGTAGCTTCGCCTCTCGATATCAACACTATTAGATAGAGCATTACTATTTTTAAGCTTATATGCATCTTTACCCATCCTAAACTCTACTTTACATTACATCTCTTTTAGCTTTAGAGCTATAGAGCCCATGCTATAGTGCCATGTACTTTATGTTTCGCACGGGCGACACAAAAGGTGCATGGCACCGCTTTACTCTGATCAAGCTTAAACCTGATTAAGCAGTTTTCGTCTTCATGAACCTCTACTTTTCTAAAAAGTAGGAGCTTAGCCTCGCCTGTACTACCGTCACTATAAATCGCAGTAAATTTCCCATTAGACTTTTTATCTTTGCAAATATCGGAAGATTTAATTCCGGCGTAATAGGACTGTTCTTTGAAATCATAGCCCCCTACTGAGAAAAAACTTGAAGGATGTCGTTTCTTTCTCAATGCACCTTGCTTGAAAAACAAAAAACAATAAGAAAGTTATTAAGACTTTCATAAAGGTTTCCCCCTTCAGTCTTTGTAACATAGGTTCCAACGCATTTTACCAAGGACAGTCACAATAACTGAAGTATGACCTCACTGTCCCATCCTCATAATCATAGTATGTGTAATATCCTTTCATTGGTGTTGTACCAACTGGATCACCAACCTTAATATCGATAGCACCGGTCGCGGAGTACGCACTGACCCTACCTGGTTCTTGCATAAACGCATAATCTTCAAGCGTTGAAATATCAGGGTATTTAGCTATACAACGCTGTACCTCTGATCCATCGAGATCATAATATCTAGACGTAGTACATTGAAACTTATCTTTTAAAAAGTCTCTTGGTGTTGGTGATTTTAAAACACAATAAGGAATCGCGCCCTCTTTATAAACCTTTCCGTCCTCGCAACAATCATCCCCTTGGCAGTAGCTAACTGTTACTTCTTGTTCAAAAAGCCTTATTGCTCCAAATTTACCTGTGGCTCGAATGTAAAGTTTTTGTTTTAAAGGTAAGCTATTTGGAATTTGCGCAAAATTTACAATATCGGGCCCATGCGAATATGGGTAGACGTATACGCTCGGAACAAAGTCTTTAAACTCATGATCTTTTACCTCATAAGTGATTCTTGTGTCGACTCCAGCTTCAAATGTAAGGGGGCCAGTATATGAAACAACTGGATCAAACTGATCTTCATCTCCTCTGTACACAGTCAGGGTTGTTGGATCAAAAGGTGTTCCATCATGAAAGACTGCATTCAATTCAA
>TARA_R110000868_G_scaffold411656_1_pt1 | contig 37793 bp, 26 predicted proteins | sample TARA_R110000868 | Tara Oceans TARA_R110000868 (sample SAMEA4397489) | marine metagenome | biome: Polar Biome; feature: [SRF] surface water layer (ENVO:00010504); material: water (ENVO:00002006), including particulate matter (ENVO:01000060) such as... | depth 5 m | reverse complement strand
TCGGCGCGCATATCCGGGCCTTCGCCACGGAATTGCTGGCCCGCTAACTTATCGAGGCTATGTTCTGGATGCCCGCGCTCCTGGGCCCCGAATAGGGACTGCGTTCGGCCCATTGCGCTAGAAGTTGCTGGCCAAAGTGCCATTCCACAGGCCGTTAAGGATTCATCCCCCATTTGGTGCTACAAAGGACCATATAATCTAGATAGCTGGGCGTGGTAGGACCATAGACACATGCCAGGCCCACAGGCTGGCGTTCTTGGGAGTACAAAGGCATGACACAGAAGGATCCCCTGGGCGGCACCATCATCCCGTTTCCTATAGATGCGGAAGCGCGATTTCTTACAAGAATGAAAGCAAAAGACTGGGATGAAATCTGGGATCGCCTCGAAGACCGATGGCTGTCACTGGACGATAGACTGGCCACAAAGGGTGAGCACGACTAGGCCTCAAGCAAGCATGATTGGAATGGGCGCATCGGTCTGAGCACTTGCTCTTATAGCGATGACTTGTCTCCCAGGCACCGCCCCCCTGATGGCGGCTGAAGCAATCGACAGTTCCAGTAGCTCGAATATTTCGGACCCCGCGTTTCCTTGACATAGTTAAACGTCATGGTCGCGAGCGCGCCGGCTGCCAAAGGAAACTCCGTTGGTGCGTGTTGGACAGAGGTCCAGCCCATCAGGTTGCACCGGTCATAGCCTTCGCATACGCTTTGCGCCAAGGCGGCATATTGCAACGGGCTTGCATCATCTGAAAACTGGACGATAAATGCGTTCGTTTGGGGCAATCTGCCGATTATCCTGACTGAGCCGGAGACCTTTTGTGACAGAACATTTGATGTTCCAGGATCGTGAGGAGTTGCAAGTTCGGGCGATGTGCTCGCATTTTGGATTTCAAATTCTGACGGGTTTTGCGATGAATGCGCCGACGACAGCATATTCAGCTTTGTAATAAGCGGTTCTGGGACAATGCCTTGCCATCGAAAGGCGCGGGGCTGTCCCCAGCCCCCTTTCCAGCGAAAGAATAAATGAGTTCGGACAGCCGCTATTTTATCGAGTGAACTGCTCCAATAGGGTACCACCCAGTCTGTATGATAATGTGTCGCATATCCGACCGGTTTATAGGTTGATCCCGATAGCATCTGTTCGGCAACAGCGCGGGCCTGCTTCCAAGCGGCCCCGGCAGGCTTCCGAGCCATGGCACCATCACAAGTGAATGTGAACTGACACCCTGTTGCTCTCTCCTGTCCTTGGAAGACGACCCCACAGATAGATTTGGGGTAGGCAGGATGTCGTAGGCGATTTAGGACCACTTGCGCTACCGCACGCTGGCCTTCCTCATCGTTGCCCGCTTCATAATATTGCGCCGCTGCTAGGCAGCTGATGGCCCGTTCCCGGTCCAAGGGACGACCGAGAAATTGGTAGGGTAGGGCAGATGTTACAGGTCCAGCGATGAATGGAACGGACGTATTGATCTTTTTAGCGCTGCTGGGTGATACAGCGGCAATCGTCGATGGCGCCACGATGAGAGATTCGATGTTCTTCCCGGCCGACGCGTCGAATCCCTGTTGGATTGGTGATGTAACGATCAAGCGCCTTGTGCCATTGTGGCTCTTCGGCAACGCATATGCTATTATTGCCGCAATCGCGGTAAGGATTAGTGCAGTAACAAATAAGGCATACGCCTTACTGAAGCGAAATTGTTCGGTCATCCAATACCCTAACGCGTCACCCGAAGACGGGCCCATACGGTAACCACAGTCTATAAAAGACTAAAATCTGGCAGTGCTTCCACATTTTAACAAAAATTCTGGTCATCAGGGCACGGCCTCTGCCGACACATTCGCTATAAACAGCTAAGAGGCGCCCACCACGGCTCGTGGCTAATGTCTTGCCGGAGCTTTGGTTCCCATCGCTATTATCACCTGCCGTTGGATTGAGCATCAGCCTCGCGCAGCCAGGTTGCTGCGCGCGCTAGCACCAGGCGCGCAATGTCACGATACCAAATTGTACAGAGCGCGAGCCCGGTACGCCCTTAGCTGATGCACCAACGTGCCACGCTGGCCTGCTTTTTTACACATGTCTTGCCGGTGCCGCGATCCAGAAGGATGGCTCCCTGTTCGCGATTTGTCGGATCAATGAACTCGCGATCAGAGATGGAAATAGCCCTTCTGGACTGCAAAAGATTGACGATCTCGCCAGGATTTCACGCTGAACGGGACAAAATCCACGATGAGGACCCTAGAATGAGAGAAGGTTAACAATTAGGGTTAACGAATGCAGCGCTATAGTTCGGGCGGGCAAATAAAAATCGGGTCGGGTGGAAAATTTGCATGGCGAATACTGTTTATCTCACGTCTGGCGTGACGGCTAAAGGCGTGCAATCTGCAATATCGGCGCTTAAAAGCGGCGACACATTAATTCTTCCAAAAAACAAGATATTTTCGTTTACGGAAAGCTTGAAGGTCGACGTCAGCAACAGGTCCGTAACAATTGATCTAAACGGATCAACGCTTAAGCAGGCGGGCGACATCACTGTTTTGTCGGTTTTGGGTGGGCACGCTGACGGCGCCTCGGCGGTGTTGGGAAAAAATGCCGGCGGATCGGTCACGGTTAAATATAATGGCGCCTCTGCGGTATCGGTGGGCGACCATGTAAAACTATATTCGGATGATGCGTTGCCCAATGATCAAGGGGCTACGACCCGCCTTGGGCAGGCGTTGAAGGTTACAGCGGTAAACGGCAACACGCTCACCCTCGGCGGCGACCTGCACTACGCCGAGCTGTACAAGACCAATGTCCGCGCATCCGCTTACGAAGGCGGAACTGCAGTTGTGAGGAATGGTACAGTTCTTGGCGATCAGTCCCACCCAAGCTGGACGAAAGCCCTTGTGGAGGTGCGGTCTACCGTCGATACCCAGCTCGAGCATATGTCGGTCAAAAACGGCAACTCAATGGGATTCAACTTCGTAGATTCTGTCAATGGCAGGCTTGTGCAATCCTCTGCAATCAACCTCACCGACAATACGGCCAAAGGCCATTATGGCTATGGGGTTCACTCGGCGAGCTCCGTTAACACAACCGTTGACGGTTTTTATGCGGAGAAAGTTCGCCATGCAACTGACGACAACGCCATCGGATTGACAAGGACACATGTCGACCCGTCAAAATATGGTGCCGACTATGGAATGAATGTATCGAACGTCATTGCCAAAAATACCACTGCCTATGCATTTTCATGGCACTCAGAAGGTCGGTTCAATTCTGTTAAGGATAGTTTGGTTTTTGACAGTTACGGGGTGTTGGGCGCGCGAGGTCTCAACAACGAATTTTCAAATGTCTCTGGAGCCGGGAACGGCCGGGGTATCGTGTTTTTTGAATATGGCGACGGCGATGCGCGCGGGATTACCGTCAACGGCGTTAATTTGAAGGAAAACAGTGGCTACGCTTACTACAATCAGAACAGTCCGTGGGGAAACACCATATCGAACAGTGTCTTCGAGATATTGTCTAATAAGGTCACCATTTCGCCCAATGATCCAAGCACCACGATAAAGGGCGTGACGCTTAAGATTGGCGCCTTTGCCACAAACGAGACGATCGCAGGCACGGCTGCCGGCGACCAATTGTTGGGCGGCAAGGGCATTGATCGGATCGACGGTAAGGCCGGTAACGATTTTATATGGGGCGGATCGGGCGCGGATATTCTTACCGGAGGGGGCGGAATAGACCGCTTCGCCTATCATGCAGCGTCAGAAGCGGGCGACGTGATCAAGGATTTCAAGGGCGGTCCTTCGGGCGATGTCATTGACGTGTCGGTGATGTCGCACTCGCTAAACTGGGACAGTCTTGCGGGCCATGCACGCTTCGTGCAATCTGGAGCGAACAGCCTGTTTCAGGTGGATACAGATGGCGGCGGCAACAGCTATGTGACCCTTGCAACGCTCGAAGGGGTGGCGGCCTCCTCGCTTACGGCGTCCAATATATCAGACTCGATCTTCGTCACCAACAACGGATCCAAATACACAGGAGGGGTGGTAGCGAAGCCTGGGGCGCCCGCAGCGCTTCCCTCGGCGTTCGCAGATCTTGGCCATATGGCGCGTCAACTTGGATCTTCCGCAGCCGACACCCTGCTTGGGACCGCGAAGGCCGATCTGCTCATTGGCGGCGCAGGGAGGGACTGGCTAAATGGTATGGCAAGCGATGACATGCTCGCCGGGGGCGGGGGCGCCGACATACTCATGGGCGGATCTGGAAAGGACACGGCCAGCTATGCTGATGCAAGCAGCGGGGTGACGGTCAGCCTCAAGGTCCCAGCGACCAATACAGGTGACGCTGCAGGAGATAGCTTCAGTCAAATCGAAAATCTCATGGGGAGCGCATATGCAGACCGCTTGACCGGCAACAGTAGCGTGAATGTGATCTTTGGCCTTGAGGGCAATGACGTTCTCTATGGCCTTGGGGGTGCGGACACGCTGAATGGCGGAGACGGTAATGACCGGCTTGAAGGCGGAACGCATAACGATATTCTTATCGGCGGTGCCGGTGCGGACATCCTTATCGGAGGAAGCGGCTATGACAAGCTTACCGGCGGAAGTGGGGCGGACACGTTCGTCCTGACAGGGATATCCGATATTGTCGATACCATCACAGATTTTCAGCACGGCGTGGATAAAATCGGCCTTACCACAGCGTTTGGCATAGGAAGCATCGGTGATCTGACATTCGTGTCGAATGCCAAACCCGCGGCCGTGCGCGCGGACCCCACGCTGTTGTATAATGAGAACTCGGGGACCCTGTGGTGGGATGCGGACGGCACCGGCTGGCGCGCCCCGGTTAAGATAATGGTACTAGACAATGCCCCGGATCTCACCTTGTCAGATATCATACTGTTTTGAGGCATCGGACGTCCTTGGTCGGCATTGGAGGAGATGAGGCGGGTTTTACTCACCTGCTCTGTTGGGTTGCAATGCCTTCGCGAGTACAGCACCGCTGGGAGGATCGAAGCCGCATGGGCGACCAGGTCAGTATAGTCGCTCTCGGCCCGACACGGCATGCGCTGTGGAGGAAAGATGACCCACTGGGGCTTTGATCGGCAGACATTTGTGCGGATCTTGCATAGGCTTAGCTTTTATAGTCTTTGCCGTCGATCGCCCCCAATAGGGGTAGATTGGCAAGACGAGAGTCCCCAAAAGGCAAGCTTGGCCTGAGCAAGGATGCGGACTGCAACGACGCGCAAGAGCCGACATTTTTTGGGTGCCATGACGAACCGACATATAAGATCAAAGATATTGTCTGGGCGGCGTCACAGCAATCAGGTAGCCGGATCGGGCTCAACGAATATGCGCTTGCCACGATAGTTCTATGAGGACATATTCGATGGGACACCCTATAATGACCCGACACAGGCGGATATTTGACATCATGCTGATCGCCAGAGATCGACCTTTGATATGGCCAATCCGCTGGGCTGGTGCGGTCGTCGACGAAAATAGTTGGAAGCCGTCATGAAATTGATTGGTTGGAAGACAGTCGAAAAAGATGCCAGGAAAACAACCAAGGTATTCTATTTCCTATTTATACCAATCCGTAAGAAGCGTTATAGAAACGCATTTCCTTATTATATGCCTGAGGCGTGACAGGGACATATGCTAGTGAACTAAGGTACGGTGATGGCGCCCCGAGATTGTTGCCAACGCACGCATTGGAACGTGTACTCTGTCAATAGAAAAAGGCTCTCCGGTTAACGTGAACGATGCGGCGCCAGGTCTTTTGTTTGCGAACCCTTCGGGGCCGCGATAGTCAAAGGCTTTCGCTTCTTTAATTTAGCATCTGTATTGTGCGCAGGCGTACCGTCACTGTGCGATTCAATAGGCATTGATGTGCGGCCAAGGCCCCCTTGAATGGAAAGGGCGCGGCGTTTGAGCGAGTAGCCTGGGGCGACCATGGGATAGTCGTGTGGAAGATCGTAACGCGAACGGTAGATTTCTGGAGTTATGCCCTGCGACGACAAGTGACGCTTCAGGCTGGAATAGGCCTTGCCGTCAATCATCGATATTAGCTTGTCGGGGTTGGCAAGCGATTTGCGGACGGTTGTTGCCCCAATGTATGTCGGGGCTGGCGCTATTTGCGGCAGTGCAGCATTACTTAAACCCTCATAAATAAGCCTGATTATAGTTCCCACTTCGGCTGCTGGCACAGAATTGTTGGCTACAAATGCGGTAGCGATCGAGGAAGTAAGAGTGGTCAGCAATTGTGCATTCTTCATGGGGGGCTACCTTGAGCATCGGGTCAAACTTCTGGCATCGGCCTTACATAGGTTTTTCAGGATTGATCAAGAAGGAAGATTTGATAGCAGAAGCTTGTTTTTGTTTGTAGAAATAGTTTTGAAGCTGCTTATTGCTCATGCGCGTTTGATCGTGCGCAGCAGGCCTATCGGGGATTATCAGGTCCCAAAAACCCTGTTTAAAACGCGTTGCGATGCACGATCACTTTTAACGTGCGCAGAAGAATGACAATTTCCCGGCTTAGCGTCCAGGAGTCGATATATTCAAGGTCAGCCCCCAGCCGATTGATGAGGTCATCTGGGACGTCGGTCGCCCCTCGATATCCGCGAACCTGGGCCAAGCCAGTTATGCCAGGCTTTAAACAATGGCGGATCCAGTATTTTTCATCGATTTCCCAGAACAGCTGGTTACCCGCGCGCGAGCCCAAGGCATGTGGTCGTGGTCCTACCAAACTCATGTCGCCCAAAAGCACATTGATGAGCTGGGGAAGTTCATCGATACTTGTTGCGCGGATGAGTCTTCCTACCCGCGTAACCCGGTCATCGTCACGAGACGCAGACCGCTCGCCGCTACTGTCGGACATATCGGTGCGCATGCTGCGAAATTTCATGATCTTGAAAACGCGATTTCCCCGTCCCATCCTGTTTTGCTGGAACAGCACAGGCCCTGTACTTTCGACCTTGATAGCAAGCGCCACGATGATGAGCAGCGGCGCCAGCAGGATGAGGATCGGAACCGTAAGACTTAGATCGAGGATTCGCTTCTTGGCACGGTTTACAGTGCACAGCGGGCCGCGGGACACCTGGTGGGTGTTATGTCCGCAAAACACACTAACGCCCAGTACGCCTGAGGCAGCAAATTCCGATGCGATTATTTCGCCGTTGATATTGGCTCCCCGCAGCAGCATGGTCCAACGTGTTCGTCGTTCGACGGAGCAGGAAACCACTACGCGCTCGAAGCCTTGGACGAGCAGGCCGAGTTTGCGCAACATTTCTGGATTTCCCAGGTCCGGCTCAAACCCGATAGGTCCCGTTGCTACACAATAGGACGTATCGGCACACACAATTGCGACGTCATCGATGATCAAGAGCGTGTTTGCCGGAGACCCCCTTAGACGTCGATTAGCATAGTGCCTAAACGACACCCGCGTAGCCACGATCAACATTCCGGAAAGCACAGTACCTACCACCAATTGGGTTAGCGTAACTTTTGCGCTCTCCTTTATCAAAAATAAAAACAGGACCAGTGCAGCCACAGAGTATAGCAGAGCTCGGCATGACTTGGCCGCATTCTCGCGAGGCATAGAAAGTATCGAATTGCCGTATACGCCATTATGCGCCGCGTAGCCCAGATAGGGCGGTATGATCATTGCTGAAAGTTTGGTCGAAGACAGGTGCACGCTGTCTCCAAGTACCGCACCGGCCACATAAAAACCGATAAAAATGACGATGCAGTCCGTCAAGAGCAGTTCAAAGTATAGGCATAGCCGGTGGGTTCGCTTCTCGGGAGGCGGAACGGGCCTGGCCTCAGCTGTTCTATCCGTCTGATGAAGACTGCTCATTGTCGGCCTGCTCTTCTATAGTTCTGCTAGATGTTCCATAGCGCTTTGAAAGACAGGCCAGCCGCATGCGCGTATACCGTGGCACTGTAAGTTTAACAGTTTATTTGTACGATATCCAGTAACTTAGCTCTCCATAGAACAGGTGACATATGACGAAGTGAGACGCTGTAGAGCATGAAAGGCTTGAGCGGCTTTTCATGAACAGAAGCGATAGTTCGCGTTTTGAAGTGACGCGTTTCCCAAGCTGTTTTGCGTGTCCGCACTCCCGTCAAAGGCGACGCATCAAACGCGCTCGGTTCCTCGTCTTCCGAAAAGACGGCGCTGGTACCCCGCTGTTTCAATCTAAAGGCGATTAAATGGGTGCTCCCATGGGGCGGTGCGGCATCAAGCCAGGGCGTTTCGACAAAGTTCGGCAAACAAGCGCGCGCGCCGCTCGTTGCAGTGGCTCTAGTGTGTATGCCGGTGCATCCTGGCTGCCAAATGTGAATGGCACGGATCAGACAAGCAAACCGTATTCTTTTGAACTGGGAGTGAACCTATCTATACTGACGGGCGTGGGAAGGAGATGGGCAATGTCAGGTAAATATGTCGGTCTGGGAGTGGCTTTGGGCGCATCGCTCGGCGCAGCATTCGATCATCCTGCAATTGGCGTCTCCATTGGCATCGTGCTCGGCGTAATCATCAGCGCATCCAGAAGTGCGTCGAAGGCGGCTCAGGACAGCGGGCCTAAAGCCTAGATGGCGTTGCCATAGCCCGATTCCCTACTGGGCCGATTTTCGATCAAAGACGGCCTTCTGGAGGCAAGAGGGAGTGTATTGGGCGCGGAATGGTCGGTCGTCCGGCTGTTGCTGCCCTCAGAACGCGCCCTAAAGCCCGTCCATCCTCCGGCAATCGGCTGTTCCTGCACGGCCTGCTGCATATGGTGCATGTGCGCCGCCCCTGGCGCGAGACGCATGGGCGATATGGGAAGTGGAGGTCGGTCTATATTCGCTTCCGGCGTTTTGGCGTGCTGCTCATCGCGCTGGTCGATCTCGGGCTGACCGGGACTGGCAGCACATAAGCGATAGCATGATCGTCAGCGGCCAGTTTCAGGATGGGCGCCAGAGGGGGACCTGCCTGGAATGCTGTCGTCGAAAGCGCGGTTGCTTTGACTGCCCACCCACGCCTCGCGCCACAAAAGAGACATGCACTATGGCGCAAAATATGGTTAACAGTCCGGTAAATATGCCGCTTAGGGGTGTTTACAGCTCCTGTGTTGCAAAATGCGTGGCTGAAGGTGGGATGGAATATGCTGAAGACATGGGCGTGCTGGATACGTTTCTTTATATCATTTGCGGCTATCGCAGCGGTCCATCCGGCGACTGCCTCTTCCTCACCCGCACCGTTCCTCCCAGGTGGCCTTTTGGCGGACGCACCTTCAGGTTTTGTCGCAATGTGCGCGCGCGATCAAACACTGTGCCGTCCAGATCATGCTACCGGAACGGTATCTTCGTCGAAGAACCGAAATAATGGTCTCGAGCAGCTTCGAAACATCAATCGCCATGTCAATCGAGACATAGTTCAGCGCTCCGATTGGCAAAGCTACGGTACGGGCGAACATTGGGCTAAGCCCGCGCCGCGTGCCAGAGCGACAGGAGACTGCGAGGACATCGCAATGGAGAAACGCGCGCGGCTGGTTGCATCGGGCTTTGATCCAAAATCGCTGTTTCTCGCGGTAACTTATCGTCCCCGCAATGGATTGCATGTGGTTCTTGTGGCCCGATTGGAGGACGGAGACTATATTCTAGATAACCTCTATCCGCAGGTGGTCCACTGGTATCGTACCGATTATGTATGGCTGCGCCAGCAGTCGACGGACAATCCAAAGTCCTGGCTTACAGTAGAGAATATGACAACAGATACATCCGTATCTTGAATTATGTTTACCGCTAGTCATAGGCGACTTGCGGGTTTAACGTGAACATAAGTTGGGGAACGGAGCATGAAAAGCGTGGCTTCTTGCACCTTATCTCAGGTGAGGGGATCAGTGCCTTGAAGCAAGTCGCCATGTATAGCCGCGATGCACGGCCGAGGGTCTTGGCATGGATACTCGCCTGCATAATGCTCTATTATTATATTGCATTGGGCGGAAATAGCGGAATGCTGGCCATGATTGGCGCAGCCCTAAGCTTGGGCGCAGCGATCATTACCTTGCTTGTTTTAGAACCTGCAGGTCGGTTTTGGAAGCTGGCGTGGCCGGGTTTGGCGGGCCTGGCACTACTGAACGTCATCGCGGCTCTACCACGGTGGTACAACGCTCCGTGGGATTTCCTGGCCCCTGACCTCTACAGTTTTGGCATGATCCGCCTTTTTGCGGCAACGGCATTCATGCTTGCTGGAAGCTGGGTCGGATACAGGCGCAGCGGACTTCGCAACTGTCTGCTCGGCCTCGTACTCGCTGGTGTTGTCGATATCATATTGGGGTTGGTCCTGCGCCAGTTCGACCCGATCCACGTGTGGGGGCTTTCGAAGGGCATTAATCTGTTCAGATTCACCGGCACCCTTCTTAATGCCAACGCAAGCGCATGCCTGTTTGGCGTCACTGCAATTCTCGCAACCGGAACGCTTCAGGACAGTCTGCGCTATCCGGTTCGATCGGGTATAAGGACAATAGTGCCGCTTCTTATGATTGCCGTAACAGTGCTTGCCATTGGGGCCTGCGCCATAACCGGATCCCGTACTGCGCTCCTGCTTACCGTCATTACTATTGCAACGATGCTGGTCCGCGATAGCGTAACGCGGCGTCTAATCATGAATCCACAGGGGATTCTCGTCGGCGGTGGCGTAACCCTCATGCTGGCGACGATCCTGCTTGCGGTAGGCAGTGCCACTTTTGATCGCGTGTCCTTTCTTGGTGGCGACCTATTGGAGCGCGTGGCTATCTGGTCCCGTTATGCCGAAGTGGCACGTGACGCGCCTTTATTGGGATATGGACCGGCCTCGTTCGTAGAAATCAACAATCTGGCTATGCGCACACCGAGTGACGCTCGTCTCCTGTGGTACGTTAATTCTCCGCATAACTTCGTTCTAAGCTTGTTGCTGGAGCATGGATGGATGTTCATAACCGCTCTAGCGATAACAGCCCTGCTAATTACCGTACCTATTTTTGCCGGATATCGCGGGATGGCCAAAAACCCGGTCCAGATCAGTGCTATCGCTGCGTGTTTGTTTATCCTCCTGTGCGGGTCAATCGACATTGCGCTTGACGTGCCAGCAGTAACAATGTTGTTCGCGCTGCTGGCAGGGCTGCTTTGGGGTCAAAACATCCGGCACCGAACACACAGTGTTTCTAACGAGGTGCGCCAGTCCATCGCAACACCCCGTCTCAGGGTATGATCTGAAATCCAGAAGCGCTGATCGAGCGGTAGCGTAAACCCGCGCCAACGATCTAGCTATCAGTGCGACCTAATAGCCTTCTGAACCAGCTGGACTTGCGGGTGCGGGGCGTGGCGCCCGATTTTTGGAACAGGTAGGTGCCAAGGATTGTGGCCTGGTTGCTTGTAAGCAGCAAAAAATAGGATCGCGGATGATTGCTCGCCTTGTCCTGAGCCGTTTCCATGACCTGCAACTTTACCAGCAACTTGTCTCCAAGATCCTGCGACGACCAGCCGACGAGGGCTCCATAGAGATCGGGCTTTTCGCCTTCCTCAGCCATGTGTAATCTTCCCTTCCGACGTCATCGCAGTTCGGGCCATACAATACGCCTCTACGCTATGGCTGTAGCGTATTAACTATGAAGGAACCCTTATCGGGCCCCGCTCAAGTGCTGTAAGGCGCGATGGTGCGGTCGCGGATGGGCTCCCTATCCCTCAAGTGGCGACTATCGTGAAGCCCATAAGGGGTCTTCCCAAGCCGGCACAGAGATATCGCCTGGTCTCACAATGCCACTATAGGACCTTATCGGGAAAAGTCGCGTAGCGCAGGCTTGCGGAGATTGAAGGCGTTCGCCGCTCCACCAGTGCCAAGGAGCCGCGTGACGCGCATGGCATCGGAGCGTGCAATATTCGCGGTCCATTGCGCTTCATTAAGCACACGCTCGCGGGTCGTGCGATCAAGCTTGTTCCAATGAACTGCGCCAAAACGGATTCGCCAATAGGCGGAGTCACGCAGATACGGTGCGCTTTTGAGACTGGCCGCATAGGCATTTAGCGTGGCCGGATCATTGGGCCCATATTCAAGAAACAGGATATATGTCTTTACAACCCAAGCTTCCCCCCATGCTGGACGCGCATTGATGGCCCTCTCCACCAAAGCATTGGCAAGAGCCAGATGCGCGCGACGCGATGGATAATCCTGCTCCATCGTGGCCGCTTTCGCTTTGCTCAATGCAAGAACCAGACATAGGCGTGGCGACGCGGTCGCGAGCTTTGGCAAGGTGCCGAGTGTATCGGTACGCCACTGGCTACCCACCTGCCGCTCTACTGACGCCAGTTGGGCCTCCTGACGGGCAAGCTGAACGGCGACCAGTAATGCAATACCCATCAGTCCCAGCAGACAGAGGCGTACGCCAACGGTGAGTGCTGAATTGAGGGACATTGCCAGCGTATCTAGTCTTTCTGATAATAAGCAGAGTAGCGGTTTGAATAATACAGAGCGCCATTCACCTCAGCATTGGGATCAACCATTGTATAAATTGCTCCAACGGTTTTGGCGTGATCCTGTTCAAGAATGTCCCGCACGGCAACCACTGCAGATTTCGGCGTCTTGTCCCAGCGTACTGCAACTATAACCGCATCGGCGATCGCGGCTACCGCGCGCGCATCCGCGACGCCAAGAAGGGGCGGGGTGTCGAATATAATGCAGTCATAGCTGCTGCGAAGGGCAGTCAATAGGTCCCGCATGGGATCGCTGGTAAACAAGTCGTCAGGTACGAAAGACGGGGCTGAGACGGGCAAAATATCGAGTTTCTCTACCACATCGGGCTGGATGGCGCTCGTAAAGGGAATACCGTCTCGCAAGACCTCAACAAGCCCGGAGCTGCCTCCCATGTTCACGACCGCGCTCAAGCCGGCCCGCCGTGTATCCAAATCCACAACGACGGTTCGCTCACCCGACATGGCCATCATGCGCGCTAGCGAAAGCGAAGTTGTCGTTTTTCCTTCGCCTGGCATCGAAGAAACAAGCGCGATGACCTTGAGGGGCTTTTCGCTGCTTATCGTGAGCGTGCTCCTGATGGAGCGGAATGCTTCGGCATAGGCTGTAAAGGGGGCATCGACCAGCGCATCGGCGGGCGATCGCCTCGTGGCAACGGCTTTGCTCGCGAGCGGGATCGATGCGATCAGCGGCAACCCGATGGATTCCAGATCCTTTCGCGTCCGCAGCCCTGCCGACAGCAACTCTTGGATCGCTACAGTGCCCGTCCCCAGGAGCAGGGCAAATGCAAAGCTGGCGGCCAGCAGCATTTTCTTGTTTGGAGCCGAGGGTTCCGCCGGGATCGATGCCGATTCAATAATCTGTGCCTGAGCCATAGGGCTCGCCGCAATCTGATTGGTCTTTTGAACCAGTTCGGACGCCTGATTGTAGGCCGTTCTCGATGATTCTGCTGCCCGTTTATAGGTATCGGCTGTAGCCGAATATTGTGTCTCGGCAGCCTGGGCACCCTTTAGCTGGTTCAGATCCGATCGCAAGCTTGCCGCACGTGCCGTCGCAGCGCCGGCTTCGCTTTGCAAACTTCCGATGACACGGTTGGCTTCTTCCTGAATTTGCTGATCGATTGCCTGGAGTTGTTCCTTGATCCGGATACTCTCGGGATGGCGAGGCCCATAGCGTGTGACGATTTCGCTCGATTGTGTGACCAACGCCGCACGCTGCGCACGCAGGTTGGAAATTACCGTCGATCCCAGGACTGCTGATACTGCCGTGATGCCGCCCGAGCCGATCTGCGAACGCGCCGCCGCGAGCTTCGAGCGGGCAGCTGCCGCCTCTGACTCGGCAGTTGCAACCTGGCTGGCCAAAGGGCTTATCTGTTGATCGGTAACGGAAACAGATCCCTCGCCGACGATGCCGGTGGCGGCCCGATACTGGCCAAGGCGTGCTTCGGCCGACTGAGCCGATTGGCCAAGTTGCGCAAGGCGTTTTTCAAGCATGGCGGCCTGCCGGGCGGCTGTGCCCGTGCGCCGACTTACGCTGGATTCGATATAAATTTCCGCAAAGGCGTTGGCCAGTTTCGCGGCTTTGGCAGCATCGGGCGACTGAAACGATAGATCGACGACGTAGGTGGCCTTTTCGCGCTGTGCAGATACCCTGCTGGCAACAATATCTGCAACGTCATCGAGATACTGCTTTTTGGCGCCCGCGCTGGCATTTGCCGACAATGGATCTAAGGTTTTGGTGAATTCGCGATCCTCTGCCAAATTGAGCTTGCGCACGACCTGAATAGCCAGATCGTGTGACCGCATCACGCTGGCTTCGGTTTCGACGATCGACTGATCGGGGAGACTGGATCCCGTGGTGGGCTGTCCGATAAGAGCGTTCTGCGAAGGTTCGATGCGCAGGCGCGCCGTAGCCTTATATTGTGGCGTAATCAGCATTATCGCAACTATCGACGATGCAACGACGAGGCAGACAATGGCTAGCAGCATCCGCCACCGGCGCCGCAGGGCATCGCCAATCCGCCTCAGACCACTAGCGAGGCCATCGGGTTCACTACCCGGTAGCGGGTATGAAGGGCGTGAAATATCGGCAGAAGGCGTTGTCACCTGGGTAGCTCCCGTGTTGGCATTTAGCGCTGGAATATCACGCCGATAGTGGCGCGCCGTTCCGAGATATCTGCACCGATGGTTGGCACACTACTGGTTCGCTTCGCGTATCTAACGTCGCCTGTCAGCGATATCATATTGTTCAGTGCAAATTTCGCTCCGCCGGTCGCGCGGAAGATTTTGACGCGGCCGGGCACTGCAAAATAGTTGTCGACCTCGTATTCACCAGCGATATTCACTATAAGGTTGCGCAACAGCTCGTGGTCCACGCGCACAGCGCCACTGTTTGCAAAATAGGCGCTGCTCCCAAAAACATTGGCGTCTTCGATCTCGCGTCGGGCTGCCAGGGTGACGGTTGTGAGTTCTGTAGGAAAATACTCGATCCGAGCAGCTGCCGAAACCCCCGATACCGTTTTATAGTCGATGGCATCGAAGGACCGCCGAACATAGCCGGCAGCAATGCTTCCGCGCACCAAAGCGCTCAAGTCAAAGCTGACGCCGCCCAGGGCATTCCATTCGTCGGAATCTCTATTTGGAATCACGGCAGTTAATGGAAGGTCATAGTTGGTCCGGGTGTACGACACTTCGGCCAACAAGCTGGTATCCGGGGTCAGACCATATTCATAGTGCAACGTGCCGCGATAGACATCGCGATCGCGATTATTCTGATCGAGCGTCCCGCCGCTGAAGAGATCTACTGACTTGTAGTCCAGCCGACTGTAGGTCGCGGCTGCCAAAATCTTGGATCGCGCCAAGATGAGTTTCCCCAAAATCCTGGCATTTGTCGACTGGAAGGGATTTGCCTGCCTCACGTCGGGATTGGCAACGCTTGAAAACCGCGTCTCAAACTGTCGGGCCGTGCGGGCACTGAGCGATACAGATGCGTCGCCGGAAATATCATAGGTACCGGCACCCCCAACATACCAGCCGTTCTCGTTGCGATCGCCTTCCTTGAAATATCGCAGCAGGCGTGCGCCGGCATCCAGCCTCAAAGAGTGCACGGACCAGTTCGAACGAACCGTCGCACGCGGCGCAAGCGTGATGTAACCATCGCTTATTTCGCCGTTTTGGGTCTGATACACATTGTTGGTATGTCCTACACGCGCTTCAACCGCGGGCAAGAGGGTGAACCCACCCAAATTAATGCCTACAGGCTCATATTCGGGTCGTTGGCGGTCGATCACGCTAACGTTCCGGCCCCTGTCGTAAGTAAGTGGCAATGCTGTATCGAGCAGTTGCTCTCCGATCAGTTGCGCACGGGCAACTTGCGGCACTCCCGCCATTGCAGCAATTGCTGAACAGCCCAGTAACACATAACGCTTCACGTGATTTGCCCTTTTACTATTGCCGGTGTTCAATGGCACGCTTCTAGGGATTGATATAGTCCGAAGTTACGCCGCCTCCGCCAATATCCGGACCTGCTGTTAGCGAAAGATCGCCGGATGCCGCTCCGGTCCCCTGGCCACATAGCATCGTTTTACGCAATGCACGCAAATTTGTAATTGCAGCGACTTGATTTTTGGATAGCCCCTCGAGCGGAAAACCATCCAGGGCAGCGACCGTGGCCGATGGCGCACTGCGCGTTTGATCCAGCGCGAACAGCACGGCGCCCTGTATCTCTTTTGGTTGCGATGCGGGATGATGCGCAGCGATTGTCTGCGCGATTATACCGCGCAAATAGGTAACATTCTCTGTGTCGACGGCCTTGGCAGCGACCGTTCGTACGTGGCATTCCGATTGATCCAGGCGTTCGGCCAGCTTGTGCGTCGCCGGGGCTTTGCCTGGACCAATGGAAGGTGCAGAATGGCCTGGAGCTGCCATGAAAAATGCGAAAGATGCTACTAACTGTACATCAATTAGATATCGTCTCTTACCCATAAACAGCTCCCTTGTACCCGATCAGAAATAGCGTTCGCCAATCCGCACGGTATCTCCCGGATAAATCTTTAAATCGGGTGAAAGTGTCATCTTCTTTTCTTGCGATTCGCCGGCGCGCTTTATGAAAACTTTCTTTTTATTGGCGCGATACGTATACCCCTCTGCGCGGGCTACGGCGTTCATGACCGTAAGGCCATTGACAAACGGGTATTCGCCCGGCTTTTCAACTTCGCCCAGAATATAAAAGGGTCGGTACGTCAGCACATCCATGCTCACCTTTGGTTCTCTAAGATAACCATTGGCGAGCCGTGACTGGATGTCGGTGATTACATCGGCGGGGGTGCGCCCCAAGGCTTCGACGGTTCCTATCAGAGGCAGCGACAAGGTTCCGCTATCACTAACGGTAAATTCGCCGGACAAGGATTCTTCGTTGAAAACGATCACGCGAACCTTGTCGGCAACCCCCAAACGATAGCCAGTGGCAACCCCCCCCGCACTGACGGGCGATTGTGCTGCCGCAGGACTGGGCGGCGTTTGCTGAGCTGTGGCTAGAGAGGGGAGGCCCAACACCAGCACGGTCAAAAGTATACGAAGAATTTTAATCACAATCACCTCGCGAGATTCCGAATGAATTGCATACTCCACGCTCGCGGTTGCAGCAATAGATCCCTATGACGTCCTTTGGCGGCAGTAGCTAAGATCATCCACCAAAATGTGATGGCCCGCCGCTTTTGGATCTACCGGTGCAATAGCCAATAAAGACTGAACAGCATTTGAACTATTTTCCGTTCGTCGCGAAACCATCGTCCGCGCTGCATGGTGCGATTTGCGCCCCTGTACCGTTCAAGGCAGCGATCTTGCGAGTCGCCCAAGATTAAAGTGCTGGCCGGGTGCGCATTGCGTACAGCGCCGAATGCTCCTGAGATGCCGGTTGCCTTCCATCGCTACAGTCTTTCCCGGCCGCGCATTTTAGGGCCGTCCCGGCGTGGTCCGTCGGCGCGCAACGCTTGGCCGCTTGGCAGGACATTGCAGGATGCTTGCCATCCTCGCGCGCTTACAGGGCCATGATGTATCTCTCCTCACTTTCGCTGCAGGCACTACACGGCACTTGGCAGAAAGGCCTTTCGTGCCCCGGGACTGGCCGGGCAAGCAGTCTGGGGCATGACATATGTCTCTCACAACGTGGATATCACGGCGCTGAAAAAATCTACGGATAGGTCAGGGCATGACGGGCCTTGCATTGCCCTCCACGCGTATGTGCGGCATTGTCCGGCAGGTTTGCATTGTTACCCTCTGCCTTCAGGCAGCCCATTGTCTTGCCGCAGTATCCGCTTTGTCTTGCTCATTCTCCCGAAGATGCCGGTCACTTTAAGGAATAGCTAAACCCTATGAGCTATAGCTGCGGCAGAACCTGGGGCCAAAGCACGTTGATTTTGCTGCAATGCAGCGTTAGGTCCGCATCATGGAAATGAAATAGGTGAGGCGCATGAAAGTAGCAGTTCTCGGTCTTGGCTATGTAGGTTGCACAGCCATTGCCTGCATAAGCTCTCAGGGCCACCATGTGGTCGGTATTGACATCAGCGAGGCGAAAGTCTCGACCATACGCTCAGGCAAGTCGCCTATCAAAGAGCCCAAGGTGGAGGAACTGCTTCATGCCGCGAAACAGGAAGGACGACTCGACGCCAGCACGTCTGTAGGAACGCATCTCGACGAATGTCATCTTGCGATTGTGTGCGTAGGGACGCCAAGCGGCGTCGATGGCTCGCATAACATGAGCTACATTGTGCAAGTCTCACGTCAAATAGCCAGCGCGATCGCGCGTGACCGTACCGAACCGCTCACTGTTGCCTATCGCTCTACAATGCGTCCTGGAACAATGGACCAGATGATTACGCCGATATTCAAGGCCGCTTTGGGCGATGCCTTCGAAACAGCTGTGGAACTGGTGTATAATCCCGAATTTTTGCGCGAGGCAACGGCGGTGGATGATTATTTCAATCCCCCCAAAATCGTGATCGGGACATCGAGCGGTGCGCCTTCGGAAAATATGCACGCATTGCATGATGGCATCGATGCGCCTGTGTTCGTCGTGCCTTTTCGAGAGGCCGAGATAACCAAATTCGTCGATAATAGCTGGCATGCCGTTAAGGTGTCCTTCGCCAACGAGGTGGGTCGGGTCTGCCAGTCGCTGGGTATCAGTGCCGCTCAAGTTCACGAAATTTTCGTGTCCGACACGAAACTCAACATATCCCCTTATTATATGCGACCGGGGGGCGCCTTTGGCGGATCCTGCCTTCCCAAGGATGTACGCGCCCTGCAATATATAGCGTCCGATCTGGGTGCCAATACGCCTTTGGTAGACTCGCTTATCCGCAGCAATGAAGCCCATAAAAATTACCAGTTCAAAGTGGCCACCGAAGGTCTCGAAGCTGGATCGCGCGTTTTGCTGGTAGGGCTGGCGTTCAAGGCCGATACCGATGACCTGCGTGAGAGTCCGGCGGTCGATATTGCACGAAAGCTGCTCGACGCTGGCTATAAGCTTGACATCTATGATCCAGGACTGACCCCGGACATGCTGGTAGGCCAGAATTTAGGCTATGCTTATGCCTATCTGCCGACAATCGACACCTTGCTGGTCAACCGCCAGACGGCAGAGTCCACCCCATATGCGTTGGTTATCTCTACGAACCGGCTGTCCAAATCGCTCACGATCGATGCTGACGCATTTGTCGACATCAGCGTCATTCCATAGGCTTCGAGCGCATGACATCGCCTTTTTCCAATTCGACGACACCCGTTGTCAGCCAGGATTTTCCGACGTTTATCGAGGGGCAGCCGCTCGCTAACAAGAAAATACTGATTATCGTCGAAAACCTGCCCCTGCCATTTGACCGCCGCGTTTGGCAGGAAGCGCGGACGTTAAAGGCGGCCGGTGCGACTGTGTCGATCATCTGTCCAATCGGCAAGGGGTATGAAAAACGCTATGAGCTGCTCGAGGGCGTTCACATTTACAGGCATCCGCTGCCTGTCGAAGCAAGTTCTGCTTTAGGCTATCTCTACGAATATGGAGCCGCGCTGTTTTGGGAAACGTGCCTGGCATGGAAAATATTCTTCACGCGCGGACTGGATGTCATTCATGGATGCAATCCACCAGATCTTATCTTTCTGGTAGCCTTGCCTTTCCGGTTGTTCGGCGTCCGTTTTCTTTTCGATCATCATGACATCAATCCAGAACTCTACGAAGCAAAATTCAATCGCCGGGGTTTCTTCTGGAAACTGATGGTCTTGTTCGAACGGATGACCTTTGCCACTGCATCCGTTTCTATCGCTACCAATCAAAGCTACAGGGCAATTGCTTTGGAACGGGGGCGCATGAAAGCTGACAAGGTTTTCGTCGTACGATCCGGCCCTGATCTGAGCCGTTTGCGCGTCGTCCCTCCCGTGGAGAGCTGGAAAAATGGGCGCGCGTATCTTGTAGGCTATGTTGGCGTCATGGGCGATCAGGAAGGTATAGATCTTCTGATCGACGCTGTAGACCATCTGGTGAAAATCTCCGCGCGGACTGACATCCAGTTTTGTTTGATAGGCGGCGGTCCCAGCTTGGCTAACCTGCAGACTTTGGTTGCCGAGCGCGGGCTCGATGACTTCATAACATTTACCGGGCGCGCGCCGGATCAAACCCTTTTTGAGGTCCTTTCTACAATGGACTTGGGGGTCAATCCGGATCGCGTGAACACGATGAACGACAAATCCACCATGAATAAAATCATGGAATATATGGCATTAGGCAAGCCTATGGTGCAGTTTGATGTTGCAGAAGGTCGTTTTAGCGCCATGGACGCTTCGCTCTATGCCAAAGCTAATGACCCGATAGATCTGGCGCAGAAGATCGTCGATCTTATCGACGATCCGGAGCGGCGGGCAAGAATGGGAGCCTATGGCCGTGACCGTGTCGAGAAGGAACTGAGCTGGCCGCACCAGATTGAACCTTTGCTAAGCGCCTATAAGAAAATACTGCGTCTCGATCGGTAACCATCGGCTTGATGCGGTGCATCAAGCGCTTCTCGCATCATGGACGGATCGCAGATATCCTCCACGGGGAAGGACGACATCCTCCTGTCGGGACTCGCGATTGCCAACAGGCAAAGAGCAGGCGCGTGTGACTGTGCCAAACGGTTGCAATGCTGGCCACCTGCTTGTCCTACCCGCCAATGGGTTCCTATAGCCACGAAGATCGACAGCGGTTGCCATGCGCAGTGCTGCGTCCGGTGACCTCCTCGATGTGACAAAGGTGCAAACCACAGGCAAGGTCTGCCCCAGCCATAGCCGGCAGCAAGGCGTTCGCGATCGGCCGAGGCATTGCAAGAACGGCTTTTTTCCTGTTCGCCCGCTGCGGCCATTGCATCACAGCGCGGGGTTGATCCACATTGGAACAGTTACGATCCTTGACATGCCGCCTTTCAAGGTCGACGTGTAACGAAGACGAAACTATGTTGAGAATCAGTGCGTTGGGCTGTTTCTTGCAACTCCATTTTCGGTAGAGTTGCAGACACTTAAGTGGATATCGAATGTGACGCTAAAAAACATCAATGCAAAGTTGGGAGCGGGTGCGGCATGCGCCTTTGCGGTGGCGGCCGCGGTCCTTTGGTCAACCGAGTATCCCGCGCGAGCGATCACTACTGCATTGACAGATCCCTTGTCGATATTGGACGGGCGTTCGCCGGGCACCAGGGCAAGCGGCGCCTTGTTCCAGACCAAGGAACGCTATGCTGCCCGGCCACGCTTTCCTGTGCGCGAGCGCCCTCCGGGTGTCGAAGAGCGCGTCCTCACTTTGGTGCGCAGCAGACCGCCGGGTGTGCCGCCCATGGCTGGCGTGCCGCCTTTTATGCCGCAGCAGCCGGGCTTTTTTCCTAGTCAGCCCTTTGACGGGTTTGATGCCGCGCCGGGGGTAAGGCCGCGCGCGAGCGAGCAGGAACTTGCTGCAGGTCCAGACAGCATTGGCGGCGGTGGGGTAAGTTCCGATTATACAGCGCCAGCTGCGGCGCCGTCTGCATAACCCCTTCTTTGCAAACGTTGCCCCGGTTGCGATGAAGATAGTGCGCTGGGTCTTTTTGGCCGCTCTTATCGCTGTTTGCGCTGTGCTGCTTGCGCGATACACGCAGGCTCCGGTCGATAGGGCTGTGGTCGAGGAGAGGACGATCGGCAGCCGGATATGGTATCCAAAGGGTCATTATCCGTCGCTGACGCTGGCTGGCACGGAACGTCGCGTTGTCCGCAGTCTTCTGGCCCAGCGGCACGCCATGTATTTTGGCGACTTTATCTGGGAGGATGTTGCCAAAGCGGGCGAACCTGTGTGGATCCGCGTCGATCTGGGACGGCAGTTGATGTCTGTTTTCCGGGGGGCTGACGAAATTGGGTCGGCGGTGATTTTATACGGCACGGATGGCAAGCCAACGCCGACTGGACTGTTCACTGTGCTCGAGACGGCCAAGGAGCATCGGTCATCGCTTTATGACGCCGAAATGCCCTTTATGTTGCGTCTGACCAATGATGGCATTGCCATCCATGCAAGCGAAGTGGTCGAAGGATCTGCGACGCATGGATGTATAGGTCTTCCGGCCGAATTTGCCGAGCGGCTGTTCAATGTTATAAAGCGCGGCGATGTCGTTGCGATACTGCGATCTTCCCAATGAGGTCCTAAGCGACAGAACATTCCTAATCAGCGCTTAACCATTCCCTTGAAAGCGATGTTTACGGGCACGGCCGCATCCTTTCTCCAGCCCTGGAGAAAGGATGTAGTTCATGGCAGTCGGCCCGTTCAAAACCCTTTTCTCCAGCCTTGTCTTGCTGTGTGTAGCGCCTGTTCTTTGCGGCAGCCTCGGGCTTACCTCGAACATGGAAACGCGCATTCTCTTTGCGCATAATGCGGCACGCGCCAAGATGGGCGTGCCGCCTCTCAGTTGGGATCCGAATTTGGTAACATCGGCGCAACAATGGGCCGATCATCTGGCAGCAAAGCAGCTTTTCGAGCACGCGCCCGAACGCCTTCTTGGCGACGAAGGCGAGAATCTCTGGGCTGGCACTAGCGGGTATTTCCCAGTCGATGCCATGGTCGATGCGTGGGTACGAGAAAAGCGAAGCTTCAAGCCCGGACTATTTCCGGACAACAGCGTGACAGGTAAAGTTGCTGATGTTGGCCATTATACCCAGCTCATGTGGCGGCGATCCCGGCATGTCGGTTGTGCTATTGCGAAAGGCGCTGAAGAAGACGTGCTGGTATGCCGATACAGCGAAGCGGGCAATTACATCGGTGAAACCCCTTTTTGAGGTTCGTGGCCAGGATCTGCACTTGTGACCCTATACTCTGCAGGGCCCCGTAACAGCACAGTGCCAGCGCGCTGCGTTCGATGGTGCCAACGACAGGGAATGGAATTTTTGCCGCCCTATCGCAGTGACCGGGAGGCCTTGCAAGGCGCCCCCTGCCAAACCTGCTGGCAATGACGGCACGCACCTAGCCCATAGGTCCCTGCAGAACAGAGGGGCGGGTTGTTCTTGCCGGCCGGCTCTCATGGGCACGCGCCTGCGCTTTTTGAATGCAGGCAGCGACTGGCTGCATGCATGGGGCTGGACATAGTTTGCCGTGTTGCAACGCTCCATGCTTTCGTGCGCCCCGGGGGCGTCCCGATCACCGCCCGGACACGCCTTGTTTTCTCGATGACGGCAGCGCGCATTTCGCGTGCCGTTCATACAACGGTAGACCTTTGCAACCCTGCCAACTCCGGATCGCGCATTTCGCCTTTTGATGGCGTCCCGTGCTGCCTTGGCAATCGGTCCGGAACAGTCCTATCCCATGACCATTGACATTGCGCGGGAAAGGAGATCGCAAACAGTATCAGTGCGAAAAAAGCACAAATAGCAATGCGCCAAAACTAACGAACTTACCGTTTTGATCCCCGTGCGGGCTCGCTTCAGCGCAAATAGGGCTCATTCCAGCGTGAAATTACCGCCTACATCTGCGGATTAACTATAAACGGTCATAAATTGTGCGTACGCGAAGGCCTGAACTGGGGGGCACGCTGGCGTCAGATATTTGCAATCGTGCAACGCCAGCGCCTCAGCTTCGTCATTCTGAAGCTAGGGGTTTAATCTGTGCCACTTCCCATATCGTCGACGCCCATCCTCACTTTTACGGCCACGAGCGACGGCGCGACGCTCACCGGCACCGGGTTCGCAGATCGACTCATAGGATATGGAAAGCCAGGGTCGGGAAGCGGTACGCTGATCGGCGGTCTGGGTGACGACACCTATGTCGTTCATTCGCAAAAGCACCGGATCATCGAAACTGCGGGCGCGGGCATAGACACCGTCCTGTCGGACTGGGGCTACACTCTGGGCGATAATCTAGAAAATTTGACGCTCACCGGCACCTCGACCAACAGCGCCATTGGCAATGGGCTCGATAACATCATCATAGGCAATGCCAACAAGAACGTCATTGACGGGGGCCTAGGGAATGATGAACTGAGCGGCGGCGCGGGCAACGACCTGTTCTTCGTTGCGGGTCACGACACGATCACCGATTTCACGCGTGGTGATCGGCTAAATCTTCAAGCCTATGGTCAGTTCACCAGCTTTGCGCAGGTTCAAGCGGCGTTGTCTAAAGTCGGTACGGACACGCTTCTGACGCTGAGTGCTACCGATAGTGTGCGCCTGACCGGGGTAAGCGCCAACACGCTGACGGCGGACAGCTTTGTTCTCAAGAATCAAATCTCTAGCTATAGACCGGCCTTTGCCGATAATTTCGACAGCTTCAAACTCAACCTCGGTACCGGGAGCACCGATAACTGGTATCCATTGTTCCCACGAACCGGCCTTGCGGGGCACACCACCGTCGATCACGGATCTGTGCAATATTTTACCTATCCTGAAGACACCGGAACTTATGGCAAACCCGTGGGCATCAACCCCTTTTCGCTCGACAAGGGTGTCCTGACTATCACCATGGATGTCGTGCCCGAAGCCGACCGCTCCAAGATATATGGCTATGCATACAGCTCGGGTAACTTGGCCAGCATCGGTAGCTTTCATCAGACCTATGGCTACTTCGAAATCCGCGCGCAGCTTGCCGCAGGCCAGGGGGTGCACGACGCGTTCTGGCTCTTGCCGATGGATGGCAGCTGGCCGCCCGAACTCGATATCGTCGAGCAGCGAGGCCTGGATCCCACGCATGTCATCAATGGTGTGCATGCTAACGATACCACGTCTTCAAGTACCTTTCTGGTCACAACGGCAACCACGCAGTTTCACACCTACGGCCTGGACTGGGAACCGGATTACCTTACCTGGTACATCGATGGCGTTGCGGTACGAACAATGCCTACGCCCGCGGGCCTGGACAAACCCATGTACATGCTGGCGAATCTGGGCGGCGGTAGCCCCTGGGCGGGGAAACCGGATGCCACGACCCCTTTTCCCGTGCACATGCAAATCGATTACATCAAGGCCTATGCAAGCGCCAATACGGTTGAGAAGGGCGTTCCGGTAGACAAGGTCGGGACCAGCGGAAACGATATACTTTACGGGACGAGCCTGGGCGATACCCTGAATGGCGGCGCCGGGAACGATAAGATCTACGCGGGCGCTGGGAACGACACCCTTTCAGGCGGGGGCGGGAACGACCTGCTCGACGGCGGCTTTGGCGATGATACCTATATCATAATATCGTCTTCAGACACAATTTCCGAAGGGGGCGAGAAGGGCAATGACGTTATCAAGACGGCGCTGGCCCAATATACCTTGCCCCTCAACACCGAGGTCCTGATCTACACCGGTACGGGAGTCTTCAACGGCGCAGGGAATATTGAAGACAATGTCATCCAGGGCGGTAACGCAGGCGGTACATTGTCGGGCGGCGATGGCAATGACGTACTCCACGGGGGAGCAGGCGCGGACTTCCTGAACGGCGGCGAGGGCAATGATACAGCGCATGGCTACGGCGGCGCCGACAGTTTGCGGGGCAACGCAGGAGACGATGTCCTCTACGGTGAGGCAGGGGCTGACCTCCTCAAGGGTGACGATGGCAATGATGTCATCGACGGTGGCGATGGCGACGACAACCTGCAGGGTGGATTGGGACTTGATAGGCTAAGCGGTGGCGCAGGCAGCGACAAGCTGGACGGCGGAGCCGAGGCCGACCTGATGTCAGGTGGCGCGGGCGATGACACCTATACGGTCGATGACGCTGGCGACGTTGTGACAGAACAGCTGAACGAAGGCGTCGATCTCGTGCGCACGACACTGGCCAACTTCCTGCTGACGGCCAATGTCGAAAATCTGGTTTACACGGGCACGGGATCCTTCGTCGGAACGGGCAATGCATTGGCCAACCGCATATCTGGCGGAGCGCTGAGCGATACGCTCGACGGCGGCGCAGGCGCAGACATTCTCACGGGCAGCGGTGGCGACGACATATTTGTCTTCAAGGCTGGCGAAGCCAATGGCGACCGGGTGGTCGACTTTACCGGCGCAGGCGTTGCAGGCGGCGATGTTCTCAAGTTCGTTGGCTATGCCGCCGACGCCTCGATCGCGCCGGGCGCAATTGGCGGCGAGTATCGGATTACCTCAAATGGCGTCACCGAGACGATCAAACTCGATGGCGTAAAGCTCCTTTCGCCGAGCGATTTCTCGTTCGTCTCGAGCCCGCAGCAATCGACCATCTATACCGATCAGCTCAGCTACAAACTGCCCGATGGTGCGTTGAACCTTGTGTTCGCTGGAACGGGGAATTTTTCCGGCACCGGTAACGCCCTTGCCAATATGCTAACCGGCGACAAAGGCGCTGATCGGCTTGATGGGCTAGGCGGTGCCGACGTGCTGAAGGGCGGTGCTGGGAACGATACCTATATCGTCGACAATGCGGCCGACATGGTTGTCGAAACCAGCGCCGGGGGCAATGATCGCATCCTTTCGAAGGTCAGCTATACGTTAGGCGATAATGTGGAGACGCTCCAGCTTACTTCGTCCCGGGCTTTGAACGCGACAGGCAACGAACTTGGCAATCGGATCGTTGGCAATAATGGGATCAATATCCTGGATGGCAGGGGCGGAGCGGACGTCCTCACCGGTGGGGGGGGAGCGGATGTGTTTCTCTTTCGGCGCGGAGAGGCTGCGGGTGACAAGGTCACCGATTTCAGCGGAGCCGGCGCGGTTGGCGGCGATATATTGACGTTCACCGGCTTCGGCAGCGACGCTTTCCTCTCTCATGTGGACAGCAGCGACATGTATGTCATTCACGCTGGTGCAGCTTATGGTGGGATCACCGAAACAATACAGATCGCCGGTGTCACAACATTGTCCGACCTAGATTATATCTTTGCCTGAGAGGCCTGGCTTTCCGGCATAAGAACGATCCCCACCTGTCTTGGCGGCTGTATACCCGCGAGAGACTGCAATAAACGTGATTGGCACACAGCGCCCATCGACATAAGCGGGTCTGGATGCAACCCGATCGTTAGCCAGGTTGCGTCACTGCGCATGGAACTGCCGATAGGCGCCCGTGCAAACTTCCAGGATCAGGACCGGGCCCATCGGCCTTGCGCATGTTTGTGTCGTGACGATCCTATAGCCACGGTGCGCGATGCCGACCCGCCCGGACAGCACCGTTCCGTATCGCGGATATAATGGGCTTCCCATGCGTAACAGACCTACGATTTGTACGCAGGGAGAAGCGGCACCATGGCCAATCGCATTGTCACAGTTGCCGCCGGCGCGAGCGAGAGCGACATTCAAGCGGCGCTGATATCTGCCAAGGATGGCGACACCGTCCGCTTGGCGCCCAATCAGATTGTCGATGTCAGCAGGGGACTGATTCTTGATGTCAGTCAGCGCGCGATAACGCTCGACCTCAACGGTGCCACCTTGCGTCAGGCCGCCAATGTAGTCGTCGTGAGCATCAAGGGGGACCATGCTGCCCCGACATCGGCTAGCCTGGGACGTCTGGAAGGGGCAGTTACGGTCAGCTACGCGGGCGCAGACCCGGTAAGGCCGGGGGATTGGGTGAAGGTTTTTTCGGACGACATTTTGCCCAACGATCAGGGGGGCTGCAACCCGGCTCGGTCAGGCAATGAAGGTCAGTGCGGTCCATGGCTCCACGCTGACGCTGGAGGGGCCGCTGCTGTACGAAAACGCCTATGCGACAAATATCCGCGCCGCGTTGTTCGAAAGCAAGACGGGAAGCGTCGCCAACGGCACGATAACCGGCGACCGGTCGCATCCAAGTTGGACGGCAGACCTGCTTCAGGTTCGGTCTGCCGTTAACGCGCGGATCGATCATATCCTGGTGAGGGACGGAAATTCGACAGGTATCAACGTCATCGACGGCGTTAATACGCAGGTCACACAGTCGGCGGCCTTCAATCTGTCCGACAATGTCGCGCAAGGGGAACGCGGCTACGGCGTGCATTCAGCCAGCTCGGTCGGCACAGTAGTCGACGGCTTTTATGCTCAGTCTGTGCGCCATGGCGTCGACAACAATGCCGTTGGACTTTCGGCCACCAACAGCAATCCGTCCAAATATGGTGCCGACATTGGGTTGGAATTGAGAAACGCAATTGTCAATGGCGCAAGCGCTACGGCCTTTTCCTGGCATAGTGAAGGCAGGCAGAGCACAATACATGATTCGATAGCCATCAATTCCTGGGGGGTGCTTGGCGCACGGGGTGTCGGCAATAGCATGTACGATGTTGCCGCCGCCAATACCGAACGTGGCATACAATTCTATGAATATGGTGACGGCGATGGCAGCCACATAACGATCAGCCAGGTCCGTATGACCGATCTATCGGTATATGCCTTTACCAATGTGCGCGCGGTGCATGATAATGTCATACAAGACAGCGTTTTCGAAGTCTCCTCTGTCGACCGCTTCAGCTTCGAGGGAATAACGGCATCCAACAGTATCGTGCGCGGCGGCAGTGGCGTCCAGCAGATGGCCATCGGGGGCGCAGGCACCGATCGCCTTCTTGGCACCGGCGCCAACGACATGCTTTTGGCAGGTGCCGGCAACGACTATATCTGGGGCGGTCCGGGTGCCGATCGGCTGACCGGCGGACCCGGGATTGACCGATTTGCTTATTATGGTCTGGACGAAGCGGGAGATGTAATCTTCGATTTTTCGACAGGCAATGGCGGGGATGTCCTTGATCTTAGCGTAATTGCGTTGCGACTGGGATGGGGCGCCGACCCGGTCGCAAAGGGGCAATTGTCCGTCGAACAAATGGGCGCGGATGCGGTGGTCCATGTCCTTTCCGGCGGAGAACGCGCGACGCTAGCGACGGTCTTGAACGTCGACGCTGCTGCCCTTGAAGCGCACGTCTCCACCCAAATAGTCGTTACTGATCCTGACGGTACAAAATCGTTCGGCCCGGAGGCTAATCCTTGGGCCAGTTCGCAACCGCTTGCGCTCAGCGGGTCTGGCAACGACCAGATATTCGGCGACGCCGCCGGGCGACGGCTAATCGGGGCAGAGGGCGACGACTCGCTGTACGACCTAGGCAGCAGTCCTGCCTTCCTTGGTGGCTCGGGGCTTGATTTGGTGAATTATCGCTATGCTCAGGACGCAGTGGTAGCAGACCTTCTCACGCCTTCCAACAATCGCGGCTGGGCGGAAGGCGACAAGTATAGCCAGATCGAGTCGCTTGAAGGGTCGGATCATGCCGACGTTTTAGGGGGCAATGTGGGCGTCAATCGTTTGTTCGGTCGCGCCGGCGACGATAGGCTTCATGGACTTGGTGGCACGGATTATCTCGATGGAGGGGAAGGCAACGACTTTCTCTATGGCGGCGATCGCAATGACGAGTTGCGCGGACGGCAGGGGGAAGACCATCTTGATGGCGGAGACGGAAATGATTTTCTCGATGGCGGCGCCGGCAATGACATCGTGTTGGGCGGAACGGGAAATGACAGGTTCCAGGATTATGGCGGATCGGACATTTTTACAGGCGGCGCTGGCAAGGACATGTTCGTCTTTACAGACCCTTCGAGCGGTACCGACCGCATCACCGACTTTGAGCATGGACTAGATCATATTCAGATTTACACGGAGTTTCTGGGGCTGGAGGCTGAGACCGAGCTTCCGCTTTTCTTCTCGCAACAGGACGCGCGGGACGATGGGGCCTTTCTTCTTTACGACACAATGTCGGGAGACCTCGATTTCTACGCCGCTCCCGGTGCGCAGGCCGCGAATGTCATGCACCTCTATGGCGCGCCGTCCCTTACGCTGGGCGACATCTACTTCAGTTAGCCCCTATCTAAACGGAAAACAGATGCCGCAGATGGAAAGGCTTCCGCATCTGGATGGTGCTTCGCGGGGGGCGGCCAGCAACGCGCCGCAGGCACTGGCTCGGGTCCTGGTCGGGTCAACAGGCGAAGATACGTCTGAGACTGCAAATTTGAATAGTTGGTCTAATTGTTGTTGTTACTGCCTCCCGTAAGTGATTCGCACCTCAAAACGCCATCGCAATGAAATCAGCCGAGCCAAAGCAAGATTAACCAAGTCTTTACACGATTATTCAGAGCTGTTTTTGGTCGTCGCGCGCTGCATCCATGCGGCCGATCTCCCCAGTTCTTGGGGTGTTCCACGCGCTGTTCTTTTTGTCGGCAACTTTGCATCAGCGCGCGTGACAAGAATTGCAATATAGTTTAACGATTTGTTAAATATCCGTTTTTGGGAGAGTATGTCATGGCCTTACCGCGCTCGGGTGATCCAGTTAACTTCATCAACGCCACGGCAATGGGCGAGACGCTTACGGGCACAAGCGGTAACGACCAGTTGAAGACCTTCTTTGGCAAGGTCGGCTCCAGCGAGAGTTTTATGTATGGGGGGGCGGGCGATGACACCTATATCACGCTCTCTTCGCGCGATCGCATTTTCGAGGACGTCGATGGCGGCACGGACACTGTCAAAACCGATTGGTTCTATGCGCTTTCGGCCAATGTGGAGAACCTGATCCTCACGGGCACTTTGTCGGTGGCTGCGACAGGCAATGATGGCAACAATGTCATTATCGGAAACGCAGGCAAGAATATCATCGACGGCGGGCTGGGCGACGATGAGCTCTCGGGTGGTGCGGGGGACGACATGTTTGTCCTTTCCGGTTTTGACACAATACTGGACTATGCTGCAGGGGATTCCTTCGACTTGCGGGCTTTCTCGGGGATTACCAGCTTCAGCCAGATTGCGGCGGGATTGCAGCAACAGGGCGCGGACGCCGTCCTGACGCTCGGGGCGAATGACGTGGTTACCATCAAGAACGCCACTGTCGGCCAATTCACGGCCGACGATTTCGTGCTTAGCTCGGCAAAGGCCGGGTATACGCTGACCTTTGCCGAAGAGTTCGACACGTTGAGCCTGCATACCGAGCATGGGGACAACGGTACCTGGTATCCCTTATATCCCCGGACGGGCGTGGCTGCGCATGGTACGCCTGCCAAGGGTTCAGTCCAATATTTCACCTATGAAGGTGACACCGGAAGTGTCGGGGAGATCGTGGGCATTGACCCCTTTTCGGTCAAGGATGGCGTTGTATCGCTTACCATGGCGCCTATTCCGCAGAACCAGCAATATAAGGCTTATGGTCTGGATTATAGTGCGGGAATGCTGAATACCATAAGTTCGTTCAGTCAGACCTACGGCTATTTTGAGGCGCGTGTTAAGTTCGCAGCCGGACAAGGCATTCACGACGCTTTCTGGATGCTGCCGATCGACGGCAGCGGACAGTATGAGATCGATGTCGCCGAGCAACGCGGGAGCGAGCCAGGGAACGTCCTCACTGTGGCCCACGCAGTTGATGGCGGCAAGGACATCTCGCATTCCAAGGGCATTACCGTTCCGACCGCAACGACCGAGTTCCACACCTACGGCGTCGATTGGGAACCCGATTTCATAACCTACTATATCGATGGCGTTGCGGTCCGTAGCCAGCCCACCTTTCCTGGTCTCGACAAGCCCATGTACATGCTGGCCAGCATCGGCGGCGGCGGCCTTTATTCGGGCGCACCGGACAGCACGACGCCATTTCCGGCAAATATGGAAGTGGATTATATCCGCGCTTATGCCAGCCAGCATACGGTGGAAAAGGGCATAGCGGTCGACAAGACCGGCACTGACTCTGCCGACATACTTTATGGCACCAGCCTTGGCGACACGCTCAATGGCGGGCTGGGCGACGATAAGATCTACGGCGGTGCGGGCGACGATATATTGACAGGCGGTGGGGGCAACACCGACTTGCTGGATGGCGGCTTTGGTGACGATACCTATCTGGTGTACGCCGCTTCCGACAAGCCACAGGAGGGCGGGGGTACCGAAAAGGGGATTGATACCGTCAAGACCACGCTGTCCCAATATACACTGGGTCAGAATGTCGAGAATCTTGTCTATATCGGTTCAGGAACGTTTTCGGGAACCGGAAACACCGAAGACAATGTGATGATGCTCGGCGCTGCGGGCGGCAGTCTTTCGGGTCAGGATGGCAATGATATCCTGCAAGGCGCGGCTGGCGCAGACTCTCTGTCGGGCGGTGACGGCGATGACATTGCGCGCGGCGGCGATGGCAAGGACACGCTGCGCGGCAATAATGGCAACGATACCCTGTTCGGCGATTTGGGGGACGACCTTATCAAGGGCGACGATGGCAACGATGTCCTCAACGGTGGTAGCGGATTCGACAAGCTTTACGGCGGTGCGGGAAACGACATTCTCGACGGCGGCGACGGCAAGGACCAGATGTACGGGGGAACCGGAGACGACATATATTATGTCGATCTGGCGAGCGATACCGTCGTCGAATATGGCGGCGAGGGGATCGATGCCGTATACACCGGCTTGGCCAATTATGTCCTGTCCGATTATGTCGAGCGCATTATCTTCACAGGCACGGGAAGCTTCACTGTCACAGGAAATGCGTCCAACAACTATTTTGGCGGATCGGCGAACGGCGACAGCATGACCGGCCTGGGTGGCGATGATACCTATGTCGTCAACCATGTAAGCGATACTGTGGTCGAGGCTGCCGATGGTGGAAGCGATCTCATCGAGACCACGCTGGCTACCTATAGCCTTGGGGCAAATATCGAAAATGTGACCTACACGGGGCCACTGACGGGAAGCAAAGGCTTTACGGGCAATGGCAATGCGCTTGCTAACATCATGACCGGTGGCTCAGGGGCTGATCGGCTTGATGGGAAGGCGGGTGCCGACACGCTTGTCGGTGGTGGGGGCAACGATACTTACGTCGTCGATAATGCAGGCGATCTCGTAATCGAGCTCGCGGGCCAGGGCCGGGATCGTGTTCTCTCACAGATCAATTATACGTTGAGCGATAACGTCGAGACTTTGCAGCTTTCCACGAGCAAGGGCCTGAGCGGGACTGGAAATGCGCTCGACAACACCCTCATTGGGAACGCCGGCGCGAATGTCCTGGACGGTCGAGGCGGTGCCGACACGCTTACCGGTGGCGCTGGCAATGACGTCTTCATATTCCAGCATACTGAAGCCGCGGGCGACCTGGTTACCGATTTTGCTGGGGCAGGCGCAAATGGCGGCGATGTACTGCGCTTTACCGGTTTCGGAGTGGGCGCCTATCTCACGCAGGTGGCCGGGAGCGATCAGTATCTGATCCATGGCGGCGCCGACTTTAATGGTGCGACCGAAATGATCCGACTTGCCGGTGTGACAAATCTGAACTCTGGAGATTATGTGTTCATGTAAGGGAGACGCCCCGTGGTCGCCGGATGGCAGGCTGGCAGGTTGGTCGTGCTGGACAGTTCAGGCTGGTGTCAGCACCCCTTTTGCACTGTTGCCGCCTCCTGCGGTGGGCATCATTGTCTTGAGCGCACGGTGGCTCCGCGATGCAGATCGTGGGGCACGGCGTGAAACATGGCCCGGCCGGCTGCCACCCAAATTCCTCGGCAGTCGATCCGCCATCGCCGTTGCGACAAGGGCCTTTGTCGTCGTCTCGTCGGGTAACGTGCGGCGGTCCGAGCGGCTTTGGTTCCGCCTATCGAGCGTTAATTCTGGAACCGATCATGCAAAAAAATGTCTATCCCGCTTGCGAAGATATGCATGAGAGTCGGCTCTCTGCGCGGTTTGCTCGAGCGGTCTCCAGCCTATTGTGGCATGTCCGTCAGCTGTCTTGGCATCGGCGCATATGGAGCCGGGCTTTGCCCGCATGCCTGGCTTTGCCCATGGCTATGGCAGCCAGCGCGGCCGAACAGCCAAGACGCGACGATTTGTTGCCGTCCCTTGCCGGCATTCCCAATGTTAGTCTCGAATATTATCCTGTGTCGGGGCGTACGGCGGCGGACGTTAGTGCCGCGATCTATGCCAAGGGCCTCGTAGGGGAGGACGGGAAGCGCGTCGACTCGCTTTCTCGTACTGACATCCGGTGGCGTTGGAAAGAAAGTGGCGGCGACCATTGTGTCCCTCTCGACCCCATGGTGGAGTTTCACGCAACGATTATTCTGCCACGCCTGGTCGAGGAGGCCCGACTCCCCGCTGAGACCAGGGTCCGTTGGTATCGGTATGTCGAAGCGCTGGGAAGGCACGAGGCCGGACATGTTCGATCGTCGTTCATGCTGGTGGATGCTGTGCGGGAGGCAATGGCACACAGTAGTTGCGCGAAGGCCGATGCGGCGGCTGCGGCAGTCGCGGCCGCATTTCAAGAACGGGACGCGGAATATGACCGGGCCACCGATCACGGGCGCAATCAGGGCGCTATCTTCCCCTAGCACATCAGAGAGAAGCGCACCCTTCGAAGGTACGGAATGTCGGGCCCTGCTTGGCGGCTATGCTCGTCGAGGTCACTATCGTGTTGCCGCGCAAACGGGCCAAGCACCTGTCCGATCCAGAGCCTTCCGCAGCGGGTAAGCCGATCGTACAGCGTTTAATGAAAAGACGAATTTGCCAAGTCAGACTACTGCTATCCTGAGTAAGATACCCCTTTTCCCCTGTCTGTAGAAGTCGGTAAATGCAGTGGAGAGAAGGAAATTCCTTTACCCTGTAACACTGCGCGTTTTGTAAATTCTTAACATGGATCAGTTGCACCAGGTGGCTGTAAATACTAATAAATTTCTACCATTAATATTTACCAAAGCTTAACAGTTGTAGAGCTTTGGAAACCAATGTGTATTGTTTTGGGACACTAAAAAATAACTAATGAATTGGTAAACTCTGTTTCTATTTCTATCCCTTTCGTTGCATATGGCGGTTGACGAGATCGGAACCTTTCTGGGCCTCCTAGAGTGACATTTTGGCCGGAAGTTCGGCTGCCAAACGTCATTTGTAGGCCATGACTGGAGCGATATACACCAGGATAGACCTACGATGGCGCTCACCCAATCTGCTGAACCCACCAATAGCTTCGCTGCGACCACGACGGGCCAGTCTCTCACGGGCACCTCCGGGAACGACAAGCTGGTGGCGCCCGGGCAGGCGGGCGCGAGCGGCAGTACATTATATGGCGGGCTTGGGGACGACAGCTACTATGTGCACTCAACCAAGGACATCATCGTAGAAAAATCCGGAGAAGGCACAGATACGGCTTACTCGGATTATGTCTATTCGCTGCCTGCTTATGTGGAAAATCTCGTCCTGACCGGCAACGTGCCCGTAATGGCGACGGGTACCTCGGGCAACAATATCATCAAGGGGAATATCGCTGGCAATCTGATCGATGGCGCGGCGGGGAACGACGAACTGACTGGCGGTGGCGGCCATGATATATTCAATATCGCCGGGAACGACATCATCATGGACTTTGGTGTCGACGACCATGTCAACCTCGGCACTTTTTCAAGCTATACATCGATTGACCAGATCAAGGCCGCGATGACGCAAAAGGGTGCCGATGTGGTACTCAAGTTGACCGCGAATGACTCGGTGACATTCAAGAATTTCGACACCTCTTCCTTCTCATCTTCACATTTTCTCCTTCGCAATCAGGTCTCGAGCTATACGCAGAGCTTCGGCGACGAATTTGATACGCTGAGCCAGAACCTGGGAACCGGCAGCACCGGTACATGGTACCCGCTATATCCACGCGCCGACATTGCCGGGCACAGCACAGTCGACCATGGATCGATCCAGTATTTTACCTTCAAGGGTGACATCGATGCCTTTGGCAACCCGGTTACCGTTGACCCCTTTTCGGTGCAGGACGGCGTCCTTAAAATCACCATGGACAGCGTCGCGCCCGAAGATCAGGCGAAATATTCTGGCTTCCAATATACCTCTGGCATGATTAATACGATCGGTAGCTTCAGCCAGACCTATGGATATTTCGAGATCAGGGCGAAGCTGGCGGCGGGGCAGGGCGTTCATGACGCATTCTGGATGTTGCCGATTGACGGCTCCTGGCCGCCTGAGCTCGATATTGTCGAGCAGCGCGGTAGCGATCCGACCCAGGTGATCGGCGTTGCCCATGCAACAATGGACGATGGGCGGGACCTGACCTATTCCAAGCAGCTGACCGTCGCGACCGCCACCACCGAATTTCATACCTACGGCCTCGACTGGGAGCCCGATTTTCTAACCTGGTACATAGATGGCGTGCCGGTCCGGACCATGCCGACCTGGCCCGGCATGGACAAGCCCATGTACATGATTGCCAATCTGGGCGGCGGCGGGGCCTGGTCTGGAAACCCCAATTCTACAACGCCGCTGCCTGCGACGATGGAAATCGATTATATCCGCGCTTATGCGAGTGCAAACACGGTCGAGAAGGGGGTGCCGTTCGATACGGTCGGTACCGACGGCAAAGACATTCTGTTTGGCACCGCATTAAATGACATTCTCAACGGCGGGCTGGGCGATGACCAGCTTTTCGGCGGTGCGGGCAACGACACACTGACTGGCGGCGGCGGTATGTTCGACCTGCTTGAGGGCGGATTTGGCGATGACACCTATTTGGTGCTCACCGAAGCCGACAAACCGCAGGAAGGCGCTAACAAAGGGATCGATACGGTCAGGACGACCTTGTCGAGCTATACCCTGCCAGTCAATCTTGAGAACATCGTCTACATTGGCAGCGGCAGCGTGACGCTGACCGGTAACCAGGATGACAACGTCATGCAGGGCGGCGATGGTGGTGCGACCCTGTCGGGTAGCGCAGGCAACGATCTCCTCCTAGGCGGTTTGGGCAACGACTGGTTGTCAGGGGGTGATGGCGATGATGCGGCCTATGGGGGGGCGGGTTCCGACACATTGCGCGGCAACAGCGGCAATGACCGGCTGTACGGCGAGGACGGCGACGATCTGCTCAAGGGCGACGAGGGCAATGACATTCTCGACGGTGGTGCGGGAAACGACAACCTGCAGGGTGGGTCAGGTGAGGATACGCTCTACGCTGGCGGCGGAAGCGACTCGCTCGACGGTGGCGCGGGAAATGACCTGATGGTCGGTGGCGATGGTAACGACACCTATTTCGTCGATACTGCAGGCGATAGTGTGGTCGAGACGCCGGATGGGGGGATCGATCTGGTTAAGGCCCGGGTAGATGCTTATGTCCTGACGGACGAAGTCGAAAATCTGACCTATATCGGCAGCGGCAACTTCAGAGGAACCGGGAACGCCATTGCCAACAAAATCGTCGGTGGCGCCGGCGCCGACATCCTCGACGGTGGAGCCAGCGCTGACACTCTGACCGGCGGAGCGGGCGATGATATTTTCCTTTTTCGGATCGGCGAAGGCGACGGGGGTCGCGTGATCGATTTTAGCGGTGGCGGGGCGCCAGGCGGCGATCGGCTGGTTTTTGCAGGCTATGGCGCAGACGCGACCCTCACCCAGGTTGGATCGTCCGATTTTTACACGATCACGACGGACGCATCGGCGGGCGGGATTTTCGAAACGGTCCAGATTGTCGGGGTGACCAATCTGGATGCCAGCGATTATGTCCTGTTGGCAAATGGCAATTCTGCGCCGACGGACATTCTGCTGCAAAGCGCAACGGTGGCCGAGGGCGCTGCTTTCGAGACGATCGTTGGCACGGTTGAGAGCGTCGACTTCGACAGGACGGAGGCCAATATCTTCGCGCTGCTGGATGATGCAGGCGGGCGGTTTAAAATTGCTGGTGACACGATCTTGCTGGTTGGCGGCTTGGACTATGAAAGCAGCACATCCCATCAAATTACCGTTCAAGTCACGGACTCGGCGGGTCACATTTTATCGAAGCAGTTTGAGATTTCGGTAGGGGATGCGAACGACACGGCGCCTGTGCTGACTTTGGGGTCTTCTCTGATCGTTGATGAAAACCAGCGGGTTGTTGGGGATCTTACAGCG
>TARA_R110000868_G_scaffold100722_3_pt1 | contig 37811 bp, 35 predicted proteins | sample TARA_R110000868 | Tara Oceans TARA_R110000868 (sample SAMEA4397489) | marine metagenome | biome: Polar Biome; feature: [SRF] surface water layer (ENVO:00010504); material: water (ENVO:00002006), including particulate matter (ENVO:01000060) such as... | depth 5 m | reverse complement strand
ACGCCCGGGCCGTGGCACCTGGCGCGCATGCTCCAGGCGGCAGAAGCGTTTCCGATGAACCTGGGGTTCTTCGGCAAGGGCAACGCTTCCACCCCGCAATCCCTCGAAGAACAGATAAAAGCCGGTGCCTGCGCGCTGAAACTGCATGAAGACTGGGGCACCACCCCGGCGGCGATCGATACCTGTCTCGGCGTCGCCGACGATTTCGATGTCCAGGTTCTTATCCATAGCGACACCCTGAACGAATCCGGCTTTGTCGAAGACACCGTTGCCGCCTTCAAGGGACGGACGATCCATGCCTTCCATACCGAAGGCGCCGGGGGCGGGCATGCGCCGGATATCATCAAGGTCTGTGGCGAGCCCAACGTATTGCCGTCCTCGACCAATCCGACACGGCCGTTCACGGTCAACACGCTGGACGAACACCTGGACATGCTGATGGTCTGCCATCATCTCGATCCGAAAATTCCCGAAGACGTGGCCTTCGCCGAAAGCCGGATCCGGCGCGAAACCATCGCGGCAGAGGATATCCTCCATGACATGGGCGCTTTTTCGATCATCGCGTCCGACAGCCAGGCAATGGGCCGGGTCGGCGAGGTGATCACGCGCACCTGGCAGACCGCCGACAAGATGAAGAAGCAGCGCGGCAGCCTGCCGGAAGAAACCGGCGACAACGACAATTTCCGCGTTCGCCGCTATGTCGCCAAATACACGATCAATCCGGCCATCGCGCACGGGATATCCGAACATGTAGGTTCGATCGAGGTCGGCAAGCTTGCGGATCTTGTTTTGTGGAACCCGGCATTCTTCGGCGCGAAACCCGATGTGATCCTCAAATGCGGCACGATCGCCGCCGCCCCCATGGGCGATCCGAACGCGTCGATTCCGACACCCCAGCCGGTGCACTACCGGCCGATGTTCGGGGCGTTCGGAAAGTCTTTGACCGCCAGTTCGGTGAGCTTCGTCAGCCAGGCCGGGCTGGATGCCGGTCTCGGCGAAACGCTCGGCCTCGACCGCGAATTGCTGGCGGTGCAGAACACCCGCGGCGGGATCGGCAAAAGCGCGATGGTGCTGAACGGCGCGACACCTGAAATCGATGTCGACCCGGAAACCTATGAAGTCCGGGCAAACGGCGAATTGCTGACCTGCGAGCCCGCCGACGTGCTGCCGCTGGCGCAGCGGTACTTCCTGTTCTGATGCAGCGTGCAACCCGCATGGCCGCAAGCGGCGCCTGGCCGGCCGGGGAGGCGGTAACGAGTGTCGTCCTGGATTACGACGCCCGCCACCGGCGGCGCATCCGGCTTGCCTGCGAGGATGCGTCGACCGTGCTGCTCGACCTCGAAAAAGCGACCGTCCTGCGGGACGGCGACGGACTTGCGCTCGAAGGCGGCGGCTGGGTCGCGGTGCGCGCGGCCCCGGAAGACCTGGCCGAAGTGACCTGCAACAACGCCCATGCCCTGCACCGCATCGCCTGGCATCTCGGCAACCGTCACTGCCCGGCGGCGATCGAGGCGGATCGTATCCTTATCCGCCGGGACCACGTTATAGAAGAAATGCTGCAGGGGATCGGCGCGAAGGTCACGCCGGTACTTGCCCCGTTCGATCCGGAACGCGGCGCATACGACGATGAAAACCAGGTTCACGGACATCACCATGACTGAACACGATGACCTTTTCCGGCTGTTGAGCTGGCTGTCGCCGAGCTATCCGGTCGGGGCGTTTTCCTACAGCCACGGTCTGGAACAGGCGGTGGAGACGGGGCGTGTCGAAACGGCCGATGACGTTGCCGACTGGGTGGCGACCGTGCTGCTGCAGGGCAGCGGGCGCGTGGACGGGGTTCTGTTCCGGGAGGCCTATTCGGCAACATCGGTCGAGGACTGGGGGCGACTGGACGACATCGTGAGTCTGGGGAACGCCTTTCAGGCCACGGCGGAGTTCGCCCTCGAATCCCGCGCCCAGGGCAATGCATTCGTAAAGGCGACATTGGCGGCGTGGCCGGCCGATGCCCTGTACCGGATCGAGGATGGCGCGGTTTATCCCGTCGCCGTCGCGGTTGCCTGCGCCGCCCACCGCATTCCGGTGGTGACGGGCCTGCAGGGCTATTTTCACGCCTTTGCGGCCAACCTTGTTTCGGCTGCCGTCCGGCTGGTGCCGCTCGGCCAGACGGACGGCCAGCTGGCAATCGCGGCCCTCGCCGATACCGTGGCCGAGGCCCGGCAACAGGCGATGGATACGCCATTCGAGGATATCGGGTCGGCGGCGCCGTTGATCGATCTTTCTTCCATGCACCACGAAACACAGTATTCGAGGCTATTCAGATCATGACCAATTCTCCGCACGGCCCGCTGCGGGTCGGAATCGGCGGGCCCGTCGGTTCGGGCAAGACCGCTTTGACCGATGCGCTGTGCAAGCATATGCGCGACCGCTACGACATCGCCGTCGTGACCAACGATATCTATACGCAGGAAGACGCGCAGTTCCTGACCCGGTCGGGCGCTCTCGCGCCGGAGCGTATTATGGGCGTGGAGACCGGCGGGTGTCCGCATACGGCGATCCGTGAGGATGCGTCCATCAACCTTGCGGCAATCGCGGATATGAACATCCGGTTTCCGGCGCTCGACATGGTGATTATCGAATCGGGCGGCGACAATCTGGCCGCGACTTTCAGCCCCGAACTGGCGGATATCACGATCTACGTCATCGACGTTTCGGCGGGCGACAAGATTCCGCGCAAGGGCGGTCCCGGCATCACGCGGTCTGATCTGCTTGTTATCAACAAGATCGATCTCGCGCCGCTCGTGGGCGCCGATCTGGATGTGATGGACCGGGATTCGCGAAAAATGCGCGGGGACAAGCCCTTTATCTTTTCGAACATCAAGGCCGGTGTCGGGGTTTCCGATATTGCCGCCCTTATCGAGAAAACCGGCGGACTGTAGCGGCCGTCGACGCGCTGTCGTTCCACCGTCGGTCCAAGTCTATTTGGGCGTGGTGATCGATCCTATCTTGATCCGGCAGGATTGGCACAACCGTTCGAACGTCCGCTTTACCCGCTCGTGACCCGGGGCCGACCCGCCGCCCGGCAGGTTGAGGGATAACCGTTCGTTCTTAATGACCAGTTCGGACTGATCCAGGAAATCCGGGTTCCCGCCGGAAATGCGATAGGCCAGCCTGAGTCCGTATCCCAGCGTCTCCGCCCGGCGGATTGCGCGTTTCGAGAGCAGGCTTCCGATATGGGCTACCCGCGCGTCTGCCGACTTTCCGCCGTACCGGAGATATACCGCAAGCGCCAGAAAGGCCCGCTCGGTGTGGGTGATACCGAAGAACGGGTACTGGATGGTCCGGTCGAAGGCGAACGATGCGCGATAGTCGGGGTGTTCGCGCCATGCCATGTCCGATATCGCGCATACGGCGAACTGAAGCCGCCGCCGTCGCCGGTTTCCGGTCGGGACAACCGGGCTGAGCCATTGCAGCAGGCCCTCTGCGGCATTTCCGAAGCGTCCGTCCCGCAGGGCAAATGCCGCCGCCGCCGCAACCAGCGGGTCGTCGGCGACCCTGTCGGGCGCCATGTGCTGGTATACATATCCCTCGCGCGCGCCGACGGCGGAAAAGGTGATTTCGCCGGGGCGGGACCGGTCGATGAGCTCTTTCAGCAGAAGTCCCGCCAGCGGCAATGACAGCCGTCTCTGGCTCACCACGCTATCGAGGCCCATCAGCGACTGTTTCGAAAATCCCGTCAGCAACGATGCGGTTTCCAGCGCAGATGCGGTCTGCACGGTATAGCCGTGTATGATGTCGAGCGGATAATCGCTGTCCTGGATCTTGAGCCGGGCGAAGGCACGCCACGCACCGCCGATAGGAAACAGCCCATTTCCCGCATGGTCGCTCAGCCATTTGACCGAGTCGAGTTCGGCGGCAATCGTTTCCCTCATTTTTTTCATGTCGCCCTTCAGCCGGGACTGAAGGCGCACGGTTCCCAGGGGCAGCGAGATCATCTCGCGGGTTTTGCCGTCCCTGAGAACGGCAAGTTCCAGGCTGCCGCCGCCGAGATCGGCGATAATGCCGTTTTCGATATACAGGCCTCGCCGGAGCGCATCGGCAGATAGCTGCGCTTCCATCTGACCATCCAGAATACTCACTTCGACACCGGTCATCGAATGAATGGCCGAAATCATTTCTCCGCCGTTTGACGCGTCGCGGACCGCCGAGGTCGCAAATGCTTCGAGCCGGCTGACGCCATTGCTGCGCGCCAACCGGCAAAACCGGACGATTGCCGTTACGGCATGGTCCATGGCGTCTTCCGGCAACGTGCCGGTTGCGCCAAGTCCTGCACCGAGGCCGCAGAAAACGCGTTCGTTGAACAGCGGGTGCGGATATCCGTCCGTGATATCGAAAATGACGAGCCGGATCGAATTTGAACCGATATCGATAACGGCGAAGGTCTCATAATTGTCCGAAAGCTGCGGTGGAATGCGTCAGTCTCCATCGGATCCAGGCGGTGCGAAGCATAGACGCCCATGCATCTAGTTCTTTGGGGTCGCCTTCTTGCGTCCTTTCTTAAGCGCGCTGCCGCGTCCTGACAAACTCGGATTCGTCATGAAGTATTCATGCGCGGAAAACGGACGTTTTCCGGGCGTCAGTCGGGTGTAGGTACCGTCCGATTCCATTTCCCAGCAATGGGTATCGTCTTTCAGGTTGGACCCCAGAATTCTGTCGACGATCTGCCGGTGTACGGTGCGGTTCTCGACCGGCACCAGGGTCTCGACCCGGCGGTCGAGATTGCGGGGCATCCAGTCGGCGGAGGAAATGAACACCCTGGCGCGGCGCGATGTCAGGCCATGCCCAGCCGAAAAGCAGACGATCCGGCTGTGTTCGAGGAAACGGCCGACGATGCTTTTGACGACGATATTTTCCGAAAGACCGGGCACCTTTGGCCGCAAACAGCAAATTCCGCGGATGATCAGGGTTATCGGCACACCGGCCTGGGATGCCCTGTAGAGCCGGTCTATGATGCCGGGGTCTACGAGAGAATTCATTTTTACAAGAATACCCGCCGGCCGTTTCGCCTTCACATGGCCGATTTCCTCATCGATCATCCGGTACAGCTCTTCACGCATGTTGATCGGCGAGACCGATATCTTTTCGAGCTTCTCCGGCGGCGCCGAACCGGTCATGTAGTTGAACAGAACAGCCGCATCCTGGCAAAGCGCCGGGTTGCAGGTGAAGAACGACAGGTCGGTATAGATTCTGGCGGTGATCGGATGATAGTTGCCGGTGCCGAAATGGACATACGACCGTAACCCGCGGCGTTCCTTGCGCACGATCAGCGATACCTTCGCATGGGTTTTCAGGTGTACGAATCCGTAAACAACCTGGACGCCTGCGCGCTCCAGGTCGCGTGCCCAGCGGATATTGCTGGCTTCGTCGAAACGCGCTTTCAGTTCGACCAGCGCGGTCACCGATTTTCCGGCCTCGGCGGCCGCAATGAGGGCGGCGACAATCGGGGAATTGTCACTGGTCCGGTACAGGGTCTGTTTGACGGCAACGACATCGGGGTCCGACGCCGCCTGTCGGATGAACTGGACCACCACGTCGAAGCTTTCATACGGATGATGAACAAGAATGTCTTTCTGCCGGACGGCGGCAAAGCAGTCGCCGCTGTAATCGCGGATGCGTTCCGGAAACCGGGCGCGGAAGGGCTTGAACAGCAGGTCCGACCGGTCTTCGGTGATAATTTCCGACACGTCGACCAGCGACAGGAGACCGCCCACGGGAAAGACATGCTCGTCATCGACCCGCAACCGGGCCTGCAGGAAATCCTGCATTTCGTCGGGAAGCGTCGCTTCTATCGCCAGGCGGACAACCGAGCCCCGGCGCCGTTGGCGAATTGCTTCCTCGTAGAGACGGACAAGGTCTTCGGCTTCTTCTTCTATTTCGATATCGCTGTCCCGGATGAGTTGGAACACGCCCTGGTAGAGAATCTGTATCCCGGGAAACAGCTTGTCGAGAAAAAGCGCGATGATGTGTTCCATCGCCATGAACCGGATCCTGCGGCCGGGCAGGCGAACGAAGCGCGGCAGGCTGTGGGGTATCGTGATCAGGCCGACCCGCGGTTCGTCCTCGTTCTTTTTCTCCATCATCAGCGCCATCGTAAAATCGAAGCTGGGGATGAAGGGAAACGGATGTGCGGGATCTATCGCGACCGGTGTGAGGACGGAAAAAACCTCGTTCATGAAGTATTTTTCGAGCCATTTAAGGTCTGCGCCCGAGAGCGTTTCCTGCGATACGATATGGATGCCTGTCTTCTGCAGCAGTTCCTGCAGCTCGGCCCACTGGTTCTGCTGACGTACCATCAGTTCGGCGGCGCGTTCGTTGACGGCGCGAAGCTGCTGCGCCGGGGTCAGACCGTCGGCGCTGCGGGCGGTGACGCCCGCCTGAATCTGTCCCTTGAGCCCGGCGACCCGAACCGCGAAAAATTCGTTGAGGTTATTGTCCGAGATCGACAGAAACCGGACCCGCTCAAGCAATGGGTGAGACGGATTGGACGCCTCTTCGAGCACGCGCGCGTTGAAATCCAGCCACGACAGTTCCCTGTTGATAAACCGCCGCGCCGCCCGGATGGTCGGCGGTTTGGCGGTCCGGGCAGGATCGGGGGGCAACGTTTTTTCGTCAGTTGGTTCGTCTGCTGATCCGTCTGTGGATTCAGGGTTTTTAATTTCTGTAATTTCCAGCGCCGCCTCTACGGAATTCAATTCTCCAACTCCTCATATAAGCCGCTGCCCGTCGTTTAAATATGACAGATAAATGATATTTTTATGACAGAGTCCGATGCGCCGGTATCCGCGGGCGATGGCGCGCCGATCCGTTTCCCACTAAAATCGTTCGTACACAAACTAACGGAGCGTCCGATGTCCCGTGCGTGGTTTAAAAGTCCTTATGTCGTTCTGTTCTCGGCGGTCTGTATCATCTTTCTTGCCTATGGGAGCCGCCAGAGCCTCGGGATATTTCTCAAGCCGGTCACCACCGACCTTGGCTGGAGCCGGGAGAGCTTTTCCCTGATCATCGGCACGCAGGCGCTGATTTACGGGATCTCGGCGCCATTCGTGGGCGCTATTGCCGATAAATGGGGCAGCGTGCGGGTCCTGCTGGTGGCGGCGGTCGTGTATTCGATCGGAATCTTCATGATGACCGAGGCAACGACGCCGACCGGAATGCTGATGACCACAAGCGTGCTTGGCGGCGCCGGGTCTGCAGGCTGCGCGCTGTCGCTGGTTCTCGCAATTGTAAGCCGGATCGCGCCGGAAAAAAGCCGGGGACTCTGGCTCGGGATTATCACGTCGGGCGGCACCGGCGGCCAGCTTGTCCTGATCCCGAGCGCGCAGATGGTGATCGATGCCTATGGCTGGAACGTGGCGATCATGGGTCTGGCCGCGGGCGCCTTGCTGATCCTGCCGCTTGCGCTGCTCATGGGCGCGTCTGGCGGCGATACGATCAACAGCAGGAAAGAAGGCCAAAGCCTGAAACAGGCCTTGTCCGAGGCGCGGCGGCATAGCGGCTTCTGGCTGCTGGTTATCGGATTCTTCACCTGCGGGTTTCAGGTCCAGTTCATCGTTGCGCATCTGTCGGCCTACGTTTCCGATCAGAGCATCCCGCCGATCGTTGCGGCGACGGCGCTCGGGATCGTCGGGCTGTTCAACATGATCGGGACATGGGTCTCCGGCTGGCTCGGCGACCGGTACCGCAAGAAGTATCTTCTGGCGCTTCTGTACTTTTTGCGTTCGCTCCTGTTCATGATCTTTATCCTCGTGCCGATCAGTCCGTGGTCCGTTTATATTTTCGCCGCCAGTATCGGTCTTCTTTGGCTTGCGACGGTGCCGCTGACATCCGGAATCGTGTACGGCATGTTCGGTGCGCGGTATATGGCGACACTTTACGGGATCGTATTTCTCGGTCATCAGGCTGGCAGCTTCACAAGCGTCTGGCTCGGAGGTTACGTCTTCGACCAGACGGGATCCTACGATATCGCCTGGTGGATCATCATTGTCGGGGGGGCTCTGGCGTCTCTGCTGCACTGGCCGATCGACGATCGCCCGGTGGAACAGGTGCTGGCAGACCGCGAAGCGCGGGCCGCCACATAGCCGCGTATGTAAAACCCGCCTGCGCCGGCCGTTTTTGACGTCTTTTTCCTAAAAATCCCCGGGTATCGGGTTCAAGACGATGACGATCGCTGGTAAAATAGCCACTACGCGCCGTGTCTTAAGAACGACTGGACGGCTTCGTCCGGTATCAAGCCTGCGGGGATGATTTGGCCGAAATCGATATACTTGAAATGCGCAAACTGGTCAGTGCACTCGAAACTTCTGACCAGGGCAGCCCGGTTCTCGATCTCGAACTGAAGTGCGGATTGGGACTTGAATTGCCGCCTGGTTCTGCGATGGCGAGCACCGGGCTGGAAGCGGAATTCGCCCCCGGAACCGTCGAGATCATTCTCGGGGAAATGGTGAATCCCTATTCCCGGTCCCTCGACGCGGCATTGCCCGGCGAGAACATCGTTTTCAGCATGTATTCGACAATCAGGAAACTCTGGGTATCCGTGCACCGGGATACGGATGACCGGGAATTCGTGTCCTGGGCCGCGACGGAGCCCCTGTCCCGGCGGGCGGCAGCGCTGCGCGGGTTGGCAAGCATTTCCACGGATGCGTCAAAGGCAGAGCCCGTCTCCCTCCTCAGAGCGGAGTCCCGGACAGCGAACGGTCCGAACGGATTGCAGGATACCCCGTCGCCGCAGATGGAAGCGGATGGCGAACGCCGCGACTGGCAAGTGAATTTCTGATGCGGACGGTACAAACTGCACCGGTTTTTTCGGTCAAAGCCCCTTAAATGAAAGCGGTCGGTCCTGTTTTCAGCGCCGCTGACGTTCGTCCATTCGTGCTCGTATTCGCTAATGAAAAAGGCGGCACCGGAAAATCGACGCTTTCTTTCCACACGATCGTCTCGTTGCTGCAATGCGGCTACGCCGTCGGCAGCGTCGATGCCGATATTCGCCAGGGAACGCTAAGCCGTTATCTGGAAAACCGGGCGGCGACGGGCGACCGTCGGCAGGGGGTATTGTCGCTGCCGGACCATGTTCGGCTGGGGCGCGCCGACCAGCAGGACGAAATGGCGGCGGTGGCCGAGGCACGGCGGGCCCTGGCGGGCTTTGCCGAGTATGATTTCGTGGTCATCGATACGCCCGGCACGGTGAATGCCCTGACGGATTTTGCGATCGCAAATGCTGATACGCTGGTATCGCCGATCAATGACAGTTATGTCGATATCGACGTCATCGCCGAATTGAACATGGCCAAACGCGAAGTCGTCGGGCCCAGCCAGTTTACCCGGCTTGTCTGGGAGGCCAGCAATCGACGGATTGCCGACGGATTACCGCCGACGGACTGGATGGTGTTGCGCAACCGGCTGACCCATATCGATTCACGGAACAAACGCGATATTGCGGATCTGATGCAGAAACTCGCCGCGCGGGTCGGGTTCCGGTCGGCGGCCGGATTTGGCGAGCGCGCGGTTTACCGCGAATTGTTCCACAGCGGGCTGACCGTCATTGACGCGCCGGCGGATTCTTCCCGTCCGCTGGCGGCCAGCCACGAAGCTGCGGCGATGGAAATGGCACAGTTGCTCCGGGAAATCGGCGTCGAAGATACCGAAAATTTTTCTCTCTGACCGGGGTCTGCCGGCATCGCTGCCGTATTGGCGTGGATCAGGGTTCCTGCATGACGAGGCAACGGGTGTTCAGAGCCCGTATCCGCGCACAGGCGTCGGCGGCGTTTTCCTTCGTCGCAAAACCGGCGATCGCAACACGATAGACCGTTCGGCCCTGCTCGATTGTCGCGCTCCTGACGGCAATCCTGTGCGCGGCAAATACACCGGATAGTTTCGACGACAGTTTTGCGGCTTCGCGCCCCGCGTCCGCCGCCGATGGAAGCGACGCGATCTGGGCGAAATAGGATCGCCCGGCAGGTTTTCCGGACAAGGGCGGGGCCGCTGGCCGCCGCCCCGGCCGGGGAACGAAGGACGGCTGTTCAACCAGAACCCGGGTGTCGATCTGCAGCGGGACAACCGATATTTCGTGACGTTCGGTGCGGGTCGGCACCCGGGCCGAGAAACTCCACCGGCCCCCGTTGTCGGATCGGGCGGTCCCCAGGGGCTGGCGATTGCGCAGAACGATCAGTTCGGTGTCCGGCGGGGCGGCACCGTTCACGATAACGCGGCCGGCATTGTCGACATGGACGGATGCGATTTCTGCTTTCGGACGTTGCGGGACGATGGCCGGGGCCGGGGCCGGGGCTGCGTCGGGTGTTTCCTCGGATGCGGGGGGCAATACAGGTGCGGCATCCGCCGCCGCAATCGGGGGCGATCCCGGGAGTGCCGCCGGAGTCAGGTCCGGTTCCGGAAGCGTGAAGAACGCAATCGAGCCTGCAATCACGACGGCGACCGACGCTGCGAGCAGGGCCGCATTCCTATACCGGAAAGCTTTTGGCGTGGGCGGCGCTGCAACGACGGCCGGCAGGTTTGTCCGAACCGGAACGGGCAGGTGAATCGGCGCGTCGGACGGTGCGTCCGCAACTGCATCGGATCGGATTTCCGCCGCGGTATCCGGTTCGCTGACCGGCACCGCATCGCCGGTTTCGCCATCCGGTTCCGGTATTGGTTCCGGCAGTGTCCGCGTGGCCATACGCGACCGGGCAGCGCTGCCCTGGGTCATGATCGTCAGCAGGCTGGCCGCAGGCGGCGGCTCGGGGGCATCGGTGCGGGCCGGTGTCCCGTCTCCGCCGTCAGGCTCCGTTTTCCCGATTTCTTCCGTAAAAATGCCGGGCAGGGGGGCTGTTCCGTTGTCGGCTGCGACGGCGGGCTCCGTAGCGACGATTGCCGCGCGCGTTTTATCGAGAGGGGCAGCCCGTCCTTTGGCTGCAAAGAGTTCGTCGTCGGCGCGGATTGAAGACGTCTTCGCCATGGATGGTTCAGACGGTCTGCGCGAGATCGAAGAGCGGGGTCGCTTTTACCGCGCGTTTTTTCGGCTTGGGGACGGCCATGCGCAGCGCGCCGACATTGCCGTTCAGCCGGGCGGCGAGATACGTCCACAGTTCCGCAATTTCGTCTGACGATTTCGACGTGCCGGGCAATTCCATCACGGTGCGGCCGTCGGTCATGCTTGCCGCGAAATCGACCCGCTGGCCGACAAGTACAGGTGCAATCGGCCCATGACGGGACAGAAGCGTGATCGCTTCGGTCGTTATTCGGGCGCGGTTCAGCGCGGCATTGAGGACGAAGACGAGAGGCTTGCCGAGATGCCCCACCAGCTCCACCGTCGAGACGACCGACCGGATGTCGTGGGGACTGGGGCGCGACGGGATGACCACCAGGTCGGCGAGTTCGATGCAGGTCTCGATCGAGTCCGAAATGGCCGGCGGCGTGTCGATGATAAGCAGCTTGATTCCGGCGTCCTGCAGACGGCGGCAGTCGGTTGCCAGGTCGTCGAAGCTGGTCTGTACAAAGAGAGGCGCATCACTCCGGCGGGCGTTCCACCAGTCGGCGAGACTTGCCTGCGGATCGGTGTCGATGATGGCGACCGGGCCTGCCCCGGCCAGTTCGGCGGCAACGGCAAGGTGTCCCGCAAGTGTTGTTTTCCCCGAGCCGCCCTTGCGCGACACGACCGCGATTGATCGCATGTATTGCCCCTCGATGTCCCTTGGCCTTGTCCCCACACCGATACTACAAGCACTACGCATAAATTTATTAGGATGGAAAATATCATACTATATGTTGAATCTCGATGAAAATCCGCCTTTGGCGCCATGGCGGACCGGATTTATTGCGATATGTCAGACAGTTGTAGGACATGCGTCGTTCGGTCAGTGCCCTGCCACCCCGCCGCTGGGTGCATAAAATATTGCGCCGCACCCTCTCGAATTTTGCGCTGCAGCATTGTAGGATCGGTGTCGAAAGAGAGGTTCCATGGCGGGCAAGATTGTAACGATCGCCCAGCAAAAGGGCGGTGCCGGGAAAACGACGGTGTCGGTTCATCTCGCCGTTGCCTGGGCACGCAGCATGGGTAAATCCGTTGCGCTCGTCGATGTCGATCCGCAGGGCAGCCTCGGCGAATGGTTCGAAGCGCGCGAACGGGCGCTGGGCGAAGACCAGGCGGGGCTCGAATTCCGCACTGCCAGCGGCTGGGGCGCCCGCCGCGAAGCGCAGCGACTGACCCGGGATTTCGACTTCGTCGTCGTCGACACGCCGCCGCATGCGGACCTCGACGCCAAGCCGGCGATTGAAGCGGCCGATCTGGTAATTGTGCCGGTTCAGCCGACGCCGGTCGATCTGTGGGCGACCCGCTCGACACTGGAAATGCTCGGCGCCGGCGGCGGGAACGGCGTTATCGTTCTGAACCGTGTTCCCCCACGCGGGCGGCTGACCGGAGAGATGGTCGAGGCACTCCGGGACTTCGGCGGCGATGTCGCGGAAAGTACGCTCGGGAACCGCATCCTGTATGCCGCCTGTCTCGGCGAAGGCATGACGGTGATGGAAAAGGAACGCAACGGCAAAGCCGCGGCCGAGGTCGACGCCCTGGCGACTGAAATCGCGCAGCGGTTGACCTGATCTGCCGTCCTGACGAAAGTAGCAGCCGATCCGTTACCGTTCGAGACATACAGGACCAGAACATGAGCGATCCAGCCGTTGCCGAAACGCCCGATATCGAAGCCGTGCTGACCTACGCGGTCGATACCGGCGAGAAAATCATCAACGAGACGATGGGCGAAGGCGATATGGGCCGGCGGCGCACCGGTATTGTCGAAGAAAGAACGATGCCGATACGCAATGGCCGTCCGTTTCGCGACACTTTCGATCTGGAAACCCACGGTTTCGAATTCGTCGATCATCCGACGGCGATGAAGGATTTCTTCGATCCTGACGAACTGCGCGACGTCTATTACCGCGAAGCAGAAGAACTGGTGAAAGAAAAAACAGGCGCGAAACGCGTCCATGTGTTCGATCACACCCTGCGCTCCGGCGACGAAGATACGCGGAACGAAAAACTGGTCCGCGAGCCGGTGACAAGGGTGCATAACGACTATACCGAATGGTCCGGGCCCAACCGGGTGCGCGACCTGCTGCCCGACGAAGCCGAAGACCTGCTGACGCGGCGGTTCGCGATCGTCCAGGTCTGGCGGGCGATCCGCAACCCGATCGAATCCCATCCGCTGGGAATCTGTGATGCGCGCAGCCTGGCGCCGCAGGACCTGGTGATTTCCGAGCGGCGCTACCCGGACCGGATCGGTCAGACCTATCAGATTGCGTATAACGCAGCCCATGAATGGTATTACTTCCCGCGGATGGCCCGGGACGAAGCGCTGGTTTTCAAAGTGTTCGATTCGGCGACCGACGGACGTGCACGTTTTACCGCCCATTCCGCATTTGCGGACCCGACCAGCCCGCCCGATGCCGCCCCTCGGGAAAGCATCGAGATGCGGACGATCGCTTTTTTCTAGGCGTTTTTCCCGATGCCCGGCAGATTGGCGGCGACCGAACCGGTACGCGCGTCTGCGCCGCCGAAAAAGAACGTATCCTGCCAGCTCGGGCGGGCGGCCAGGCGGGCCAGCCAGGCATGTGTCTGAGGATACAGGTCGGGGCCGACAAGGTCCGGCCTCAGGTCCGTCATCCGTTCGACGAACGGGACCATCGCGATATCGCCCAGTGACAGGGCATCGCCCGCGAGATATGGGTCCGTCGCCAGCGATTGTTCGAGCCGTTCGAATGTCTGACGCATCTGGTCATAGGCATCGTCCAGTTCGGATTCGGTGAAACCGCCCTTGGCCACTGTTTGCCACCGGGTCCGGCGTTCCTCGGACGGGACGCGTGCGAGGACCGATTCGAGCTCCGCGTCCGACAGTTTTTCCGCAACCGGCTTGCTCAGCTTGTTCCAGGTCGGGACGTAGACTGCTGCATATCCGACCTCGTCCGACCACTTTTCCCATTCCTTCATCCGCGCGCGCCCGGCGGCGTCCGGCGGCGACAGCGGGGGGGCGGGGAAGGTCTCGTCGAGATAATCGATGATATAGGTGGATTCGCAGATCGGCTTTCCGTCATGAACCAGTGTCGGCACAACGCCTTTCGGGTTGAGCTTCAGGTATTCCGGGTCGTGCTGTTCGAATTTCTGCAGGTTGACCAGACGGCTTTCCCAGTCGAGTCCCTTTTCCGAAAGGCACATTCGGACTTTCTTCGAACAGGTCGATGCAAGGCCATGATAAAGCGTCAGCATGTTCGTCGGTCTCCTGTGTGTCAGGCCTTGTCGGCAAGAATGTTCTGAACCTGCGGCCAGGCTTCCTGACCCTTTTCCGTCATCAGAGTCAGGTAGCCCTCGTTGAACCAGTCGACGAGCCCTGTCTGATAGCCGGGTTTTTCCCGGATCCGCGCATACCAGCCGGCAAAACGTGACTCCAGCTTCCACATGCCGCCGAGCTGCAAATGATCGAGACGCGTCGCATAGGGCGCATAGGCCATATCGGCGAGGGAGAACGTATCGCCGGCAAGCCAGTCGTGATCTTCGAGTGCGGTTTCGATATCGGCGATCAGATCGCGAAACGCGAGGATTGCGGTGGCAAACAGGGGCGACGCCGTGCCGTCGAAGGTGATGGAGCGCATCCGTTCGCGTTTGACCGGCTCCGGTATGTCGTTGACCAGCTTCTCCGCGGCTTCCTGCCCCTTTGCGAGTTTCTGGTACCGAAAGGCGATACCGCTCGAGACCACGCCGGTCTCTGCGTGCATGCGGTCGTCCAGACGCTTCATCCAGAGCCGCATCCGGGCGCGGTTCATCGGGTCGGCGGGCCGCAGCGGATTGGCGGCGTCGAGATCGTCTATATATTCCATGATCACGTTGGATTCGCGCACAACACCGCCGTTATGCACCACCGTCGGGACGACTCCGGCCGGGTTGAGTTTCATGTAATCCGGCTGGTGCTGGTCGCCGCCCCGCAGGTTCAGATGCCGCCCGTCCCACTCGATTCCCTTCTCGGTCAATGCAAAGCGTACCTTCTGGGCGCAGCTCGACATATCGTTGTGGTAGAGCGTGATCATCCCTCGTAGCCGGTCCGCCGGGCGTCGATGATATAGCGCCCGCCCGCCTGGACGACTTTTTCGCCGCGTTCCATTTCGGCAAGCAACTGGTCGGCATCGGTCAGAGGTTCCGTGCCCTCGAAGCCCTGGGCGACCGCCAGCGCGATGATATCCACCGGCGGCTGATCCAGGCGCTGGCCGATCCACTTGTTCTGCGGCGGACGTTCGCGCATCACGGCGACACGCTCCTGATGGGCTTCATCGTTGAAATACGACCGGTTATTGGCCACCACGACCATCAGCGGCAGATCCATGTGCGACGCCGTCCACAGCGCGTTGACGCCCATCAGGAAATCCCCGTCGCCCATCACCGCAACCGGCAGACGTCCCGATTCTTTGAGCGCAAGCGCCGCCCCGACGGCGTGACCGGGGCCTGAACCCACGGCGCCGCCGGCGTCCTTGCCGAGATACGCCATCGGATTTTCGAACCGGCAATAGCTGCCCGGATAGCCGAGCGGCAGCCGCGTGAGGGTGACGTCGCGCTCTCCTTCGCAGAACGCGTTCATCGTCCAGGCGAGTTCGAGCAACGACATCGGCTCCCCTGCCGGCGATGCCTCGGGCGGGGTAACGGAATCGGTCCAGTGGGGCATCGCTGCCACGGCCGGGCGCGATGCCGAGATATTGCGTTCCTTGATGCGTTTCAGAAGTTGCCGCACCACCGTATCGGGCCGGGCCAGCACGTTGACATCGGCGGCCTGCAGCGCCTGGTAATCCGCACTCCACCCGCCGGCGATCGTCGAATCCATCGAGACCTGGATGACGGTCGAGGAGGTTGGTTTCTGCGATTGCGAATCGCCGGTGGCGAGTCGGAGATACCCGCCCAGATCGAGCCAGTCGAGGTCGAGAATGACATCGGCCTTCTTGATCAGGTCCGCATGGGCTTCACCGGGGCGTTCCGGGCTGATCGCCAGCTTGTGGTTGGGGTGGGTGGTCGGAAAGGATGCCCGTTTGTGCAGGCTCGACACCGCGACCGCATCGAGCGCTTCGACAAGCGCGATACGGTCGTTCCATTCGGCGGGATCGCAGCCGACACGGCCCATCATGATAACGGGCAGTTCCGCATTTCCGAATGCTTCGAGAATACGGTCGATGTCTTCGTCGGTCGCCGCCACGTCGCGTGCGGGCGCGTACCGTTCCGGCGGCGGGAAATCGATGTCGCCCTTGATCTCGCCTTCCTGCATGCCGACGTCGAGACAGACATATACCGGTCCGTAGGGCGGCGTCTGGGTGATCTGCCAGGCGCGCAGCACCGATTCCACGGCCGCCTGGGCGGAACCGGGCGTGTCGTCCCATTTGATGTAATCGCGAATGATCGATGCCTGGTTCGACGACGTGTGAATCCATTCGATCCAGGGGCGGCGGATATGGGCGTCGAGCGGCCCGGTGGCGCCAAATATCAGCATCGGGTTGCGTTCGCACCAGGCATTGAAGATCGCCATGCTGGCATGCATCAGTCCGACATTCGAATGCAGCGCGACGGCCATCGGCCGGTCGGTGACCTTGGCATAGCCGTCGGCGATGGCGACGCAGTGTTCCTCGTGCAGGCAGACAACCATCTGCGGTTCGGCATTGCCGAGATAATTGACGATGCTGTCGTGGAAACCGCGGAAACTGGCGCCCGGCACCAGTGCAATATAATCGACGCCGATGGACCTTACGGTTTCGGCGACGGCATCGCTGCCCCAGCGGAGTTGCGGATTACCAATGCTGTCCGGACGGTCAATTTCTGTCGCCATTTTTTTATTCTTCCTTTGATAATACGGGAACCGCGGATGCGGTACACCAGAATGCCATAGGCGAACGTAGGCGGAAAACGTGCAGGTCCGCAAGTTGTGCTCGGGTTTGTTCTGTAGCGGGTCCGGGAAGACCTAAAAGCAGGAATTTCCTTTCGCAGAATATGCGCCGGGGCGGGGTTATTCTGCCGCCGTGGGCTCCAGCCTGCGGGTGAATCGTTTGTGGAAAAGTTCGGCGGCAAGGGTGCGTTCGCCCATCTCTGCCGTCTTGTCCTGATATCCGTATACCAGCCGGAAGCGGATATGTTCGATCTGTGCGGCCTCCTCGTATACGCCGATTACCTGGGCGTACTCGATCGGTCCGGTTTCGCCTTTCCAGACGAAGACGTCGCCGACGGCGGGTTGAGCGGGCTTGGTCGCATGGCGCGGCCGAAGCCCCAGTATGTCTGCCCAGGCCGAATATTTCAGGTTCATCACGCCTCCGGATGTATGTGTTGTCGCGGCGGCCACGCTATCGCAGCGGCCATCCGTACGGTGTGACTTAACTGTGGCAATATTATGGTGACGACCGTCTCTGCGCTGAATTTGTCGTCGCCGCTGTCGGCGCCGGATCTGTCGCCGAATTGCTTGCCTTGTCCCCGTCGATTTGCAACGATTTCCGACGCATCGGGCTGCGAGGTTCAGGGCGTCCGGAAACGCACACGTAGAAGAAGGGGACCCGACATGATCGGAACGAGCTGGATTCGCGAACAGGGACTTAAAGACGCTTTGCTGGTGGAGGCGCTCCGGCGCCGGAACATGGACAGCGTGCCGCTATGGTCGCGCAAGGTTCCCGCCCGTGACGATTGTATGAAAGCCTGGGACGACATGACGCCCCTGCGCGACGGCCCGGTGAATCCGGACCGTGTCGAGGTGACCGACGAACAGGCGATGGCGGACCGGATCAAGGCCTATGCCGCGGAACTGGGCGGCACATTGACCGGCATGACCGAACTGAAGCCCGAATTCATCGAGTACGGTGTCGAGATCGCGCATAAAAACGTTATCTGCGTCGTGTGTTACGAGGACTATTCGGCATCCCTTGTCGGGCCGGATGCCGTCGATCTGGAGGCGATGTCCACCTATGTCGATTGCGCCCGGATCTCGACCGAAATCGCGCGTTATATCCGCGAAGAACTCGGATATGCCGCGGTCGCCCATCATAACGGGTCGGTCCAGATTCAGGCGATACCGGTGATGTGGCAGGTCGGTTTCGGCGAGCTTGGAAAACACGGCAGCCTGATCAATCCCGATATCGGCGCGAATTTCCGTCCGGGGATCATCACGACCGATCTGCCGGTTGCCTATGATGAGCCGATCGAATTCGGCGTTCAGGACTACTGCATGACCTGCAACCTGTGCGCCAATAACTGTCCGGGTGACGCGATCCCGGCGGATTCGAGCCAGTATGTCGTGACCGACGGGCAGAAGCGATGGCTCACGGATATCGACAAATGCTATCCGATATCGCGTTTCCGAGACGAATACTGCCATATCTGCATCGATGTCTGCCCGTATATCCAGAAGGAAAACGGCCTGCCCGAACGCAAGACGATGTACAAAACCTATATGAAGGAGCGTAAGGCGGAGGGGTACAAGACGCCGAAAACGAACAAAGCCAGGGTCGACGATGACGCCCCGGGAACGGTGTCCGCATGACGGCCACGATGACTGCGCCCTCGCTCCAGGAGCTTGCGAATTTCGCCCTGCAAATTCTGGCGCGTGACGGCGTTCCGGCGGATTCCGCTGCCAATACGGACGAACCGGGATGGCATGTCGGAGCGACCGGCGAAAACGGCACGCCGCTGGACATAAGTCTCGCCGGCCCCGATATCCCGTCCCGGCTCGACGAAGAAATCATTCCGCCCCCGCAGGTCGCCGAGCAACTCGGGTGGAAGGGGCAGTACCGGCTTCTGGTGCTGGCGCCGTTGATCGTTTTCGATATCTACTGGACCCCGGGAGAGCCGCTTCGCATCATGACGTTCAGCCGGGGCGACTGGGAAAAGGATCTCGCGGCGCTGGCGGGATAGACGGGATCGGCCAAAAGACGTGGATCCGGACAGGCAGCCCCGAATCTTCATCCCCACTGTAAATTATTCCGACACTGTGTCGTCCGATGCTGTGGTTTTTCGCGGTTTTCGGGGCGCGCGTCGGTCGAGGCGCCCATACGAACTGTTTTGAGGTCTCGATGCCGAAAAAAATATTATATATCAATATATTGGGGGATTTGGCCGGATTTCCGGGTGTCGGGAATTTTTACACATTATGCCGGCGTCCCGGTCGCCCTGTTCGCAACATATTGAAACAAAATGGTTCTCACGTTTGGCACGGTTATTGCATCGAAGGGGAATGTCCGCCGGTTGCGGGCAGCGTAGCAGGTGGTTGAGTAGCATCGCGTATTTTGGATCGGTTGACGGCAATGCCGGAGGCGGCGCCGGCGCTGTCAGCGCGTAGGAATGTTTCGGCGGCGGCCCTTCGGGGTCGCCGTTTCATTTTTTCCGGCCCATCTCCCTCGAATTTTGCCGGTGCCGACGGTAGTATTCCTGTCAATTCCTGCCGGGTCGCCGAGAATGCTTGAACTCTATCATAGCGGATCTTCCGTCTGCGCTGCGAAGGTCCGGCTTCTGCTGGCGGAAAAGGACGTGAGTTGGACAGGGCACTATCTCGACGTGTTGGCCGGCGATCAGTTCGATCCCGAATATCTGAAACTCAACCCGAACGCCGTCGTGCCGACGATCGTTCATGACGGGGTGGTGATCACCGAATCCACGGTGATCTGCGAATATCTAGACGAGGTCTATCCGCAGGTTCCCATGCGTCCGGCCGATGCCGCCGGGCGTGCCCGAATGCGCCTTTGGACGAAGACGGTCGATGAATATCTTCATCCCCATGTCATCGACATCACGTTTACGGTTTCCCACAGGCACTCCGTCATGGGCCGGGGCGAGGAGAATACCCGCCGTTTCATCGAAGACGCCCCCGATCTGATCACCCGGGAACGGCGACATGGCTGGATTTACGACGGGTATGAGGGGGCCGGCGTTCAGGAGGCCGTGCGCGTATACGCGAAAATTCTGAAACGGATGGATGCCGCCCTGGACGGGCAGGACTGGCTGGCCGGGGACACGTTTTCGCTCGCCGATATCGGGGTTGCTCCCTATGTGAACCGCCTGCATATGCTTAACATGTCGGCGCTCTGGCAGGACGGTCTTGCGAATGTGGCGCGCTGGTTCGAGCGTTTAAAAGCGCGCAGAAGTTTCCATCCCGGAATTGAAGAGCATCTTCCGGAAGCGTCCCGCCGGGACCTGCTGAAAAACGGCGAAGCCGGCGGGCCTGCGCTTCTCGCGGCCTGTGGAATGGGCTGAATTGGCGTTTTGGGCGGCTATCCCCCAACTCACGGCCGTTTTCCGAATGCAGACCTGATTCCGCTCATGCGTGGTTCCGTAAACAGAGCCGTTGCGATACCGCACAGGCTTTGCATTGTCTCCGTGCCGTGTCCTATAACGTGGCATACAGGAAACGGAGAAATACCCCAATGGACGCCTCGGCCGGTAAACGCACATATCGAGACCTTCAACAGCACCTCGAAGAACTGAAGGCGCGCGACCTTCTGTATGTCATCGACGAACCGGTCAACAAGGATACTGAGATGTCGGCACTGGTGCGCTGGCAGTTTCGCGGCGGTCTGCGCGAAGATCAGCGCAAGGCGTTCCTGTTCAACAACGTTACCGATTCAAAAGGCCGGAAATACGATATTCCCGTCGTCATCGGCGCACTGGCCGCCAATCAGGATATCTACGCGACCGGCATGGACAGCTCGGTCGACGGCATTGCCGCCAAGTGGGACCACGCGATCGCCAACCCCGTGAAACCACGCCTGGTCAACGAAGCGCCGTGCCAGGACGTAGTGATCGAAGGCGACGACCTGCTTGCCGAAGACGGGGGTCTGGTCCGTCTGCCGGTGCCGTTGTCGACCCCCGGATTCGATTCCACCCCGACGTTGGCGGCAACCAATGTGATCACCAGGAATCCCGATACCGGTACCCAGAATATGGGGACGTACCGGGCCGGTCTGAAATCGTCCAACCGCCTGGTCGTGCGCATGGCGACCCGTGTCGGCGGCGCCGAAGGCTATGTTCACTGGAAGACCCACAAGGCGCGTGGCGAAAAACTGCCCTGCGCGATTGTCGTCGGTTGCCCGCCCTATGTCGCGTTCATGGGACCGCAAAAGCTGCCGATCGGCATGGAAGAGCTGGAAATTGCCGGCGGTCTTGCCGGCGAGCCGATAAATGTGGTTCGGGCCCGTACGGTCGACCTGTTGGTCCCCGCCGAAGCGGAAGTCGTGATCGAGGGATTTGTCGACACCGACATGCTCGAGCCTGAAGGTCCGTTCGGCGAAAGCCACGGCCATGTCGCGCTCGAAGAACTGAACCTGCCGATGCAGGTGACGGCGATCACGCATCGCAGGAACGCCGTCATCCCGTCTTACATTTCCCAGGTCGCGCCGTCCGAAAGTTCGGTCATCAAGCGTGTAGCGTACGAACCGTTGTTCAAGGCGCATCTGCGCGACCACCTCGGGATCAAGGGCGTTCAGAAAGTGCAGCTTCACGAACCGCTGACCGGCCTGTTGCGCGTCACGATCATCACGCTCGACCCCGAAACCCCGCGCACCGAGGTGTGGCGGGCGCTTTACGGCGCGGCGAGTTTCAAGGGCGATTGCGGCAAGATCACCATCGCCGTGAACGAAGACATCGATGCCGATAATGCCGATGCGATCCTGTGGGCCATGGGATACCGTCTGAATCCCGCCGAGGACGTCGAAGTGCTGCGTCATCGCGGACAGGGGCACGGTCCGAAACGGGAAAGTACCGGCGAAGAGGACTCGACTTTGCTGATCGACGCCACGATGAAATCGCCGATGCCGCCGCTGGCGCTGCCGACCAAGCCATACATGGAAGCCGGCAAGGTGTTGTGGGAAAAGCTCGGCCTGCCGGTGCTTCGGCCGGAATCCCCGTGGCATGGGTATTCGCTGGGAGACTGGTCGCAGGCCTGGACAGACGCTGCCGAACGGGCTGCGGCCGGCGACTGGCCTGAAAACGGCCGCCGCACCCTGCAACGTCAGGTGCCGGCGAACGTCACGCCCGAAACGTCGGTGCGCGATGTCGAAGATGGCTGGGAAGACGAAACCGAGTGGACCAAAAAATAATCCGAAAATAACAAAGGGCGGGGCGGAACCATGAACGGAGCAGAACGGCGCGAATTCGTGCGCACCCACCGGACCTGCGTGTTCGGATATCCGCGCAAGGCGCATGGCCCGTCCATGTCCTGCGTGTATTACGTAATGGACGGCGACGATATTCTGGTGTCGTCCATGCTCGGGCGGGCCAAGCCGAAGGCGGTGGCGCGCGACGGCCGGGTGTCGCTCTGCGTGCTCGATGAAAATTGGCCGCCAACCTATATCACCGTCTACGGCAACGCGGTGATCGAGGAAGAAGGCGGCGACGACCTGCTGATCGCGATCTGCGAATTGATGGCCGAACAGCCGATGCCGGATGACGAGCGCGAAAAGCTTCGAAAACTGGCGATCGAGGAACAGCGCTGCGTGATCCGGATCAAACCGGAATCCACGTTCGAGACGCCGCCGCGCCATGTCTATACTCCCGAAGACGTCGATACGTTGACCCATACCCTCGGCGCCACCCTGCCGTGGGATTCGGAGTGACCGGACCGTGACAAGACCCTGTCCCGGCCCGGACTACAATCTCCGGCCGCCGAAAATCCGCCCGCCTGCCGGCGCCTGCTGCACGCAGGCCCACGTTTTCGGCCCGGCGGACAAATTTCCCTATGCCGAAGGCCGGGGATACACCCCGCCCGACGCGCCGATCGAAACCTACCTCGCGCTGCTCGATATGCTTGGCCTGGATCGCGGGGTTATCGTTCACGGCAGTGCGCACGGTTCCGACAACAGGGCGTCGCTTGACGGTATCGCCCGGGCACCCGACCGCTTGCGCGGCATTGCCGTTGTCGATCCGGATATCGCGGATTCCGAGCTCGAAAAACTGGACGCCGGCGGCATGCGGGGCATTCGCCTGTCGACCATGCTCAAAGGCGGCGTCGGTTCTGAACAGCTTGGACCCATGGCCGATCGGATAAAGGATCTCGGCTGGCATATCGTGCTGCATGTGAACGACTCGAAGGAGATCGCGGAGCTCGAAGACACGCTGCGCAATCTGCCCGTCCCTATCGTGATCGACCATCTCAGCCGTGTGCGCGGCGGACAGGGCGTCGACTACATCGGATTTCAGGCCCTGCTGAAATTGATGCGGGAAACCGATCATGTTTGGGCCAAGATTTCGAGCTGGTACCGGTTGTCGGATATCGGCCCGCCCTATGACGATATGACCCCGTTGGCCTGTGCCCTGATAGAAGCCCGCACCGACCGGGTCATCTGGGGCACGAACTGGCCGCATCCGATCCTGTGGGATCATCCCATGCCGAACGACACGGATCTGTTCGACCAGTTCATGGACTGGGCCGGCGACGATGCCACGCGTCGGCAGATTCTGGTCGACAACCCGGCGCTGCTCTACGGGTTCGAGACATGAGCACCGCGATGGCCCGGGAAGACTGGTCGCGGCTGATCTTCGACAAGCTTGCCGCGGCCGGGGTGACGCTGTTTTCCTATGTGCCCGATTTCGGCAATGCAGCCCTGGTGGAAATGGCGGAGGAAGACAACCGTACCACCGCCGTTCTGCTGTCCAGCGAACAGGAAGGCGTGGCGCTCTGCGCCGGGGCGGATCTGGTCGGCGGGCGCGGCGTGCTGCTGATGCAGTCGTCGGGCGTCGGCAACGTGCCCAACATGCTGTCGCTGGTGCAGCTCGGGCGTTTTCCGATGCTGATGATCGTCACCATGCGCGGCGATTACGGTGAACAGAATCCGTGGCAATATCCGATGGGACAGGCGGTCGTGCCGGTTCTGGAGGCGATGGGCATAAGGTGTATCCGGATCGAGCGCGACGACGAACTGGAACAGGCGACCGATTCGGCGATCTCGGCGGCGTTCGCGGCCGGGCAGGGCGTGGCCCTGATCCTGACGCAGAAATTCCTCGGCGCGAAGGCGTTCTGACATGACCATCGGCTTACCCGACAGCACCATCGACCGGAGCACGCTGTTGCCGGCGCTGTTTCCGGATCCGGAAAAATATCTGCTTCTCGCCGGTCTTGCCGGGGCCGCGAAGGATACCGCCGCCTGGACCCGGGAAGCCGACAACCTGTTGACGCTTGGCGGCGCCATGGGGGCGGCGGTTTCCATGGGGCTCGGGATGGCCCTGTCGGCACCGGAAGAACAGGTGGCCGTGATTACCGGCGATGGCGAACTGCTGATGAATGTCGGCGTTCTGGCCACCGTCGCCTCTGTGATGCCCGGCAACCTGACCATCGTCTGCATGGATAACGGGCAACATGGCGAAACCGGCGGCCAGCCCGGCCACACGTCGCGCCGTACCGATCTGGCGAAGATGGCGGAGGGGGCCGGCATTCCATCCGTCATGATGATCTCGTCGCCCGACGAAATACCCGCAGCCGCGAAATTTCTGACCGACACACCGGCCCCGAGATTCCTGTGCGCCCGCGTCATGCCCGGCCCGCCATCCGCTTACAAGCGGAAGTGGGACCTCGCGGAATGTCGGCTGATTTTCAAGCGGGCGTATACGGGGTAAAACTTCGGTGGGGCTTGGCGTGCTCGGGTTATTCCGACGGCAACGAGCGCGATCGGCCTCCTGAAAGAGATTTTCTTGAAACGTCTTGTCAGCGGCGCACAGCGTCAGGGACCGGTCTGTGCCGCCGGCATCTTTACACTCAGCGGTCCCGCGGCCTCTGCCAGACGCGCCCATGTTCCCGCCGGTAGCGGTATCCCGAACGCCCGCCTTTGTTCCAGCACCCGGTCGCCGCGTTCGCCCGGCACCAGTATTTCGTCGACGCCGTCGGCACGCGGCAGGGTTTTGACCGCGGCGGCCAGGCGGTCGACCTCGCGCGCGTAATCGCCGACATCGCCGAATTTTGAAATATCGACAGCGATCATCAGGCCGTTCTGCATGTGAACGCGTCCGTCCGGCGCGCCTTCGATGAACGGCGCAATCAGCGGGTTGGCGACCATCAGGCTTGTCAGACATTCGAACATCAGCGACAGCCCGCCGCCCTTATGCCCGCCGAGCGCGGTCGGGATGGCGGCTTTTGCCGGGTCGGTCGTCGGGTTGCCGTCGCCGTCGATGGCCCAGCCCTCACCGAGCGGCGTGCCGGCATCGCGCGCCAGCACGATCTTGCCCATCGACTGGGTGGCGGTCGCCATGTCCAGCATCAGCGGTGCGTGTCTGGCGCCGGGCACCGAAATGGCGATGGGGCTTGTGGCAAGTCCTGCTGTGCGCGCACCGGGATAGGCCATGTTGGGTCGGGATACGTTGATCGCAATCCCAGCCATCCCTTCCGCCGCCATTTCCAGCGTGAAATAGCCGATAGCCCCCATATGGGTCGCGCGGCGTACCAGGCACAGCCCGATACCGCAGGCCGACGCTTTTTCGATGGCGATCCGGGCGGCCCGGTCGAGCGCGACCTGACCGAAGGCGTGGTCGGCATCGAGCACCGCGGCGGCGGGAAGGTCTGTGACGATCTTCATGTCGGGCGTCGGGTTATTGATGCCGTTCGCAACCCGCGCCAGATATCCCGGTATGCGTAGTACGCCATGGGAATCGACGCCGCGCAGGTTTGACCAGACGAGTACCTTCGCGACGAGGGCGGCGTCGGCCGCGGGCAGGCCGCCGGCGGTGAAAAGCTCGGTAACGAAGGCCGTCAGCGCCTGCGGCGATACGATCCGGGTGTCGGTATCCATGCGGTCGTCTTATCAACGGGGGCATGTCTGGTCCAGCGGTACGACAGCGCGTATAAAGGAAAAAAACCAGCGGAGGCCCCTGTGGAAGAACAAGTCACCTTTAAATCCGGCGATCTCAACATTTCCGGCGTTGTGCATACGCCGGACGACATGACGCCGGGGGAACGCCGGCCTGCGGTGCTGATCCTGCACGGGTTCGGCAGCCGCAAGGTTGCCGCCAATGTCGTCGGGCCGACCAATATGTTCATGAACTGGGGCTACGTGGTGCTGCGCTTCGACATGCGGGGCTGCGGCGACAGCGACGGGTTGTTCGGTCATCTGCTGTGCCTCGACCAGGTTGAGGACACGCGTGCGGCGGTTACGTTCATGCAGTCGCGGCCGGAGGTCGATCCCGACCGGATCGGGGTTGTGGGATCCAGCTTCGGGGCGGCGGTTGCGGTATACACAGCCGGGGTCGACGACCGGGTGGGGGCCGTCATCTCTTCCGGCGGCTGGGGCAATGGCGAACGCAAGTTTCGCGGTCAGCACCCGACGCCGGAAATGTGGACGGCCTTTACCGAGATGCTGGCCGCCGGAAAAAAACACCGCGAAGAAACGGGCGAGCCGCTCTTCGTGGACCGCTATGCGATCGTGCCGATCCCGGAACACCTGCGCAAAAACATGCCGTCCGGATCGGTACAGCAATTCACCGCCGACACGGCGCAGGGGATGATGGATTTCACTGCCGAGGACGTGATCGGCAATATTGCGCCGCGCCCGGTGTTGCTGCTGCACAGTTCCGTCGATTCCGTGACGCCGACGGAACAGTCGGTCGAGATGTTCAAACGTGCCGGTCAGCCGGCCGATCTCCACCTGACTGCCGATACCGATCATTTCATGATGGCAGAATCCAATACAAGGGTGATCAACATCATCCGGGATTGGCTCGACACGTACTTCCCTGTGAACGCCAAAGCCGACGCTTAGCCCCCATGGAAGACAAAGCAGCCGCCGAAGCCGGTCTTGTCGCCCGCGCCCGCGAACTGGCGCCGGTGCTGGCCGAACGGGCGGCGCAGGCGGAACGCGACCGGCGGATTTCCAGTGAAACCGATCGCGATTTTCGCGATGCCGGCTTCTATCGGGCGCTTCAGCCGGTCCGTTATGGCGGCATGGAGTTGGATTACGGCGCCCAGACGGCCTTTGCACGGGAACTGGGGCGGGGCTGCGCTTCCAGCGCCTGGGTCGGGGGTATCCTCGCCTGTCACGGTTGGGTGGCCGGCATGTTTCCCATCGAGGCGCAGGATGCGATCTGGGGCGACGATCCCGACGTCGCGGTCGCGACGTCCTTTCTGCCGGTCGGCGTGCAGGTGGAGCGCGATGGCGACAGCCTGAAAATCAGCGGACGCTGGCGGTTTTCGAGCGGCGTCGATCACTGCGGCTGGGCGATTCTTCTGGTCCCGGTTCCCGCGGAAAACGGCGCCGGTCCGCCGGACCCGGTATTCGCCCTGGTCGATTTGTCCGCCTGCAGGGTCGAGGATGCCTGGAACAGCGCCGGGCTGTCGGCGACGGGCAGCAACGATATTGTCGTCGACGGCGCCGATGTCCCTCTGCCCCTCCAGATGCGGGTGCGCGATCTGCGCGGCGACGCGACGCCGGGATCCGAACTGCACGGCAGCTATCTTTACCGCCTGCCGCTGTTCGGCGTGTTCCCGTTCAATATCGTCGGCCCGGCCCTCGGCGCGGCTGCCGGGGCGCTGGATGCGGTTATTGCCGACCTCACCGGCCGGCAGTCGGTCACCGGGGCCGACCTGTCCCGTGTCGCCACGGTCCACGAGCGTATCGGGGCCGCAACGGCGCTGCTCGATGCCGCGGATGCGGTAATGGCGCAACTCAGGGCGACGGTCGTCGCCAAGGGAAAGGCAGGCGAAGCGTTTTCATTGCCGGAGCGTGCGCGCTACCGGTTGAGTCTCGGCCATGTCGCCCGGAACTGTTGCGATGCTGTCGATGAACTCCTGCCGCTTACCGGCGGGCGGGGGCTGGAAACCAGCCATCCCATGCAGCGTGCATGGCGCGACGTTCATGCCGTCGCCCAGCATATCGGGCTGGTCTGGGACCTTCAGACGGGGCTGTACGGCAACGTGTTGCTCGGCCATGGCAGCCCCGATCCGAAGCTCTAGGCGGTTAAGCGCTGACCCCGATTTTGAATTCGCCGATCTGGTCGCACACGAAATGCAACTCGTCGCCGGCTTTGACCTCGCTGACGCCCTCGGGTGAACCGGTATACAGCACGTCGCCGGGATACAGCGTGTAATATTCCGACGCGTATTCGATCAGTTCGCGGATGCTCAGCACCTGGTCTTTCGTATTGGCGTCCTGCTTGACGACTCCGTTGACGGAGCCATGGAACGCGACATCGTCCGGGTCGGCGATTTCGTCCGCCGTCACGAACCACGGGCCGAGCACGGCATAGCCGTCGCAGGATTTCCGGACGCTGCGGTCTTCGGGGCCGCGCACCGTCATGTCGAGCCCGAGCGTATAGCCGGCGATCACATCGAGCGCATCGGCCTGGGATACGCGGCTGCATTCCTTGCCGATCACGATCACGAATTCGAATTCATGATCGTTGCGCCGGTCGGGAAAGCGGATCGGGATGGTGCCGGACGGCCCGATAAGGGCGGTATTGGATTTCAGAAAAATACCGGCTTCCTTGATTTTCATCGTCCGTTCGATGTGCCGGATGCCCGGATCGGCCTGCGCCTCGTCGATATGTGCCTTGTAGTTTACCGGCGCCGCCATCAGCTTGCCGGGCCGTGCGATCGGCGGCAGCAGGTCGACGCTGTCGATCGCAATCGGGTCCGCTTTTGCCGCCATATCCTCCAGCCGGTCGCGCCAGGCCGGCAGCGCGGCCATGACGGCATCCGCATAGGACACATAGGGGTGTGCGGCGCGAATTTCGTCCTGTGCGGCGGTGATGTCCCGTATGGTTCCATCAAGGACGATACCGAGACGGTCGTCGTTAAAGCGGCATATTTTCATAAAAGTACTCCGTGTCGCGAGGATTCGACCCGTAATTGGGTATTCATCTGTATATCTGCTTCACCCTTGTCGCCCAAAATCATACGATTGAAAAGATGCCGGGCGGTAATTGTCCGCAAAATGAATGAGGGAGATTATAAGAATGGCCGATCCACGCGTTACCGGATTACGCAGCGCCGAGTTCCAGGTCCCCGATCTGGCCGAGGCCAGGAAATTCTATGAGGACTGCTGGGGGCTCGAAGTCGCCGCCGAGGACGGCGATACCGTCTATATGCGTGGCACGGGAAGCGCCCATCATGCGCTCGCATTGCGCGAAGGCCCGGAGAAAAAGCTGCTTTGCGTCAATCTCGCCGCCGATGACAAGGCGGCCGTCGACGGCCTGTACGAAAAGGCCAGGGGTCTGGGGGCGTCGGTTGAGGCGCCGGGGGCGCTTGGCGGACCTGCCGGCGGCTATGGGTTTATCTTTCACGACCTGCACGGTCGCGACTATCGAATTTCCGCCGATGTGGCGGAGCATGCGGTCCTGCCGGCGGCGGCGGACCGGCCGGTCAAGATCAGCCACGTCGTGATGAACTCGCCCGACCGGGAAGCGCAGAGTAGCCAGTTCGTCGATCTGCTGGGCTTCAAGCTCACCGACCGGACCGGGTATATGGATTTTATCCGCTGCAGCAGCGATCACCATGCGCTCGCCTATACCACCATCGACAAGCCGACCCTGAACCATGTCGCGTTCGAAATGCCGAGCCACGATGCATTGATGTTCGGATCCGGCCGCATGAAGCGGTCCGGCTATCCGGTCGAATGGGGGATCGGACGGCACGGGCCGGGCAACAATATTTTCGCCTATTTCGTCGATCCGAACGGATATGTCATCGAATACACCGCAGAGGTCGAACAGGTGGATGACAGTTACAAGGTCGGGATGCCTGAAGACTGGGCGCGTCCGCCGGAACTGAACGGCGACAACTGGGGCTTCGCCGAGCCTGCCTCGGACAGGATGCGCGCGCATACTGCGGGTTAAGCCGTCGCGTTCAGGTGCCTCGTTCGACCATTATATCAAGCAGTGCACCGACATTCGCAAGTTTTCCTACCTCTGCCGCTTTCAGGCGGAGATCGAATTCCTTCTCGACGGACAGAACAAGGGTAATGTGCATCAATGAATCCCAGTCCTCGATATCGTCGGCTGTCGTTTCGTCGTTTATGACGATGTCGTCTTCGTCGAATACATCACGAAATACCGCCGTGAGACGGTTCAGCATCTGCTGACGAAGGTGTGCATCACTCATTAAATTTTCTCTTTATTTGATGTTTGCGGTGCGTCGCCGTACCGGCCTCTATTTCCCAGGTTTTTGTATCGTCGTTTTCTCCGGTCTGTGTCCAGCCCAGGCGGTCATAAAGCCCGGCGACCAGATCGTTCTTCTTGGTTCGGCTATATATTCCCCTGATTCGGGTCGAGCCCTGCCGTTGGGCAGTTTCGATGATTTCGTTGTGTATCAGGTCTTCCATACCCCGTGATAGGACCCTGCAACTCATGACCCAGGTGTCGACAGTCGTCATTTTTTCTTGCGCTTTCAGTATGACGGCTGAAATCAATCCGTTATCGCCGAAACGATCCTCGAGTTTGAAATAAAGGCACTCATATTCCGGGCAGGCAAGCATGTCGGCAATGCGCTGTTCACTGTATCGTGTGGTCGTTAAATGAAACTGATTGCTTTTGTTGATAAGTTGGACAACCCGCGGGAGACTCATCTCGTCTACCCGTCCAACGGTGCAGCGCATATCGAGATTCTTCAAAAAGGCATCGACATCGGTGATTTGTGTGAGCAGCGTCTTGCGTTGGGCATTGTCGCGATACATTCGTCCGCGGTTTCGGTCTTCGTCCGAAAACGAAGCGAGTTCGAAATACCCCTCACGGTCGAGGGTGGTGCAGTATAGGGATGGGTCTGTCGGCAATTCGGGGACGGCGACCATCGGCAGCATTTCACGTACCAGTGCCCTTTCTGCCGGATTATCATCGACAAAAACAAGAGAATCGAGCCCGATTTCCAGTGTGTTGGCGATAACCCGGATGTTTTCCGCCTTGTTGATCCAGTTGCAGACAAAGACCGCTATATCATCGAGCGAAAGCGCCATCTCCGGATGTGTCTCGAATGCCTCGATGGCATTTACTTCTTCGTTCTTACTGCAGACGGCGACAATGACCCCCCGGGCCTTGAGAGCTTTTACATAGCGCTGAAAATCGAGAAACGCCTCGCCGTCTGGATCGCCCTGGCCGAGTTTGATGCCTCCAACCCCGTCATCCCCGATTACACCGCCCCAGATCGTATTGTCCAAATCGAGAACAATACATTTATAAGATCGTCCCATTAGTCCGCGCACCAAGCGCGCGCCTGCGTGTGCGACCGGTCCAATTGCATCCGGCGAAAATGCATGTTTGGAATGATACCAGTATGGCTTGTCGTGCCAGCGGGCAAGGCCGATCAATTCGGCCATATACGCCAAGTCGAAAATGTGGACTTCCTTCGGCGCGACTTGGTGCAGTTCGTTATTAAATCGGGTAATTCTGCGCGTAAGGCTTCCGTCATGTCGAAATTCGTAATTACCTAACACCCGCTCGGCTGGCCGGTCTGCATTGTTCTGTATGATACGCGCCGTGCAGTGCTTTTGCAGTCCGGCCCACAGCGCGCCGAACTGGGATACAGCATCGTTTATCTCTGTTTCCTGTTGGGCGGCGTCCGCGATGGTATCTGCACGGAAATTTAGGTCGCGATGGTTGGTAAATATCCAGACGATGTCGGGGCGGAACGCATAGAGATTGCTGTTACCGTCCAGCGCCATCTGAAACATTGTATTGAACTCGGCGACGAAGAATTCGGGACGATACCCGTCGCGCAACAAATAGGCCCGCAAGACGTCTACGAAATGATCTGCTGTGCTGCTTGCCAAAATGGCAATGCGAATTGGTTCCAGTCCCTCTTCGTCTTTCGAATTTTTAACAATTTTTCTGGAATGCCGATGCTGGTCGACGAAGTCGTCCGTGGGGTTCAGAGCCGCAACCGCTTGCCTGAATGGAGTACCTGCCATTATCTCGTCCGTGTTTTTTGCGGCAGGAACTATGCCGGGATGATCTCACGGCCGCGAATGATTTCGCGCAATCTGTCATAGGAGGGCAGATTGTCGGAAAAGTTTCCACCCAATTGCTGTGTCATAATTTCGTTGATCTGTTTCTGGGCTTTGTTGATTTTCGGGATATCGTAGCCCTGATCATAAAGATAGGCGAAATACCAAAGGCTGGTGTCCGGGTCGATATGGGTGCTGTTCTTTATCGTCCGGAACATATCGATTTTTATCTTGCTTGCTTCGTCGCTATCCATGGTGTTGTGCTGCCATTTGGCACCGTTCCCGGTAAGTCCAAACTGATCGCGCTCGGTGTGGATCTTGGTTCCGGGAATATAGAAAAATTCCTTGAGAGAATAATAATCGACGCCGTAATTCTCGATGAACTCGATGTTGTCCCGAATCGTTTTCTCGGTTTCGCCGGGAAATCCGATAACGAAGGCAGCCAGTGAAAGTATACCGTGCCGGTTCAGGCGCTCCAGCCCCCGGCAGAATTCGTCCCGTGTCGCGCGTTTGTTCATGTTCTGAAGTACGGTGTCGTTTGCGGATTCAATGCCGAGATACACTCCCTTACATCCTGAATCCTTCATCATCGATACGATTTCTTCGTCGGCGAACTGAACGCGAAGAAACGAAAACCACTCGAAATCGTATTCGCTGAACACCCTCAATAGGCTTTTAAAACGCTCTTTCGGCACATTGAAGGTGTCATCAATGAAAATGATCTTGTCGATGCCGCCGATCCGCGAAATCGAATCCAGATGTGCGCGCACCCGTTCTGCTTCAAGCGTTTTCCAGCCGCCCGCGGTGACCGGGTAAGAACAGAAAGAGCAGGAGAACGGACACCCCGAGGCGGTCCGTATCTGGATCGTCCGGTTCAGGAAAGGCATTTCGAGCTTGTCATAATGGGCCGGCGCTTCGGCCAGCACCGGCTGATTCCACCCGGTCTCGGTAACGTAAAATTTAGCGTTTTCTCCCGATCCGTCGAGATAGCAAAGGTTTTTGACCGTATCTATATCGCCGCCGGACTTCAGCGCGAGAATAAGGTCCCTTAGATCTTCTTCGGAGTTGAAGGCATGGAGCACATATCGGATGCCCATGCGCCGCATCATTTTCTCGAACGCGGGGTTGCCGTCATGTGTGCTGGCGGCATTGGTAAAGGCACCGCCGAGTACAATTTGCATATCCGGGTCGAGCGACCGCAGCCGTTTCGCAATAGGCTTAATCTGGGTCCATGAAAGGTAAAAGGTCGACGAAATGCCAATAAGCGGCGGTGTTTTGTTGTTGGTATAAGCTTCTTCAAAAAGATCCCATTCGGAATCGATATTATTGATGATCCGCACCCGGATACCAAAGGTCAGCAGGAAATTTGCCAGGTGCACGCCGCTCGCGCTCGGTAGATTCCAGATGTTCAGCAAGTCACGCCGATCGGCATAGCCGGCGTCGGAATAAAATTTTCCGTGCTTCGCGTCGTTTAGGATGTCGAGATGGCTGCGGAATTTGTCCTTGTAGCGGACCATCCGCGGGTAGACCATCGTCTCGAACAATTCCAGACGATCTACCGGAAACTCGGAATAAGTGTCGTATTCCACAACATCGGACTGAGCGATCAGGATAATATCGTAGTCATTCATTCTGCGTCTTTATCCTTGGTAAATCCAATCTGCGCCTGTCCGCGCATCACTATCTCGCTATCCGCGTTACGCATTGCGGAGATTGAAAGGACAACTACGCCCATGGCTTCGGACACCTGTTTGACCTCGGCTTTTATTTCAATTTGATCGCCTTCATATACAGGCGACGCGAAATTCGTACGCAACGACTGAAGTATACAGTTCTTTCCAGGGAAATGGACACCGAAAAGGCGGGATGTATAGCCGCAGATCAGGGCCCCGTGTGCGACGCGCTTGGCGAAACCGCGCCTTTGGGCAAAGGCGCTATCCATGTGAAGCGGGCTGATATCGCCCGTCAGTGCTGCAAAGGCATCAATATCCGATGTTGCGACGGTAACCTGGATCGAGTCTGTAAGCCCCTCATGGAAGTCATCTATTGTGAGAGCGCAAATGTGATTGGCGACCAAAGGAATGCTCTCACTTATTTCAACAAAACCCGGAAAGTAAAGCCTTTTCGCCGTATGTAAACCACTCAGTGAGGAGGGGATTCGGTAAAGAGCGTGCCGATTTCCTTTGCCAATCCGGCAGAAAAACGAGCCTCGATTTCAATCGTGCCGGCAGTATTGGGATGAGTGCCGTCCATAAAGTATCGATCTTCATTGATATCCTGAAAATTCCAATACAACGCTCCGTGCATTCTGGCTCTGGTCAGAAATGGGCGCTTTTCGATCTGATACTCACGCCAGACAGAATCGACATCCGTCATGCAGCGGGGATTGGGTAAATCAATCAGTACGAGCTTTCCACCGAGCACTTGGACTTCCCGTGCGAATTCGACAAGCGCGTCAAACTGGCTCGAGCCGTATTGTTTCAGTGAGCCGGATGAGGCGGAGCGAAAGCCGTTTCTCAGCCTGTCGGTGCAAACCAACTTCTGGTTGCCGCGCGTTTTCAGAAGCCCGGTATCGTCATCCCCGAATAACAGGCCATCCCTTGTGAGAATAGACCGGACCAGAAAGTACGGTCTCAGCGCCTCGACCGACACTTCGAATAATCGCAGGGGCAGCGTGCGCCGATATCCGTCGTCTGCGCGCTCAAACAAACCGAACCGCATCATCTGTTGCGCGACGGGAGTTCGTTCCCGCAGTGCCTCGTTGTGCTGAAATTCTCCATACCACAGGCCGGCGACGAAAATGACATCGGTCAAGTCGCGATCTGTCCGCATGGCTCTGACCAGATCGGCCATGGCAGCCATGCCTTCGATATTGGTGCCGCCAAGAGACATATTGTGGAAGGTCAGATCCGGAAAATGGGCATTCAGGACGTTTGGGCGAAACCCGAAACTGACATTTGAAGGACCGAGCAGGACGACCGTTCTGCCGCTACGTGCTACCGCGCTGCTCCCGTAGGTCAGGTATGCTGGCGGAGTTCGTAGAAATGTATCTCTGGCCTTAACCGGGTCGAGCATCCGTCCTGGTGACTGAGGGTAGAGGACGAAAGACAGGACCAGCAACGCCATGTATACGGCCACGGTCGGCAGAATGACAATTAAGGTCTGTCGGATAATCGGGCCCATCGTGCTTAAAAACCTTTGTAGACAAATTCGGGGACGGTGCCGGTCTGCATCAGGAGGGCCAGGAAAAAGAATAGTACGTGCATTGAAATGCGACGAAGATGAGGCCTTACGTCTTCCAACTGTATTGCCGTGATCAGCTTTAGCCGCCCGCTCAACAGGATCAGCGAAGCGCCCATAAGCGCGAAGAACGGCGCTGGCAATGCAAGTCCGGTCAAGTCTACCAACAACGATTTGAAACCGCCGACATCACCCCAAACCGACGCGAGAAAAACTATTCCCGTGATGAACAGGAAATCGGTTGTCAGGTGCGACCGGTACATTATGCAACGTTCGGCGAAATCCCATGCGACGACTGCCAGAAACGTGGCAAAAGAAGCGGTTATCCAAATTTTTAATACACCGAACATTCCCAAAACCGAGACTAACCGGGCGATTTCTGAAGCGTCGAGCCATAAACAGCTGAGGCTGAACGCAAAAAAGGCGATCATCGTTGCGCGTGAAATGTTCTTGCAAACGGTTCTGCCGGAATACGAATTGTAAACCTTGCGTCCCAGAAGTCGCTGCATAAAGGTCTTGAAAGCCATGTTTACACTGACGCCGACGGCGAGCATTAAACCGTAGACCACGAAGGCAGGCGTGGTGCCGTGCCAGATACCCATGATGAAGAACGTTACAAAAAACGACGGTACTGCGAGATAGGGACCCGCATTGCGCGATGATGTGTTCGCGGCAAGCGTTTTGAGTAAAGGGTTGAACAGGTATGTGCGAAACCAGTCGGAAAGCGTGATATGCCAGCGCGACCAGAATTCCATGAAGCTGTTCGCCGCGAACGGGGCATTAAAGTTTTCGGGAATTCTGAATCCAAGCAACCGGCCGACGCCGATGACAATGTCCATGTATCCTGAAAAGTTGAAGTACATGTATACTAGGAAAGCGAAGCAGCGGAGCATGTAACGGAGACTGAAGCGCAGGGTGCTGTCCCCGGCATCCGTCGAAAACCAGAATTGAACGATATCCGGCAAGCGTAACGCAAAGCCTGTTCCGGGAGGGTCGCTGGCGATCGTCAGGGGTAGATTCAGATATACCTGATAGGCGCAGACAGAAACCAAAAATACTTTCAGAAGTCCGACGACAATTCGGTCGAGTGCCGCGGCAATTTCGTTGCCGGGGATATTGCGGGGTCTGCTGTCGTGGTCCTCCTGAAACTCGTTGAACCGGTTGATCGGCCCCGACACAAACGTAAGAAAAAACAAAACGTAATTGAGATACTCGAGAAGTGTTGGCGATCGATTTATTGTTCCTTCGCGGGAATCTATGACTAGATGAAGGATGCGGAAGAGGATGTAAGATAGTCCGATGGTCGGGTAATCGAATTCGAAAGCCGCCTGGCTGCCTGTGATTTCGTACTTTTTCAGGAAAATGAAAAGAATGAGCAGGGCGAGAATTATGGCCCAAAGCGCCGCTATGCCCCTGTAACGTTCGGATATCCGAATAGCGACGAACCCTGAGATGCAAAAGAGGGCGAGGGGGAGGATCGTTTCGACAGTGCTGAAAAAAGTCGCAACAAAACCAAAGTTGAAGGCAAGAAAACCGATTTTCCAATAAGGCCGGTCCTTGTGAAAACAGATTATCCCGGCAACGAAACAGGCGAGAAAAAATAGGGGTGACCCGATGCTCATCACGAGGTATCGCGAACACTTTTGACTAAAACGTAATCGATTGCGCAACGAATGATAGACACGCCCAGCACTGCCTGTGGCCTAAAACTGCGCGACGTATTGCGCCGGATCGATATTCGCGGCAATGACCAGCGGCCTGTCCGGCGCCTGGGGCGCCGTCAGCGCCTGTTCGAGGCCGGCAATCGTGTCGGCTTCGATGGCGTCGCAGGCCATTGATTCCGACAGTTTCACGACATCCGTCGGGTCGATGGTCGTGCCCGATGACGGGTATTGACGCGCCATCTGTTTCAGTTCGATCCGGTTCAGGCTGTTGTCGCAGAAGACGATAACCTTCATGCCGAGTTTCAGGCTGGCGGCGAGACGCAGTTCGCCCTGGACCATCGCCAGTCCGCCGTCGCCGGTAAAGCACACGATTTCACGTTCCGGCATCAGCATTTTGGCGGTTATCGCGGCGGGCAGCGAATAGCCCATCGATGACAGCCCGTTCGACATCAGCACGCCTTTCGGCGCGTAGGTGGTCCAGCCCTGTCCGACCAGCAGCTTGTGCGAACCCACATCCGTGGTCACGACGGTGTCCCGCGGCATCGCCGCCCGGGCGACGTCCACCACATCGGTCGGGTTCAGTTTGCCGGCGACCTTGCCGGCGTAATAGAGGGCCTGCAGCCTGTCGCGATGGGCGCTCAGTTCGGCCTCGCGCCAGCGGGCGCCCTCGCCGATATATTCCCGCAGGTGGTCCAGCGCTGCGGCGATATCGCCGACCATTTCAATGTCTGCTGCGTAAATCTGGTCGGTGTTCGGCGTCGAATCGATGTGGATGACCGGGGCGCCCGGTGTCCATGGCTTGATGAGTTCGACCGGATCGAACCCGACGGCCAGGATCAGGTCGGCCCCGGCCAGGAAATCCCAGACAAACTGGTTGCAGGCCATGTCGAGCGTGCCGGCATAATACGGATGATCTTCGGAGATCACGCCTTTTGCCATCGGGGCGACGACGAC
>TARA_R110000868_G_scaffold17813_2_pt1 | contig 37827 bp, 37 predicted proteins | sample TARA_R110000868 | Tara Oceans TARA_R110000868 (sample SAMEA4397489) | marine metagenome | biome: Polar Biome; feature: [SRF] surface water layer (ENVO:00010504); material: water (ENVO:00002006), including particulate matter (ENVO:01000060) such as... | depth 5 m | reverse complement strand
TGCAGCAAGCAGCAGCAATAACCCTGTCAGCCAGTGGCGAAATGGGTAGCGCATCACGGCAGGCTCTCAAATTCAGGTTTCAGGGTGGCCCAGACTCGGGCATTAAGATCGCCCACATGGCGACCCCGAATAACCCCGCTGCCATCAATCAAAAAGGTTTCCGGTGCGCCATAAACCCCTAGCTCCAGACCCAGTTTGCCGTCGCTATCGGACAGGTTCCAGCGATAGGGATTGCCGTATGACGCCAGCCATTGCCTGGCCTTGCTGTCCTCGTCCTTGTAGTTGATACCAAAGATACGAACCCCTTCAGAAGCCAGCAGGTTAAGAAAGGAATGCTCAGCCTTGCAGGTTGGGCACCAGGTGGCCCAGACATTCACCAGCGCCCGCTTGCCCAGCAAATCCTTGCGACTAACCACTTCACCGGTTTCCAGCGAGATCATCTCAAACTCAGGGAACGGCTGGCCAACCAACGGCGACGGCAGAACCTCTTTGTCCTTACGGTCGATAGTGAGAAAAAACAACCCGGCCAAAATAGTAAAGCCCACCAACGGGACAAACAGAATAAACCGGTTCATACCGCCACCTCCGTTGTTGCCGACTGACTGGGTGCGGACGGATCCTGTACCAACCGTCGGGGCTGGCGATAACGTTTATCGAACATTGCCATCAAGCCACCCAGCGCCATAAATATTGCTCCCAGCCAGACCCAGCGCATAAAGGGTTTGACCTGTAACCGCATCCCCCAAGCACCGTTCTCCAGCGGTTCGCCCATTGACACATACAAATCGCGGAACAGGCTGACGTCGATGGCGGCTTCAGTCATCACCGATCCACGTGCACTGTAGCGCCGTTTTTCCGGCATCAGCTCACCAATCTGACGCTCACCGTCATAGACCCGGAAACGAATGGCATCGGCCTGATAGTTAGGGCCGCGAATCTGCCCTGCTTCGACAAATTCAAAGCGGTAGTCACCCAGCGTGTGGCTGTCGCCCGGTGCCATACGAACAGACACCTCCTGACTGTAATTGGCCACCATGGTCACCCCCACCACCGTGACTGCCACACCAATGTGCGCGAGAATCATGCCGTTAAAACTGAGACTCAGCGACGGAATACGCTGGAGCTGGCCACGGCATTTTTTCCAGACTTCAGCAAGACTGGCCAACACCAGCCAAATCGCAATGCCCATCCCCAGCATTACCTTGCCATTCAATTCACCAGAGACAATCAAGGGTGTCGCCACTCCCAGTACCAGCGCCGCCAGCGCCGCCAGACCCAGTTCCCGCCCAAGGCGGCTGAATTGGTCACTTTTCCAGCGTGAAATGGCACCAATACCGATAATCAGGGTTAACACCACACTCACCGGCACAAACATAAAGTTAAACCAGCTCGCCCCCACCGATATTTTGCCCATGCCGAGGAAATCGATCAGCAGTGGATACAGGGTACCGAGCAGGATCGCAAAGGCAGCAACCAGCAATAACAGGTTGTTCATTAACAAAAAGCTTTCCCGCGACAACCACTCATAACGTCCCACCGACGCAACAGTCGGCGCTTTGAGCGCATAAATCAGCAGCGAGCCACCGACACAGATCCCCAGCAGCGCCAGCACAAACACACCCCGCTCTGGATCGGAAGCAAAGGCATGAACCGAGGTCAACACCCCGGAACGTACCAGGAAGGTGCCCAGCAGACTGAGCGAAAAGGCAAAGATTGCCAGTAGCACCGTCCAGCTTTTAAACAGTCCGCGTTTTTCGGTGACTGCCAGTGAGTGCATCAGAGCGGTTGTTACCAGCCAGGGCATCAGCGAGGCATTCTCAACCGGATCCCAGAACCACCAGCCGCCCCAGCCCAGTTCGTAGTAGGCCCACCAGCTGCCAAGCGCGATACCAATGGTCAGAAAAATCCACGCAGCGGTTGTCCAGGGACGCGACCAGCGTGCCCAGGCGGCATCCAGACGACCACCCAATAAAGCCGCAATGGCAAAGGCAAACACCACCGACAGGCCAACGTAGCCCATATACAAGGTGGGCGGGTGGACGATCAGACCAAAATCCTGCAACAGCGGATTCAGGTCACCGCCCTCAGAGGGAACCGACGGCAAGGTTCTGGCGAACGGGTTGGAGGTTTCCAGTGTGAACAGAATAAATCCGGTCGAGACCAGCCCCATGATGCCCAGCACCCGCGCCAGCATTTCCAGCGGTAACGAACGACTGAACAGCGCCACGGCGACGCCCCAGCAGCCCAGCAAGGTGACCCACAGCAATAACGACCCTTCGTGAGCACCCCATACCGCGCTGATCTTGAACGGCGTCGGCAAGGCAGAATTACTATTGGTGGCCACATAAGTGACAGAAAAATCATCCACCACAAAACACCAGGCCAGCGTCACCAGACTGATCAGCAGAAACAGCGCCTGTGCCGCCGCCAGTGGCCGGGCATACGCCATCGCCAAGGTATTCCCGGCACGGACGCCCCACAGTGGCACCAGGGTTTGCAACACCGCCACCAGAAACGCCATGATCAACGCCAGCTGGCCAAACTCCGGGATCGACGACAAGGTGCCGTAGGCTTCGGTAAACATCAGTACGCTCCGCCGGTTTTGATCGATTCAGAGATCGAATAAGACGCTGGTTTCGACGCCGCGTCCTGCAGCGCCTGCTTGCCTTCTTCGTGAGCCTGCTCCAGCGCATCCTTCACTTCTGGCGGCATGTAGTTTTCATCGTGCTTGGCCAGCACTTCGGATGCCTGGATCACGCCATGTTCATCCAGCTTGCCCAGCGCCACAATCCCCTGCCCTTCGCGGAACAGATCCGGCAGGATACCTTCATAATGAATCGGCACCGTCGCCGCACCATCGGTGACATTAAAAGTCACCGCCAGCCCCTGATCATCCCGTTGCAGGCTGCCCTTGACCACCAGGCCACCGGCACGAATGGTACGGCCGACCGGCACGTCACCACTGGCAATCTGGGTGGGTGTCTGGAACAGGTTGATATTCTGGCTGAGGGAGTACATCAACAACCCCACGGCAACACCAAACCCGATCACCAAAAACAGAATCAGCGTCAGCCGTTTCTTTCGTTGTGGATGCATGTCAGTTTTTCTCCTCGTTAACAACAGTTCGGTCGGGGCTGGCCTGTTGCGCACGACGATCGCGACGCAGATGCTGCCCTTGTTGCCGAATCAAACGACGGCGCTGCATCATCGGCAGCACCAGATTGGCGATAATCACCAGCGCACTCAGCCCATACGACAGCCAGACATACAAGCCATGGCGACCCATGGCGAGAAACTCGCTGACACTGTGAAATTCCATCAGTGACGTCCCCCTGACATTTCTGGCAACGCCTGTACCCAGCTGCGCTTGCGCTCGTGCCAGAGAATTTCATTACGGGTGCGCAAAATCACCAGCAAGGCAAACAGCACGTACGTGGTTAAAATCATGATCAGCAGCGGTATCAGCATATCCGGGTGCATGCTTGGTTTTTCGGTCAACTTCAAGGTCGCCGGTTGATGCAAGGTATTCCACCACTCCACCGAGTATTTGATGATGGGAATGTTCACCAGCCCCACCAGCGCCAGAATCGCGCCAGCCTTGTGACTGGCTTCTTCTGACTCGATCGCCCGCTGCAATGCCATCACCCCGAAGTAGAGGAACAACAGCATTAACATCGAGGTCAAGCGCGCATCCCAGACCCACCAGGTACCCCAGGTCGGCTTACCCCAGATCGCTCCGGTAAACAGTGCAATCAGACAAAAGCTGGCCCCTACCGGAGCCACCGCACGGGCCACCCAGGCGGCCATTTTCATTTTCCAGATCAGGAACACCGCCCCGGCAAGCGCCATCATGACAAAACCACTCTGGGCCACAAGTGCCGCCGGAACATGAATATAAATAATGCGAAAACTGTTGCCTTGCAGGTAATCCGCTGGCGCATACAGCAAACCGAGTACCAGCCCGACCACACCGCCCACCACTGACAACAAACCCAGCCAGAAGATCCATTTTGATGTCAGTTCATAAAACCATTTGGGCGAACCCAGGCGGTGATACAGCCGTACAATCCACTGCCACATAAAATCCCCGATCAAAAACGTGCGCCTAGCGCGACAAATTCAGTTTCAGTGCTGCAGCCGAAGCAAACGGCGTCAGGCACACAGAAAGCGCCAACATGGCGCCCAGAAAACCGATCTGGCCATTGTATGCCATCCCCAGCCCGGCGTGATAAACCGCACTGGCAGCAAAGATCAAAACCGGCACATACATAGGCAAAATCAATAGGCTCAATAGCAATCCGCCGCTGCGTACCCCGGCGGTCAACGCCGCACCCACAGCCCCCAGCAAACTCAGGATCGGCGTCCCCACTGCCAGGCTCAGCAACATCGCCAGGTAGGCGTCATTAGGCAGCGCCATCATCAATCCCAACACCGGTGCCATCAGCGTCAGCGGCAAACCGCTGCAGAGCCAATGCACCAGCGCCTTGGCCAGTGCCAACAGATAAAGCGACTCACCCGACGCCAGCCACTGTTCCAGAGTGCCGTCCTCGACATCCGCCTTGTAGAGCGCATCGAGCGACAGCAAGGTCGCCAGCAAGGCACCCACCCAGATCACACCACCGGCAATGCGCGCCAGAAAGTCAGGATCCGGATCCACCGCCAGTGGAAACATCGCCACCACCATTAAAAAGAACATCAAGGGGTTGAGCCACTCACCGGGATTTCGTCCGGCCAGCAGCAAGTCCCGCTTAATGGTCGCGACGACCAGGCTCATGAGAGTCCTCCCGCCAACGCCAGTTCACCCAGATCCAGACGTGTGAGCGAAGGAATATTCTGCAAGGCATGATGACTGGTAATAATGACCGCGCCATTGCGGGCGACATGCTGCTGGATCTGTGTTTCAAGCCAGGCAACACCGGCAATATCCAGCGCCGTAAACGGCTCATCCAGAATCCACAACGGTGCCGGTACAATCGCCAGACGCGACAAGCCGACGCGGCGCTGCTGCCCTGCCGACAGCTGATTACAAGGCGTCTCTTCATAGCCGCCCAGCTCGACCGCCTCCAGTGCCCGCCAGAGATCATCTTCAGTAATAACCGCTGGCTGCTCTGCAGCCATCCACGGGCTAACCAGCCAGCGCAGATTTTCCAGCGGCGTCAGCGCCCGCTTGATCGCCGCCAGATGGCCGAGATACAGACGTTGACGAGCGTAATCGGAAAAAACGGCGGATAGCGGTTGGCCATGCCACTGCAACGCCCCGTCAAAATCGCGATTCAAACCGGCAAGCAACCGCAACAAGGTGGTTTTACCCGCGCCATTAGGGCCAGCCAGCTGTAACAAATCGCCATTATTGACGGCCAGGTTCAGACGATCGAACAACACCCGGTCATCGCGCTCACAATACAACTGAGTTGCGCTCAGAGACACACTGTTATCGCTATAACGATTCGCCATTCAAACCCCGGTAGTTGTGCCAAATCAGTTGCCACTGCCAATAACGGCGGGCGCATTATATACAAAAACCGTACCGACTGTGGCTTGACCCGGATGGGTCATTCGATCAATTTGTCTCATTCATCAGACGCACTTCAGATCCTGCCTCAAGCGCCGATAACAGGGTACAGCCAAAAAGGTAGCGAGCGATGACAGGACAAGGCAAAACCGAGTTTATCAATGCGTATTTTGAGTCGATTGTTAGCGCCGTCGTTTCGACGCACAGTCATTGACAGATACGCCCTCAACCTATGCAGGAGGTAACCGATGATCCGATTCAGGCCGACGTGTTACCCGGTTAGCAATGGCGCTGAGCGTTACCTGCCAAGCCTGGACGGGAGCCTGGCGTGAGGCCGCTGATTACGAGCGATTTACTGCAACGTACCGCGCTGGAAACACCCGCCCGGCGCGAGCCGGTGATACAGGCGCGAGTATTAACCAGTACCCCCTCTGCCGACGCTACCGCCCGGCGCTACAACCTGACATTGGTCGTAGCCGATCAACAGCTGACGGTGAACAGCGAACAGGATTTTGCACCGGGAACACGCCTGACCATGGTTCTCAAACCGGGGCCAGCGCTGACGGTGATCAAAGCGGATGCCCAACACAGCGGCCAGCCGTCCCAGTCCACATCAGCCCCACCGGAACAGGCTATTGCCCGCCTGCTGGCCTCGCGCTTACCCCTGCAACCTCCAGCCTCACGACCAGCACCGTTTACAGCTGCACCGTTTACCTCAGCACTGTCTACAGCGGCACCATTGGCTGGCCTCACTTACCCACTCAGTCAGAGCACCAGCAGTACAACCTCCAGCCCGATAACCACAACGACCAATACAAGCACGAATGTCATCGGCGTCCTGATGCAGCTGCTACAAACTCCGTCCTCCGCCCAGCCCAGGGGCAACCGCCCTTTGCCCACACCCGTCAGTCCATTCGTTTCGACCCCATCAAACACCCCATCAAACACCCCATCAAACAATGGCACCACGACACCCGGTTTGAGTCAGCAGACGCAAGCGTTGTTACAACAATGGCATAACCAGCTGCCACAGGCAGGCGGCCGTGATGCCGCCGCGATCAAAACAGCCATTCAACAATCCGGGGTTTTTCACGAAGCCCAGCTATTAGCCAAATTGAACGCCGCCGTGAGCGGCCCAGGCAACTCAGATAATAGCGGCAGCGGCAAAATGTCAGGCATCGCCGAGCAGCTATGGCAACGCCTGGCGGCATTATCGCCAGCGCGACCACAGATGCCAGCAGCCACGACAACGCCAGAGCAAACAGCCCCCTTACCATTGAGCCAGCAAGCCCGGCAGCCATCACAACCATTACAACCATTACAACAAACGTTGCAGCAGATCAGCCAGAATTACAGCCAGCAAATGGCCGCCGCAGTAGCGGATGTCAGCGACAGTACGCCGAGTCTGACCAACCTCAAGGCCGTACTGGCACAGAGTATTCTGGATCTGGAAGGCAACCACTCGCGCACCATTCCATTAAGCTGGACGCTGGCGTCAGAAACACCCCTCAGCCGACAGCTAAAGCAACTGCTAGCCGGTATTGAAACCCGACAACTCAACATGGCCAGCGAGCCGCGTTCCTTGTTGCAGACCTTACTGCTGTTAAAGGACGGTGAGGCCTTGCAGCAGGTACGGATTGACGTGCAACGCCAGGACGGTTCTCCCCACAGCGCCGAGCAACGTCCGCCAGAACCACGCAGTAGCGAAGCGGCCAGCACCAATAGCCCACATTCACCACCCGCACATAACAGCGACGACCCCAACGCCCAACACCAGCACAGCCCGCCATCAGCGGCGGCACAACGCCAGCCGGTGTGGCAGCTCAAATTACATTTCGAACTGGAACAATTTGGGCCGCTGGATGTGGAGATCCAGCTGGGCTGGCCCAGGCTGGACATCACTTTCTGGTCATCCCAACAGCACACCCGGCACACGCTGAGCGCCGCCTTGCAGCCATTACGCCAGCGGCTGCAAGCGCTAGGAGCGGAAGTACAACAAATGGAAGTGCGTCACGGCTCACTGCCCGTCGGGCAGCAAAACGTTATTACCCAACGACTGGTGGATTTGCACACATGAGTATTCCGGATTCCCTCAAACAGGCCAACCAGGCCATTGCACTGAGTTATCAGCCCGAGCAGACAGGTGCTCCACGAATCAGTGCCAGTGGCGAGGACGAACTGGCCCAGGCCATTATTGAACTGGCGCTGGCCCATCAGGTGCCGGTCTATGAAAATGCCGCGCTCACTCGTTGGCTGGGGCAAATGGCGGTTGGCGATGAAATCCCTGAGCCGCTGTATCAGGTAATTGCTGAAATTCTGGCAGTGGTGTATCAGCTGCAAGGCAAAACGCCGGATGGCAGCTGAAACGCTCAGACGAGATCGACCACCCGCTTTTTCACCGCCTCGACCAGCCAGTCGGTATGAGTACGCACCATATCTTCCGGGATCAGTTCCACACCTTCCAGCAACTGTGGCAGCGCCTGGTATTGATAACAATCCACCAGCCCGTGAATGGCGGTAAGAAAATACAGTGTAATACGCTGGCGCTCGACATCACTTTGCTCTGCCAGCCCGTCAATCGCATCCGTCAGTAACATCTGTGCATGGCGTTGCCATTCTTCCAGCAAACGATCCAGCTGCATGGCCGCGAGGCCGTCATCCTCATCGGCCAGCCCCGGACGAATCCGGGGCGGCTGAAACATCAGCTGATAATAACCGGCATAGTCCCGCGCAAAACAGATCAACTGGCGGGCCAGACGGTGCAGAGAGTCAAGTGAACTGGTGCTGTCCATCAATGCCAGGTTGGTATCGTGAAACAGCATTTCGAAGCCACGACGACGAATGTGCAGCAGCAAGGACTCCTTGCTGGGAAAATAATTGTAAATATTGCTGGCGGTCATTCCCAACTCAGCAGCCAGCTTACGCATGGACAGATAATGAAAACCGACATCGGCCATGACGCCAGCAGCGCTATCCATGATGCGCTCACGCTGGCAAGCGATTTCTTCCGGTGAAAACGGCTTCTTGGGCATGACTACTCCTGGTCGTTGCAATGGAAGACGGCAAGCATATTCAGGGTCTGACGGCCCGACAGCTTGACCGCCAAGGTTAACGGGAACCAATACCAAATCAAGTCAAATGAGTGAGTAAAACGTCGCAGTGACCAGACCAAAGCATAACGGCCCTACTATAGGTTTCTCTTGATGCAGGGCAACTCGACCCGTCATCAATTTATTTAACATTCGCTCAGATAACAGCATATGGCACATACAAGCGAAAGCGCCATGCCCATACCTGCCAACCGGATCAAATCAAAAACAGACAGCAGCAGGATGCATCTGAAATATCACGCTGCCAGAGCTGCCCGGCAGGCATGGCCCATCACGAGGTAAACTCAGCATGAATCACACTGTTTCCTGGGATCCTTTGCTGATCCAGCGTTATAACCGTCCCGGACCGCGCTACACGTCCTACCCGACGGCAGTTGAATTTGTACCGCTCGACAATGACATCCTTGAACGCCAGGCCTATGCCGAACGCAACCCTGAACGGCCACTGTCGTTGTACCTGCACATCCCTTTCTGTCGCCATGTCTGCTACTACTGCGGCTGCAACAAGATTGTGACCAAGGACATGAGCCGCGCAGCCCCTTATCTGGAATATCTGAAAGACGAAATCCGCCGTAAACATGCCCTGCTTGGTGGTAACCAGGGAGGCCGTATTGCTCGTGTCGAACAACTGCACCTTGGTGGTGGCACTCCGACTTTCCTCAGTGACGAACAACTGCAGGATCTGGTTTCTTTCCTGCGCGAGACCTTTGAATTCAGCACTTCGGAAGACGCCGACTACTCCATCGAAATAGATCCGCGTGAATTACGTCCCGGTACACTGACACTGTTACGCCAATTGGGTTTCAACCGCCTCAGTTATGGCGTGCAGGATTTGCAGCCAGAGGTACAGCAAGCTGTCAATCGGCTGCAGCCGGAAGCAATGATTCGGGAAGTGATGGCAAAAGCACGGGTGCTGGGATTCCGCTCTATCAATATTGACTTGATCTACGGCCTGCCCCATCAAACACGGGACAGCTTCGACCAGACACTGGATACCATGATCGAGCTGAGCCCGGATCGACTGTCGGTGTTTAATTACGCCCACTTGCCAGAGCGCTTCAAGCCACAGCGTCGTATCAACGCCGAAGATCTGCCGTCGGCGCAGGAAAAACTGGTTATTCTCGGACACTGTATTCAGCGCCTGACAGCAGCGGGCTACCAGTATATTGGCATGGATCACTTCGCCCGACCGGATGACGAGCTGGCGCTGGCCCAGACTGCAGGCAAATTACATCGTAACTTCCAGGGCTATACCACCCATGGCGATTGTGACCTGCTCGGATTCGGCGTGTCTTCCATCAGCCAGATTGGCGACTACTATCTGCAAAACCAGGTCAGTATGGATGGCTATACCGCAGCGCTGGACAAACCGCAGCTGCCAGCCAACAAATACTGCAAGGTAACCCGCGACGACCAGATCCGGCGGCGGGTCATCAGCGAATTATTGTGTCATCTCCACGTCGACTTCTCTGCTATTGATGCCGAGTTCCAAATCAACAGCCGCGACTACTTGTTACCATCACTGCGACGTCTTGATCCCATGGTGAACGACGGGCTGGTGACCATTACCGACAGCGGCGTCGCTATCCGTGACAAGGGCCAATTATTGGTGCGTAATGCCTGCATGGCCTTCGACGAGTACATTTACCAGCATGAGCAACAACGTTTCTCCAGAGCCATCTGATTCTGGCTGGCGACAAGGCTACCGGGCCAGACCCCGCTGGCAACGCTGGGGTATCGAACTACTACTGGCCTTCCTCGTGGTAACACTGCTGAGCCAGTGGCTCAGCCGTCACCTGCTTGACCGCAATACCCCCTTTCCGGCGCTGACCCTCACCCGTCTTGATGGCCAGCCCGTGCTACTGCCCGACGCCACTCAGGCACCCAAGACCACTCTGGTGTATCTGTTTGCGCCATGGTGCAGTGTCTGCCGGGTCAGCATGCCAGCGCTGAAGTGGCTGGACAGCGACGACATCCGTATCATTGCCATCGCGCTGGACTGGCGCAACAAGTCTGAAGTGGCCAATATGGTCCAGTCCGTACACTACGCTGGCACCACCCTGCTGGGTGATGCGGAGACCGCCAGACAACTCAATATCCGGGGCTATCCGAGTTACTACGTAATCGATCAACATGGCAACATTCGCTTTGCCGATCAGGGCCTCAGCACCTTGCCCGGACTCTGGCTACGAACCCGCCTGGCCAACCAGGAATAACCCGACAAACCGGCTCTCCTCAGAATGCACTCCAGCCTGTCGCCGCAATATGACCACGCCAATAGTGCCAACCATCCTCGTCAAACTGCAGATACACGGTACGAGCGAATGGCTTGTCGAAGGATTCGGCACTGCGGCGGAACAGTCGCTGTTGTTTGAACAAGGGTAACCTGGCCCAGGGTGACAGAGCCTCGACGTACCACTCCAGATACACCTCGGCGTACCAGGCATCATCCACCCAATAGGCTGGAGACACCGACACCACACGCTTCAGAGCCGGGTGGCCGTACTGTAAACGCTGCCCATCCGGACTGTCGATCCAATCGCTGCCAGGGCCAGATCGATACTGCCACAGCGCAGCAATACGCCGTCGGCCATTGCTTTCGTCGATCATCTGAATGCTTTCCTCGCGGCTGACCAGCCGCTCCTCTGCCAGCACCGACAACCAGCGAGCCAACCTGGACTGCTCGGTCTTCGGTATCAGCAATGGCAAGGTAATACCGTCCCAGATCAATAATTCATGGGTAATAGATTGAACTACCAGCGCCTCCGCATCCTCGAAGAGCAGTTCAGGTTGAACCGCCGGAGCGGCCCAGGCTAACACCCGATCGACCCAGACAATGCCAAGCACGGGCAACAGCACCAACAAAACAGACGCAACATCCGCGACAAAGCCGCAGCTGAAATATTTTTGTAATGACGGTTCACGAATGTAGTTCATATCAATACCATAGCGCTTCTTGGGACGAATGTCGGACATGTCACCCAAATGTCATACGCACGCCGTAAATTCGGCCAGATTAATTCAACAGTCAGGTATTACCATGCAGCAAGCCACTGCTCCCCAGAGCGCCGTCAGCAGCGACTCTCCACTCGTGGCCCGGGTGACTCAGGATCCCGTTGAAATTCGCCAGGCACTGGCACTGCGTTACCGGGTGTTTGCCGAGGGAATGGGGGCGCACATCGATAGCGGTGAAGCGGGGATTGACCGCGATCACTTCGATGATATCTGTCTGCACCTGATTGTTAAGGACGTCAACAACGACCGTGTTGTCGGTTACAGCCGTATTCTCACCAACGAACTGGCGAATCAGGCAGGCGGTTTTTATTCGGCTACCGAATTTGACCTCGGCAACATCGTCAAACCAGGTCATAGCTATATGGAAATCGGCCGCACTTGCGTCGATCCCGATTTCCGCAGCGGTGCCGTGATCGGCTTGCTGTGGTCCGGTCTTGCCCAGTTCATGTCAGCCCACAACATTGATTTCCTGATGGGTTGCGCCAGTATTTCCCTGAATGAAGGGTATGCACGAGCAATCGCCATCATTAATTACTTGAGAGAACAACATTTTTCACCCGCCGATACACGGGCAGAACCTCGCTTGCATATGCCACGTATCGATGTCGATATGGATGGTGCCAGCCTGGTGCCGCCACTGTTAAAAGCTTACCTGCGTATTGGCGTCAAGGTGTGTGGCGAACCCTGCCTCGACAAGGACTTTAATGTTGCCGATGCACTGATCCTGCTCAGCCGCGACAACATCAACCAGCGCTATCTGCGCCATTTCACCAAAACTGAAGGTCAGGGTTAACTCTGCGCGGATGCTGCTATTGTCGCAGCCATCCTGATACCCATTCCTCTGCTAAGCTGAAACCTGACTCCAACATTAACCGGGCGACGTCAACACCGTCGCCGCGAGGATCAGGAATGAACAAGATCAACATCAGTGACGCGCTGATCGCGATTTGGGACCTTATCGAAGGGCTCGAAACGGGATACTGGGAAGCCAGCTCAATGGACGCCAAGGATCAGCTGTTTAATTTGCTGCAGGTGTTGCAACGAGAGTACATCGAGCTGCTCAAACTCAGCGTGCAGGATCACCATTTCGAATACGAAGTGATCAGCCTGCCACCTCAGCAGCTGCATGACCTGATGATCAACCTCCAGCGAGACGTAACCCGACATTGCCCCCGCAACAGCACTCGGCAGCAACTTGCAACACTGGCCGATACCCTGCTCACCGGGCTGACTGACTGACCAGATCCGCAGCTATATGGCGGGCGCGGCCGCTACGCTTGGCCCGGTAAAGTGCCTCATCAGCAGCAGCGACCGCCGTTATTACCGGATCATCCATCAGCGGCTGAAACCAGGCGCTGCCGATACTGACACTGAGTAATGGCCCGGCCGGAGATCCGGTATTCAGCAGTTGCAGATCAGCAATCGCCCGCAGCATACGTTGCGCCACAATTGCAACGCCTTCCGGCTCAATCGACGGCAGGACGACCGCAAACTCTTCCCCCCCGTAGCGAGCAACCAGATCGTGAGAACGATTGACGGCTTCATCAAGTGCGCCAGCCACCTTGCGCAAGGCTTCATCGCCCTGAGGATGTCCGTATTGATCGTTAAACGCCTTGAAAGCATCAATATCAATCATCATCACCGCCAGACCGCTCTGGTGCCGCTGCGCTCGACGCCACTCCGCCAGCAAAAAATCATCAAAACGCCGTCGATTGGCAATACCTGTCAGGCCGTCGGTGGTGGTTAACGCCTCAAGCTGGCGCAGACGCCGACGCTGGCGGGCCAGCACGCCCAGCCGGGCAGCAACCAGAGTCGACCGCAACGGTCGTCCCAAATAGAGAGCCGCGCCAGCGTCCAGTGCCATCACTTCCTGATCAATATCAGCCGTACCAATCGCTACCACATCAACGTGGCGATGCAGCGGATCCATCGTCCAGCGCGCCATAAAAGCGGCAAAATCAAGTGTCGGCAAATCCACTGCCAACAGCAGCAACTGAGGATAAAACTCGGGTTGCTGTAAACAGTCTTCCAGCTGTGCCACCGACGTCAGATTCATGACCCGACTGGCCGCTGGCAATACGTCGCCAAACAACGCCTGGTCAGCCAGGCTGGCATCTGCGACCAAAACAGTCAGAGGCTTATTCATCTTCAGAGGAACCATTTGCTATGAATCAATACTTACAATTTGTCATCATAACGAGACAAACAACACCCGCCGCTACAAAAAAATAACAGACTTTTTATCATCGTCGACCAGAGCCGCCTGGAAATACACAGCCGTCAGCTATTTTTGGGGTCAACCCCCAACCTCGTATACACTGCCCGCCAACTACCGTGACCAAGGAGCAAAATATGTCACCGCAAACCACTTTACGGATCATCACCCGCCCCTTCCTGCCACTGAGTCTGTTCGCCACACTGGCGCTGCTACTGTCCGGCTGTGAGCAGGCGACAGAAACACCTGCCAGCCAGTCCCCAGAAACACAGGCACAGGCACAAGACAAGCCGACACCAGCCCTGCCTACTGCAGAAGTGAAAACCAAACCGGTACAAGCTGCCAAGAGCCCGGTGCACGCCAGTACCTCATCGACACTGCCCAACTTCGCTAGCTATACCGATGTCAAACAGAAGAAAAAAGCCTTCTTCAGCTACATGCTGAACCTGGTCAAGCGTGCCAATGCCAATGTACTCAAGGAACGTACTGCCGTTAAACAATGGGACACCAGCAAAGCCGCAAACAGCACCATCAGTGCTTTAGTTGAAAAATATCGGGTCGAAGACACTCTGTCAGCAACCGAACAGAAAGCCTTGCTGCTCAAACGTGTCCAGGTCATTCCTCCATCCCTGGTACTGGCACAAGGGGCGAATGAAAGCGCCTGGGGTACCTCCCGTTTTGCCCGCCAAGGTAACAACTTTTTTGGTCAATGGTGCTTTTCCAAAGGCTGCGGCATTGTGCCAAGCCAGCGTAACGACGGGGCTGCCCATGAAGTAGCCAAATTTGATGACCCGCTGGAATCAGTCGAAAGCTATATTCGGAATCTGAACAGCCACCCGACCTACCGGAAGCTACGAGACCTGCGTAGCACCGAGATGGCCAAACAGGGCTACCCCACCGGTATTAACCTGGCGGCCGGCCTGGAAGGCTACTCTGAACGAGGCCACGAATACATCAAGGAAATCCGCAGCATGATCCGGTTTAACAAGCTCGACCAGCTCGACCCCGGCGTGCTGGCCGACCTCAAGGCAAAGACACAGGAAGGATAATTTGAGCGCGCCAGACCGTCGTTTCAGCCAGCGCCACGATGCCGCTCCATTAAAAGTGGAGCTGTGTCAGCGTAACTGGCTGGGCCAGTGGCAACCACCCCACCATGCCATTGCACTGGAGATCACTCTGGATGGGCTGTCCATTCTGTCGCCCCTGAAAATCCGCCGGGGCCAGCGGCTGCTGATCGCCATCGGCAACCGTCACCACAGTTTGCAACAGCTCACTGCCGCCGTGGTTCAGCAAACCCCGCAAGGTCGCGATTTCATCTACAAATTGCACTTTGAACTCGACTCTCTGTCAGACAGTTCACGCCAAAGTGCAGAAGCCGTTCTGCAACGCCTGCTCACCAGCCCCGCTGGCTGAGCAGTCAACCTCGATTGAAGGCAGAAACAGCCTCCATCCCGGCTTGACCCAGGCAAATCGGTAGGGTTTTATGCTGCCTCGACAAAGAATCTCGGCCATTCAATAACGATAACGAAGAACGCTCCCATGCCCGCATTTCTGACCGGACTGATCGCCAGCCTGCTGTTAATCTTAAACACCCTGATTTGGGCGCCATTATTGATCGGCCTGGCCTTGCTGAAATTACTATTGCCCATTCCCGTGGTACGAACGACTCTGAGTTGGCTGGTCGATGGCTGCGCCAGCCGCTGGATTGCCTGCAATTCCGGCTGGATGAAGCTGACTCAGGCCATGGACTGGCAGATAGAACGACCTGACAAACTGACGCCGCAAGGTTGGTATTTTGTCGTCAGCAACCACCAAAGCTGGGTGGATATTCTGGTGCTGCAACACTGCCTGAATGGTCATATTCCCTTGCTCAAATTTTTTCTCAAACAAGAGCTGATCTGGGTACCGATTATGGGGATCGCCTGGTGGGCACTCGACTTTCCGTTTATGAAGCGTTACAGCAAAGCCTACCTGGCCCGCCATCCGGAAAAACGCGGACAGGATCTCAACACTACCCGCAAGTCCTGTGAGAAATTCCAGCGCAAGCCCACCAGTGTGATGAATTTTCTCGAAGGCACCCGCTTCAACCAGGAAAAACACGCGCTGCAACGCCCGTCCTATCGCCATTTGCTGCAACCCAGAGCAGGCGGCATGGCGTTTGCTATGAGTGTGATGGGAGACAACTTCCACTCACTGGTCGATGTCACCATTCACTACCCGGATGGCGTACCCACGTTCTGGTCGTTCCTGAGCGGCAAGATGCGTCGCTGTCAGGTACTGATTCAACAAAAAGACATCCCGGCAGAACTGTCTCAGGGCGATTATCAGAACGACATAGACTTCCGCAACCGGTTTCAACAATGGGTACATGAATTGTGGCTGGATAAGGATGATACGCTGGAGCGACTGTCTCGAAGCGCGTCAACCAGCCAGGCAGAATGACCGCCAAGGCCGTCACGATGGACAGACTCTGATACTACACGGCGACAGAATTGCCGCTACAAAACTACCAAGGAGCTTATTCGATGAATGTTTTTGAAGATGTCAGCCAGTCGATTGGCAACACCCCACTGGTACGTATCCGTACCCTGACCGATCACCCACACGTTTACGCCAAACTGGAAAGCCGCAACCCGGCCCAGTCGGTCAAATGCCGGATTGGCGCCAATATGATCTGGCAGGCCGAAAAAGATGGCCTGTTGAAGCCGGGCATGGAAATCGTCGAACCGACCAGTGGCAATACCGGTATTGCCCTTGCCTTTGTTGGTGCAGCACGTGGCTACAAGGTCACCCTGACCATGCCAGAAACCATGAGCATGGAACGTCGCAAAGTGATGATGGCACTGGGTGCCAACCTGGTACTGACCGAAGGCCCAAAAGGCATGAAAGGCGCGGTCGACAAGGCTGAAGAACTGCTCGCGGAAGCACCGGCAACCCGCATCATGCTGCAACAGTTCAACAACCCGGCCAACCCGGCGATTCATGAACAGACCACTGGCCCGGAAATCTGGCGCGATACCGACGGTGAAGTCGATGTTGTGGTTGCCGGAGTGGGTACCGGCGGTACAATTTCCGGCATTTCCCGCTACCTCAAAACGCAAAAAGCCATTACGTCTGTGGCAGTGGAACCAGCAGCCTCACCCATTATTACCCAGAAACTGAAAGGCGAAGACCTGACCCCGGCGCCACACAAGATCCAGGGTATCGGTGCCAACTTTATTCCAGGCAACCTGGATCTGGATATTCTTGACCGGGTTGAACAGGTTAACAACGAAGACGCCATGGCCATGGCACATCGACTGATGTCGGAAGAAGGTATCCTGGCCGGTATCTCTTGTGGTGCTGCCATGGTAGCCGCCTTGCGCCTGGCAGCCGAAGATGCCTTCAAAGACAAGAAAATCGTGGTGATCCTGCCGGACTCCGGTGAGCGTTACCTGACGTCACCCTTGTTTGACGGCTTTTTTGACAAGTAATAACACCCGGCCCCGCTGTAGATCTTATGGCGGGGCTGCTTTGGGGCGCGTTAAAGAAAGCCACAACGTGTCCAGCCCTTCGGGGCCGGTCTGCAATGTAACGGGCAATAGCAACACTGGACAACTAGAATACCCATGGCTCGATTTCGCGGCGACAGGCTTCATAAGCGGCAATAGCCTCTGACTGCTCAAGAGTGATATCAATATCGTCTAATCCAGCCAAAAGCTTGTTTCTCACGACAGATCCAATATCAAATTTTAATGCAGTTCCATCGGGTTTTAATATCGTTTGCGATATCAAATCAATGGTAAGCCAGTAACCCGGCGAAATGTCGACTTCCGAAAAAAGCGTATTGATTTCGAAAGTATCCAATACGATGGGCAACAATCCATTTTTCAAGCAATTGCCAGAGAATATGTCAGCAAAACTGGGCGCCAGTATCGAGCGAATACCAAAGTCTCGCAGTGCCCACGGCGCATGCTCTCTGCTGGAGCCACAACCAAAATTTTCACGGGTAAGTAGGATTTGACTCCCTAGATAGCGGGACTGATTTAACGGGAAATCGGGATTTAATCTGCGTTCTTGATTGTCCAGACCCGGCTGGTGCTGATCTAGATAGCGCAATTCATCGAACAGATTGGGGCCAAAGCCGGTACGACTGATCGATTTCATAAACTGTTTTGGCAGTATTGCATCGGTGTCTATGTTTGCGCGGTTTAACGGAACAACCAGAGACTCAATGCGGGTGAACCTATCCATTTATCAGCTCCTGAGTAATATCCACAAAGTGACCGGCAATGGCCGCTGCTGCTGCCATGGCCGGGCTGACCAGATGAGTACGTCCCCCGGACCCTTGCCGGTCTTCAAAGTTACGGTTAGAAGTCGACGCACACCGTTCACCAGAGGATAAGCGGTCGTCATTCATCCCCAGACACATTGAGCAGCCGGGCTCTCTCCACTCGAACCCGGCATTAGCAAACACGCTATCCAACCCTTCCGCTTCTGCTTGCTCCTTTACCAGGCCGGAGCCTGGTACCACCAAGGCCTGCTTGATCCAGGGTGCAATCTTTTTACCACGTACCATCGCGGCAGCTGCTCGAATATCTTCAATCCGTGCATTAGTGCAAGAGCCGATAAAAATCTTGTCCAGGTAAATGGATTTGACCGGCATGCCTGACTCAAGACCCATATACCCAATGGCTCGTTGTAAACCAGCACGTCGAGTGATATCCGGTTCATCAGCTGCATCCGGTACGTAACCATCAACGGGAACCACCATATCGGGCGAGGTTCCCCAGGTCACCATAGGCTTGATCAACGACGCATCAATAGTCAAAAAAGCATCGAAGATGGCATCGCTATCACTGTTTAATGTCAGCCAATACTCCACCGCATTGATCCAGTCATCGCCTTTGGGGGCGAAGGGTCGGCCATGAATGTAATCAATCGTTTTGTCATCGACAGCAATCAATCCAACTCGGGCACCCGCCTCAATCACCATATTACAAAGTGTCATGCGGGATTCCATCGACAGCGCGGATACGGCTTTACCAATAAACTCGATTGCGTAACCGGTCGCACCAGCGGCGCCTAACCGACGGATCACCTCGAGAATCAAATCCTTTGCCGTGATGCCCGCAGCCAGATCCCCATCAATTTTCACCATCATGGTCTTCGGTTTGTTCAATATCAGGCATTGAGTTGCCAGTACATGCTCCACTTCCGATGTACCAATGCCGAACGCCAGGGCCGCAAAGGCTCCGTGCGTACTGGTATGCGAGTCTCCTGCAACCACCGTCATACCCGGAAGTATCGCCCCTTGTTCCGGCCCTATCACATGAATAATGCCTTGACGATGATCCATCAAACCAAATTTATTCAGACCAAACTCGGTACAATTCTGATCAAGCTGCTCAATCTGGATTTTGGCAAGATTATCCTGAATTGATCCGATCGAGGTTCGTTCACTTGCAAGTGTCGGAACATTATGGTCAACCGTCGCAAGCACACTACCCGGGCGCCATATCTGTCGACCTGACACTCGCAATCCTTCGAACGCTTGCGGGCTTGTGACCTCATAGACAAGATGGCGGTCGATATATATCAGAGATGATCCATCTTCCATCTCGGTCACGACGTGTCGATGCCACAGTTTTTCAAATAACGTTATACAAGCCATAATAGACTCAGCCTCTGATTACAAGAACACCCGACTTATTGGCGAGGGACGATAATATTTATTATTCCGCTGAATCGCTCATCTTCAACTTGAGCGGAACCCGGCTGAATTTATTATTCACATGAACCAGCTTGGATAACAAAGCCATGAAGACATCCTGTTCTTCCGCAGATAACGGGGCTAATAAACGCTGTTGTATTCGAGAAATTTGTTCGACCGTTTTTCTCAACAGTTTATTGCCAGCATCGGTTATATAAAGCTGCTTGACCCGCAAGTTCTCTGGGGGGGTAAGACGCCGAACCAGACCTTTATTTTCCAGTCCTTTCAGCATCGTCGCCACGGTGGAACGATCGATCGCTACTATATTTCCCAGACCTCGTTGATCGATACCTCCATGATCTCTGATGGCCAGCAGTGATGCATATTGAACTGACGTTAAACCATATTTGCCCAGTTCATCAGCAAACAGGGCAACAGAAATCTGGTGAGATCGCCGTATAAGGTGCGCTGGTGCCATATAAATAGCGGCTATCTCCGGAGGCTCTCCAGAGACAGAAATATTGTCCCAAAACTTTACGCTACGCTGCGACGAATCCAGCTGCTCTTCTTCAATGGGCGCATCGGATGCCCACTGATCTGGTGGTGTATGCAAGGCCATTCCCCAAAAAAAATCACAAAGGCAATATTAACCTATTGACATCCCTACCGCAAATTGTCAGCATACTGACAATAAATCATCAGTGTACTGACAGTTTATAGATCATGGTATGACCCGAGCGAAAACAAGCCCTTTCACGTGCGAACCATACGCAACCAGAGACTTCAGGAGAGCTATATGAGCGACGTTATCAATACCGAAATTATTATCGTAGGAGGGGGCATCGGCGGTTTGGCCGCTGCCCTGGCGCTGGCGAACATTGACAAACACGTCTGCGTGCTGGAGCAGGCAGCAGAGATTGCAGAAATCGGTGCCGGGATCCAGCTGGGTCCCAATGTGTACAAGATGTTTGAACGGCTCGGACTGGTGGATGAAATCAACAGCATCTCGTCGTTCCCTGAAAGCCTGATGATGCGTGACAGCATGACCGGTGAATCCGTCATTGAAATACCAGCCGGTAAGCAATTTAAACAGCAATTCGGGTTTCCCTATGCCGTGATTCATCGGGCTGACCTACATGGTGTTTTATTAAAGAAATGCCAAACGTCAGACAAGATCGAACTCCGGACAGGTGCCAAGGTTACCGGGATTGAGGAGTCAGATACCGGCACCAGCGTGACAACAGAACAAGGTTTGCGAGTCAACGGCGATGCGCTTGTCGGAGCCGACGGGATCTGGTCCACCATTCGTCAGCATGTTGTCGGTGATGGTGATGCTCGTGTTTCCGGTCATGTTGCGTACCGGGCCGTTATACGGGCGGAAGATATGCCAGAAGCGCTGCGCTGGAATTCCATGTGCCTCTGGGCTGGAGAAAAGTCTCACCTGGTGCAATATCCAATGCGCGGTGGTGAGCTGTTTAATCTGGTTGCTGTTTTTCACTCAGACAAGTTTACCCAAGGCTGGAATGACTTCGGTGACAACGAAGAGTTGGAGCACCGTTTTGCAGGCAAGTGCCCAGAAGTACTTTCCCTGATTGGCAAAATTGAAAGCTGGCGTATGTGGGTATTAAGCGATCGTGAACCAACCCGTGATTGGGTCAAGGGTCGTATTACATTACTGGGGGATGCCGCACACCCAATGCTTCAGTACCTTGCCCAGGGCGCCAATATGGCCATCGAGGATGCCATTTGTCTCGCCGATATGTTGGTAAATGAGAACGGTGACTATGCCAAGGCATTTATACGTTATCGCGACGCCCGCTACCTCAGGACTACCCGAGTCCAGATGCAGGCCAGGCTCTACGGCGAGATATACCATGCCAGCGGCGCTGTCCGCGATTTCCGTAATGACGAGCTGGCCAGTTGGTCCGATGAAAAATTTTATACCGGGATGTCCTGGCTCTACGACATCAAACCGTCCTGGAGAGATCAATAACTAGCAAAAAAAGATCAATCCAAGCAACAAGATACGCCATTCTATAAATAAAAATAAACGGTGCAGATAATGAAAAAAAGACATCTAAAATTCATCACATTATTAGCGTTAATGCTTTCATTCAACTCTGCTTCTTATGCTGAAACAACAATACTGCGCTACAGCGCCTGGCTGCCAGCAACGTATTTTATGCATAAAAATGCGCTTTATAAGTATTTTGAAGATATTGAGCAGGTCACAGAGGGTCGAGTCAAGGTCGAGATATCCGCTGCTCCATTGGGACCTGCGCCACGAAACTTCCAACTCGCCTTGAGCGGTATCGCTGACATTACCTGGGGTCTGCATGGCTATACACCTGGTACATTTCCATTGAGTGAAATGGTGGAACTTCCTTTTAATTCAACCAATGCCGTCGAAAACTCAGCCGCCTACTGGAAAGTGTTCAAAAAATATTTTGAACCCGCTGGTATGCATAAAGGGGTACACACCCTGACCGTACACACGCAGCCGCCAGGGCAGATATTCAGCTCCAAGCAGGCGATCACCGAAGCCAGTAACTTTGAAGGCCTCAAAATCCGCTCGACCAACAGTGGTGTTGCCGAATCTATTGCTTTACTCGGTGCAGTTCCTCTCGGCATTCCGGTTACTGAAATGCGCGACGCCTTGCACAAAGGCATTGTGGATGGGGTATCGCTGACCGATGAAGCCCTTTACAGCTTCAATATCGACCGTTTGATCAAGCATAAGCTTGAGGTTCCAGGAGGAATGTACAACGCCAGTATGTTTCTTGTCGTGAACCAGAATAAGTGGGATCAAATATCTGCGGCTGACCAGCAGGCCATCACGTCGATCTCAGGAGAAGTGCTCGCCCGTCGTATGGGTCAAGTCTGGCAGGATGAACTGAACCATGCTGCCGCCCAGTTGGCAGCAGATGGCATTGAGAAAAATGTGGCCTCCGGGCCGCTGTTCGAATTCATCCAGTCACGCCTATCCAAACAGGACGCCAATTGGGTGAAAAAAGCCAATGCGCTCAACGTAGACGGTCAGGCTGCACTTGAGATGTATCATGCCGAATCCTCCAGGGGTCAATAACGCAGGGGAACCAGCTATGCATTTTAATACTGCACGAACCATTGCCCGCCAGCTGGAATCCATGGCAGCAGTGGTTGCCGGAACGCTGATATTTCTATTGGTACTTATTACCTTTGTGGATGTTACCGGACGTCAATTCGGGCATCCACTGGCGTTTGCTTTTGAGATCACCCAGCTCACGGTTGGCATCATGTTCTATACCGTTCTGCCGTTGGTTACGCTCAGGCGCGAACACATTACCGTTGACCTGATTGCTATCAACCCTGACTCATTCGGCGTTCGCGTACTGGCTGCCCTGGTCAATTTACTCTGCGTTGGAGCCCTGGCAGTCACTGCCAAGGAGCTCTGGCGGCAGGGTGAGATGCTGGAGATGCTGAATACCGTGACGATGTTTACCCGCTGGCCGGTGGCTCCCTTTGTGTATTTCATGGCAGTGCTGGCGATGTTTACTGCCCTGATATTTGTTGCCTTGGTGGTCATTGACGCCAGGCACGCTCGACGATTCGATAAGGAATAACACAGTGCTTATTTTCTTGGCTTTTGTTGTACTGTTCGCTCTGCTGCTCTGCCGGGTGCCGATTGGATTTGCGCTTGGTTTGGTAGGGACTGGGGGCTTTGCCACGATCGTCGGACTCGAGCCAGCGCTAAGGAGTCTGGGCGGAGTAGCATCCGATACCGTGATGAGCTACGACTTCGCGGTCATCCCCATGTTTATTCTCATGGCCAACCTAATCGGGCGATCCGGCATATCAGACGATCTTTATGCCACGTCCAATGTCTGGTTCGGAGGGGCTCGTGGCGGACTGGCTATTGCCACTATCGCTTCCTGTGGTGGATTCAGTGCAGTTTCCGGATCCAGTCTTGCGACAGCCGCGACAATGGCCAAGGTGGCTATCCCCCCGATGCGTTCCTATCACTACTCAGACACCCTGGCTGCAGGCGCAGTCGCGGCGGGTGGAACACTTGGCATTTTGATCCCGCCCAGTATCGCGCTGGTGCTCTACGGCATCATGACGCAATCGGATATTGGCAAGCTGTTCGCTGCCGGTGTGCTGCCGGGTATTTTGGGAATTGTGCTGTACATGGCCGCAATCGCCATCTGGGTGCGTATCGATCCCGATATAGGGCCTGCGGCTAAAAAACACAGTTTTCCCGAAAAAATAGCATCTCTCCGTGGTGTGATCGGTATCCTGGCCTTGTTCACGCTAGTAATGGGTGGGCTTTATGTCGGCTTATTCACTCCAACTGAGGCGGCGGGTATTGGATCCTGCGGCGCTCTGTTGATCACCACCCTGCGCGGACGCTTCAACTGGAAGGAATTCCTGGAGGTGATTTATACCTCTGCTCGCACCTCAGTCACCTTGTTGACGATATTGATCGGTGCCATGTTGTTTGCCAATTTTATCAACGTTGCGCGATTACCGCAGACGATCGGAGATTGGGTTTCTGGATTGGAACTAGCACCTATTTATGTGATTCTCGTAATTGTCGCCGTGTACGTAATTCTGGGTTGTTTTCTGGAATCACTGTCGATGATGTTACTGACCGTGCCTATATTTTACCCTATCGTTGAGATGATGGGTTATGACCTTATATGGTTTGGCATTCTCGTAATTGTGGTCATTGAAATCAGCATGATAACGCCACCAATCGGGATCAACATATTCGTATTACGCAGCGTATTACCAGACATACCGACAAAAACCATTTTTAAAGGCGTCATACCTTTTATCTCTGCTGATCTGGCACGAATATCATTATTGATTATTTTCCCGGCAATTTCACTATGGCTACCATCTTTAATGAGGTAAAACCACCAACTACTGATCCATATCAATATATTTCTGGCATATCAATCCGGTCAGCTACGATCGCTATAGCTGACGTTTTGCTTGGTATGTCTGACAAAGATAAAAAATGGGCTACTGATTTCAACCAGGATTAACAGTAAAGAAAGCAGAACAATAAAAACCCGCACTGATAGCAACCATCACAGCCGGAGGAAATATGTAATGGCATCGTTTGATTCGCTAACTAACGCTGACAAGCAAAATTTTTATCAAGAGCTAGATCCCGTTTCACTGGCACCTCTCTGGGAGGTTATGAAAGGCCTGGTTCCTTTTGAACCGACAAACAAGGCCGTTCCCTACGCCTGGCACTATGAGCAGATGCGTCCGTTATTGATGAAATCAGGGGAGTTGTTGACAGCAGCAGAAGCCGAACGCCGCGTATTGGTGTTTGAAAATCCATCCTTTCGGGGACAGTCTATTGTCAACTCGACCTTGTATGCTGGTATTCAGCTTATCCTGCCTGGAGAGACGGCTCCAGCCCACAAACATACCGCTGGTGCCTTGCGTTTCGTACTCGAAAGCGAGGGCGGCTATACCTCGGTAAACGGTGAAAGAACCACCATGCATCGTGGCGATCTGGTTCTGACACCCAGTGGTACTTTCCACGATCACGGCCATGATGGAGAAGGGCCCGTTATTTGGATCGATGGATTGGATGTGCCCATTGTGAATTATTTCCAGTGTGGCTTCAGTGCCCAACTTGATACCGAACGGCAACTAATAACCAAGGTAGAAGGCTATTCGGGTGCAGCGTTTGGTTCAGGCATGACGCCTTTTGAACCCAGATCTCCATTTGGATCAACATCGCCTATATTTTCTTATCCCTATTCGCGCGCACGGGCAGCATTGTTAGCAATAACGGAATCAGAAAAACCTGATCCGCACTGGGGATATGTACTCAAGTATGCGAATCCGTTAACTGGCGACTGGATTATGCCAACAATGGCAGCCTGGTTAGCATATATCCCAGACCAGATGATCACGCAAAAATACAGAACAACAGACAACCAGGTACTGGTTGTCTCAGAAGGTACTGTGCAGGTGGATATTGGCGATGAAACCTTTGAGCTAGGCCAGAACGACGTGATGGCTCTGCCCGGCTGGACCTGGCGCCAGTTTCATGCCAGTGAAGATTCCGTATTGTTTTTCTTCTCCGATCGCAGCGCGCAGGAGAAGCTGGGTATTTGGCAAGAGCAAAAGGGAGGAGCAGAAACTCAACTATAAAGCCGGCCACGATTTATCGTTATATGAACTCACTCATCGTGGCAAATCAGGGGCTTTATATGGCGTCGTGCCACTAACGAATCTTTAAACTCCGAGAGGAATCCAAAATGCGCATTTGTTTCTTTAATGACCAACGTCTGGGGCTCGTCGATAACAACCAGGTACGAGACATCAGCGAAATATTGAAAGAGTTCCCGGCTCATGCTTATCCCTACCCCAGGCATGACCTGCTTATTGCTGCATTACCGGAGCTGCATGACAAGATCACTGCTCTCGCAGCAACTGCACCGGCTATTGCCCTGGATCAGGTGACCCTGTTAAGCCCGGTACAAAATCCAGGCAAGATTGTTGCTGCACCGGTCAACTACCAAAAGCATCTGGAAGAAGCGATCGAGGATACCGCCACCTTCTCGCGCGCCCACGTGCGGAAAATCCAGGAAACCGGATTATTTCTCAAAGCAACACATTCTCTGGTAGGTGCCAGCGAAGGCATTGAACTTCAATTGCTGGAGCGCCGTACCGACCATGAAATCGAACTCGCGGTCATCATTGGTAAAACATGCCGGAATGTGGACTATGAAGATGCCTTGGCGCAGGTGGCAGGCTACTGCATTGGCCTGGACATTACCATTCGAGGCCCGGAAGAACGCAGCCTGCGGAAGTCGCTGGACACATATACCGTGCTCGGCCCCTGGTTAGTAACGGCTGACGAGCTAAGCGATCCATCGCAACTCGAAATGACATTATTGGTCAATGATGAACAACGTCAGCATGCCAATACCAGAGATCTGATTCTGGATGTCGCAGACCTGATTGTTTTTGCATCCAAGTTCTACACCTTGGAACCGGGAGATATTTTACTGACCGGCACTCCTGAAGGTGTCGCGCCCATTCATCCCGGTGACAAGCTCTGCGCCAGTATCGACAAGATCGGCACCATGGACGTAGAAGTAAAACCGATAGTTTCATAAAGTCATTTAGCGGCCGTAAACGCTCCGCCAGACCAACACCCATCCTCTTTGACAACGAGTGATGGGTGCAGCTTAATAGCAAAAGTCGGCTTGTGTTCAAACGCAGAATTTCAAACCAAGGATTTTCAGGGTATACCCGGATATTTTTAACTCCGTAATTTCGAGCGCAGTCATTTATAGATGTACACTGCCACCGCCGCAGCCCTGTGCCAATAAGGAGGCTGGAGGAAAATATCAGCATGTTATTGCTTTCCGGAATGACGCCAGAGCAGCTCCTCGACGGTCAGCTAAGTTACTACCCTGAGCTTATCCGCGATTCCGACACGTTGCTGCAAATCCTGCTCTCCGAACTGCCCTGGCACTCTGACTCAATCCGGGTTTATGGCAAGGAACACACGATTCCCCGACGGCAATGCTGGCTTGGCGACACCGGACTGAACTACACCTACTCAGGCAAAACCCTGCAACCGTTGGCCTGGCATCCACGGTTAAAAACACTCAACCACGAGCTGAACCAGGCATTGGGCCTGGCTAATAATTCGGTGTTATGCAATCTCTACCGTAATGGTCAGGATACAATGGGCTGGCACAGCGATGATGAACCGGAACTCGGCCCAGCGCCGGTAGTCGTGTCGGTCAGTCTCGGGGCCGAGCGGGATTTCGCCCTGCGGCGTAAAGGACAATCCAGGATGTATGGCAAACTGCCGCTGGCTCATGGCTCGGTACTGGTGATGAACGCCGGTATGCAAACTTGCTGGCAGCACGCCCTGCCACGTCGGGCAGGTATTGAGGCGGCCAGAATCAACCTGACCTTTCGCTGCCTGGCCAATCCCGCGCCGTTATTTTGAAATCACGCTTTCGATACGAAACATGATCACGGGGGTGGTTTCATAATCCTTGTCCCGCTCCCACACCAGCTCCGGGGCAAACTCAGCAAACACCCAATCCTTGTAGATCTGGCGACGATAACGCACGCTGACACTGTAGTTGTAAAAACTGGGATATCCCTCGGTATCACCACTGGCACCGGCGATATAACCCAACGCGGCTCGACGGCTGAGTTCGTGGTACAAGCCGCCACTGTAGGACAGCTTAAAATAATCGTCGTTAAGCAAATAAGCGGCTTTGGCGTTGATCCGGAACAGCTTCTCGATATTGAGGGGGTAGTTCATTTGCAGACTGGTGTCTTCTCCCCAGCCCTTGGTAGCGTAGTAAGACAGGGTCTGGGTTGCTTTTACTTCCCATTCGGCAAAATAGCCGTAGCGCCTGGCCCGGAGACGAGTAAACGGATCGGGGGGTAACCCCCAGCGAACACCGGTATCAATGTCGGCCTTCCAGCGTTCACTCTCTTGTAGAATAAACCGCAACGCGGCGGAGTAATGGTTGTTTTCAATACTTTCCAGCGGGTCGGCTTCACGCGCTTCCTCGTCTTCCGATTGCAACAGCAAGTTCAACCGCTCGCTGATATTCGGTAACTCCAGATTCACGCTGATTCCGAATTTATAATCCACTGGATCGCCCAGCTCGCGCCGGGTATAAAACGACAGCTTGGCACGGCTGCCCTTGACGTCATCTTCGAGAATGTTTTCACTAAAAAAGGTATCGACAAAAAAGCTGTCGAGGCCACCCGACAGGTTATCCAGATAACTGGCCAGCCACTCTCGGGAGCGGTTCACCATATCGTCCGTCACCTTCGTTTCTGCGGTATAGGGTTCGCTGGCTGAGGCTTCATTGGCCTCCGCGGACAAGGTTTCCTGGCCAGCGCGGAGATAGGGTTCCGATGTCAATGCCTTAACCGGTGCTGCGGTTAACAGGCTGATCCCGAGGATGATTGCCCAGCGTCCGTGCATGCGGTCACTCCCTGTCATTCCTGGACATAGCCAGAGTTTACACAAGCCCTGACAGCCTGCTAAACCGGATCATGATGAATCAGTACCTCGGCACGGGGGAAGCGCGCCAGAATCGCGGCTTCAACCTGATCGCCAATCGCATGGGCACGGCTCAGGGTCTGGTCGCCATCCATATCCAGATGCAGCTGGATAAATTGTACCGCTCCGGCCTGACGGGTTTTCAGGTCATGCAAACCACGCACACCGTCAATAGCTCGAATCAGCTGTTGTAATTCCACTTCTTCTGTCTCGGGCATAGACTGATCCATCAGCACCACCAGCGCTTCCTGGATAATGTCGTAAACGCTGCGCACCAGCACCAGTGCAATCACCAGTGCAATCACAGGATCCAGCCAATATTGTCCGAACCAGGCAGCAACCAGAGCAACCACCACCGCCAGACTGGTGAGAATATCGCCATAATAGTGGGCTGAATCTGCCTTGACTGCGAGGGAGCCGGTCTTGCGTACGACCCAGCGCTGATAGAGCACCAGCGCGGTAGTGAGGGCGGTGGAAAACAGCATAACGCCGATACTTTCACCCACCGCCTTGAGCGGTTGAGGATCCACCAGCCGATCGGTGACGTGCAGCAACAAGGCCACGACCGAACCCAGAATAAACGCGGACTGCACCAGAGCTGCCAGTCCCTCAGCCTTGCTGTGCCCAAATGGATGATCATCATCCGCAGGCATCAGCGCGTAACGCACAGCAAAATAGTTCACCACGGACGCGGCAATATCCATCAGCGAATCAAGCAGCGACGACAGCACACTGGTCGAGTCGCTCACGCTCCAGGCGCCGAGTTTGGCCACCAGCAAAACCACTGCTGTTGCAATGGATGCCATAGCTGCACGCTTGATCAGTATGGCATCGGGTTGATAAGACATAAGTGCCAACCTTTAACATGATCGGCTGATTATGCCAGAGAACCTGCTCAGGTGGTGGCCCGGCAGCAAATTAGCCACTCAGGCACATGGTCGCTGACCATCGGCAGCACAGGTATTAGCGAGGGCGATATCGAGTGTCACGCGGTGGCCATCCGGCTCCGCAACGTTCTGGTAGTGCCAGTTCAACCGCGCCGTCAGTTGCCGGGTGAGCTGCAACCCGAGACCAAACCCCTGATCCTGGTACCTGCCATCATCGGGATGATTGTCACCGCCTGCCTGGCGAAAATCATCAGCGGCCTGTTTATCGTAGTTGTTCACCACAATCCGGCTGCCCTGCTGGTTAATCTCGACACGGCCTTCCCAGGTATGCTGAAAGGCATTACGCAAGATATTGCCCAGCACAATCCGTAATGGTGTTTCTGGCAGGCAGGCCTGCCAGTCATTGTCGGTTGTAACCACCAGCTCGATGGCCTTGTTGTTTAACAAAAATGTCAGCTCGTCGACCAGCTGGCGGAGTAATACGCCAGGTGCGACCTGCCGGGTTGGCAGACTGCCCATATCATCGCGACTGAGCCAAAGCAGGGTTTCGGTCAATTGGGCCATGGTCACTCCGGCGCGTTCCAGTCGTTCTACGGTCGCCAACACCCGTCCATCGTCGAGCGGGGTATGACGTTCGGTCAGACGCCGGAGCAACTCGGTATTGGTACGCACCACCGCAATCGGAGTGCGCAACTCATGGCTGGCGTGACGTAAAAACGCCTGCTCGCGATTCAGCGTCTGCTGCACACGAGTCAGGCTACCGTGCATCAGTCCGGCCAGCTCGTTCAGTTCCGAATAACCAAAATCCGGCACCGGTTGCTGTAACCGGTCGGCATCCAGTGCGCGGGTCCAGTCCAGCAAGCGCCCTGCAGGGCGGGACAAAAACCGGTACAGCAACACCGCAATACCGATAATCAGCGCCATGGTCGCCGCCAGAATCAACTGCAGTCGCTGGCGACTGCTGTCGATCTGGGTACTGACCAGCGATGAGCTGGTTGAACGCTCCAGTGTCCGGCTGATATACCAGTCTTGCTGTTGGCCATCCCGTATCAGCGAGTAGCGCATCAGAAAATGGATCTGGTGAGGCTCCGTACCCAAGCGGGTATTGTGGCGCTTATACAACACCCCTGCTTGCTCAGGAATGTGCTGGAATATCTGCTGTGTTGCTGGCGGGAGCTGCTGCCAGTCCGGGGCAACATAAAACTCATTGTACTGGCCAGCGGCAGGAGGCTGCTTTGCAGACGACAGCTGCTGCAGGGTGTGCTCCATATCCCGTATCAACACCGCATCCATACCACGAATCATGTACTGGACGCTGAGCATGGAATAGCCCACGGCCAACAACAAACCAAGCAATATAAATGCCGCCACCAGCAACCATTTCAGACTGATACGCATCAGCTCTGCTGCCCGTTGTTCGTATTGGGCACGCGCAAAGCGATGCCCTGCCCTGCCAGGGTATACATCAGCGGCACTCCCACGCCACCGTCAACGGCCTTGCGCAAATTAAACAGGTGCACCTTGAGACTGTTGCTGTCAGGGGTTTCGTCGCCCCACACTGCTTGTGCCAGCTGACGTCGGGTGACAACGGTAGGAGATGCCCGTAACAGGGTTTCCAGCAAGATCCAGCCGGTGGGCGACAGTCGAATCTCGCGGCCACTGCGAGTCACCGAGCGACGACCAAGATCCATCACCAGATCAGCGCACTCCAGACGCGTGACCTGACCACTGCGCCGTCGGGCCAGGGCCTGCACCCGCATCACCAGCTCGCTCATTTCAAATGGCTTGACCAGATAATCATCGGTACCGGCCTGAAAACCATCCCGTTTATCGGTAAGCTGATCACGGGCAGTCAACATCAGGATCGGCGTATCGTTGCCCAGCTGCCGCAAGCGCTGGCAGACAATGAGGCCATCCAGCCGGGGCAGGTTCAGATCCAGTAACAATACAGAATAGTGATTTTGTGCCATCAGCGTCAGCCCGGCCACGCCATTACTGGCGTGATCGCACTGAATATCTTCCAGCAGCAGATAGTCGACCAGTGTCGCGGCAAGATCGAGATCATCCTCCACCAGCAAGACACTCAGCACGGCTTGTCTCCTGCGGGGTCAGTCTCGTCTGGCGAATCAGCACGGCCACCAAAACGCTGCTTGAGTGCCGCCAGCAGATCAATCGCATCGTGCTGCACCGCCAGCAAGGCCGGAATCAGGATCAGGGTAATCACTGTCGCAAACAGAATGCCGTATCCCAGGGAAACAGCGGCCGGAATCAGGAACTGGGCTTGCATATCGGTTTCTCCCAACAGCGGCGCCAGACCGGCAAAGGTCGTCACCGAGGTTAACAATACCGCCCGTAAACGATCCCGACAGGCCAGACTGATGGCACTATTGTAGTGAGCGGCATCCGGTTTGAGTTCGTTAAAACGGGACACCAGCAACAGACTGTCATTCACCACCACCCCGCTCAACGCGATGATGCCAAAAAACGACTGAATGGTCAGCGATAGCCCGGTTACCCAGTGCCCCAGAATTGCCCCCATCACCCCGAACGGAATCGCCGTCATGATAATCACCGGCTGCACATAGGACTGCAGCGGCACCGCCAGCAGGATGTAGATCACCAGCATGGCAACAATAAACAGCGAAGTCATGCTCGACTGGGTAGTGGCCTGCTCTTCTGCCTCACCGGCAAAATGCACATCCAGCCCCGGATACTGTTTTTGCAGCTGCGGCGCGACATCGCGCTTGAGCAAGCTGACCAGCTCGGTCGATGACAATACGCTCTTGTCGACATCAGCAGTCAAGTAAACCGCACGCTTACCGTCAATCCGGGTGATCGTGTCACGAGAATAACCATAGCTGATGGTTGCCACCGCAGACAGTGGCACCACGGTGCCATCGGCAGTCCGCACCCGCGCACTCAGAACATCCGCCGGATTCTGACGATCCGACACGGGATAACGAACCTTCACTTCCATTTCATCACTGCCACGCTGATAGCGCTGTACCACCTGGCCACTGAAGGCCTGTAATACTTGCTGCGCCAGCATGGCGGTGGTCAGCCCCAGTGCCTCACCCTGGGCATTCAGCCGCAAACTGACCTGGGGCTGGGTCGGATCCAGATTATCTTCCACGCCGCTGACACCGGGAATGGCCATTAACCGCTCACGAAAGGCCTCGCCAGCTCCTTCCAGAACATCATCGGCACTGGCGCGCAATTCAACCCGCAAGGCCGAAATAGATTCATGACGGCTCTGGATACGCAGCGTTCTTACTCCTTCCGGCGTACCGGCCAGCGCCTTCCACTGCCGGGTGAATTCACCAATCCGGTAAGGGGCGTTTTCAGCCAGCTCAATGGTCAGCGAGCCAGACTGATCGGCCTGGGACAGTACCTGGATATGGGCAATTCCATGACCTCCCAGCGCTTGATCGACCTCATAGGCCTGTTGCTCCAGAGTCAATAAATGGCTGTGGGTCAAGCCATAGCTGGCGTCCTGTTGCATGGTCAGTGAAGCACGAACCGTATCGCCTTCCACATCCGGGAAAAAGCTGACCCGTACTGCCCCGGTAAATGGCATCCCCAGCACCAGTACAAACACACCGGCAAACGCCACAATCACCGCATAACGTTGCGCCAGTGCGGCATCAATCAGCTGGCGATATACCCGTTCGCTGAACCATTGCAAGCCCACATCACAGCCGTGTTGTATTTTCCCCCACCCCTTGGACAGCAGGTTACGACGCAGTCGCTTGCGGGTATTCAGATGCGCCAGGTGGGCTGGCAGAATCAGCTTCGACTCCACCAGTGACAGCAACAGGCAAATAGTGACTACGCTGGCAAACTGGCTATAGACCTGGCCCAGACGCCCCTCGATATGCGACAGCGAATAAAACGCCGCCACCGTGGTAAACACCCCGAACAGGGTGGGAACGGCAACGCGCAAGGTACCGCTAATGGTGTTTTTTAACGCATCACCGTGCCGACTTCGTTCGGTGTAGACACTTTCGCCCACCACTACGGCATCATCCACCACAATACCGAGCGCCATAATAAAACCGAAAGTGGTGAAGGCGTTGAGCGATAATCCCGCCCAGCTGTCGCCCATAAAATACAGCGTGCCAAAAAAGATAAACGGCAATCCCATCGCCACCCAAAAGGCGACCGTCACGTTCAGAAACAACGCCAGCAACAGGAACACCATCAGCACACCGGTAATCGCATTTCTGACCAGCAGCGACAGACGACTATTGATCGATTCACTGCGGTCGTACCAGGTATCCAGCGCCACCGAGGGTGGAATGCGGCCGGTTTCCTGCCACTGCGCTACCACTGCACGTGCCGCCACGACGGAATCGCTGATATCATCCTGACCCGTCGTAATGACTTGCAGGGCAATACTGTTCTGACCCTGGAAACGGGACAGTACCACCGAGTCTTCGTCGTAGGTATCACGCACGCTGGCCACGTCACCGAGCAGCAGCTGACGACCACTGGCCAGACTGATCAGTGGTAATTGTTCAAAGGCGGTGACATCGTAAGCCTGCTCCGATGCCTGCAACTGTAAGTACAGTTGCTCGCTCTTCAATACCGCCGTCATACTGGTCGACGAGCCAGAATTCACCGCATCCTCAACGTCCGACAGACTCAAGCCATAAGCCTGCAAGCGGCCCTCATCAATTTCGACCACCATCTGCGGATCACGCCAGCCCGATTCCGACACTCGGCTGATCTCGGAACGTGCCAATAAATCGGATTTCAGTTCCTTGCCCAGCAGTTGCAAGGTATGGCGATCCACATCGCCATAGAGCTGAATCCACAACGAGTGCTCTTCCCGCTGGGCCTTGGCTATCACCGGATTCTTGGCATCCACCGGAAAGGTTGAAATACCATCCACTTCGGCACGGACATCGCGCAGCAAGGTATCCAGATCGTAGTCCGATTTGCGCTCTATCGTGACGGTGGCACCGCTGCCGGTCGAACTGGAAGTAATCGACTCAATCCCCATCACCCCTTCCAGCGCTTCCTCAATCTTGATCGCCAGACCTTCTTCGGACTGCACCGCCGAACCACTGCTGTAACTGACCGACACCGTTACCTCATCTGGCTCCATGCTCGGAAAGGCTTCCTTGCGCAGCTGGGTCGCCTGCAGCAAGCCCAATACAATCACCAACCCCATCAGCAAATTGGCCGCCACCGGGTTGCAGGCAAACCAGCCGATCAGACCACCCGAGGATGGTTTGCTGAGGTTACTCATACGACGACACCCCACCCTGTTTTGGCTTGTCCGCTTGCAGGCCAGATTCTCCTGTTTTCACCACCACCGGCACCACCTGACTCTTTTCAGCGTAGCTCGACAGCGGTTGCACCACCACCTGACGCAGCCCAGACAAGCCGTCGGGCACCTGTACGTAGATGGAATGGGCATCGCTGAACAGGGTATTGGCGACGTATTTTTCCAGCTGATGACTGCCGTTGACCAACCAGATTTCGCCACGCTGGCTCAGTGCTGAAGCGGGTAATTTCCACAGCTGATCCACCGCCTTGCCCGACAGCGCGACTTTGACAAACATGCCGGGCTGTAACATCGGCGTTTGTTCCAGCGGTTTTGCAACCGCCACAATCAGTGCTCGCTGCCGTGTTGCCTCATCCAGATGCTGTTGCGCCCGAATCACCACGCCCTGCCATTGGCCGGAAGATTCCACCGACGTCAGTGTCACCGGCCAGTCTCCGCTCAGTAACTCATCAACACCGGGTAACATTTCCCATTCCCGCTCGGACAGGGCAACGGCAATTTCTACCCGATCGGTGCTGTACAGTGTTGCCACCGCGCCACCCGCACTGATATAGCCACCCGGACTGACCAGGCGTTCGATAATCAGGGCATCAAACGGCGTGCTAATACGCGTCCAGGACAGCCGCTTGCGAGCAGAAATCAAGGCCGCTTGAGCATTGTTCAACGCCGCTTCCGCCGCCGCCAATTGTGGTTCGCGCAGCAACAGTGGCGAATCCGGCTCCCCCGCCAGGCCAGCGGCTTGCCATTCTTCCCGTGCCTGATCCACTTCGCGCTGTTCTTCCAGTAACGCCAGACTGGCATCAGCCACGGCTTGCTCAGCAACCGCCACTTCGGCCTTGTAACTGCTGTCTTCCAGCGTCGCCAGCACCGTCCCTTTTGGCACACGGCGGCCACTGTCAAAAACAGCAGCGGTCTGTTCGATATCACCGGCCACCTTGGCGGTAAGGCTTAATTCAAAATGCGCCTCGGCAGAGCCATAGCCAGATAACTCGGCTTGATACTGGCCTGCCGACACTTCTACCACTCGAACGCTGGCAGCGGCGACGGTTGAGGTCTCAGCGGACGGTGGTGCGATCTCAGGTGCAGCCGCTGTTTCAGCGCCTGGTTCAGCGCCTTGAGCGGCACTCTTATCGTCTCCCTGTCCGGGCATGGGACGGTTGTCCTGCTGATTCATTTTGTAGCTATTCCAGGCCACGACGGCGCCAACAAAGGCGACGGCCACAGCGAACCAGATCAGTTTGCGCCAGCCAGTGTGAGTCAAGTTAGCGCTCATATCAGCGAGTCTCCGTAGATAATTCAGATGAGGATCCAGTGGTGTTTTTCAGGCTGGCAGTACCCGGTAAGCCAAGTGCCAGACCCAGCGTAATGCGGTTACTCAGGCGCTGATACGTGAGGGTGTTCAGCGTGCCCTCCAGGTCATAGCGGGATTGCTGTACCGTCAGCAAATCGAGCAGATCGACCAGCCCGGAACGATAACGGCGCAGGTAACGTTCTTCATTGGCACGAGCGCTCAGCAAGGCCCGCTGAATGGCGGCTTGCTGGCGCTCCAGTGCCACCTCTTGATCCAGTGCATTTTCCACTTCCGTCACGGCGGTCAGCAGCGTTTCCCGATAGGCCTGGGCGGACTGGGCAGCGGTTAATTCGGCGGTACGGGCCGCTGCTTTTAACTCACCGCCCCGAAACAGCGGTGCCGTCAGCTGTCCCAACAAACTCCAGACCGGATCCGTCAACAAGGATGCTGCAGGGGAACGGCCACTGTCGGACAACGCCGCCGAAATACTCAGTGATGGCAACATGTCTTTGTAGGCGACGCGGGTGCGTAAATCAGCGGCTTCCAGCGCCTGCCAGGCGGCTTGCAAATCAGGACGACGCGCCAGCGTCTGTTCCGGCAAATCCACCAGCGGCATCAATACCGCAGGATAATCATCCGGAATAGCAACACCTGCCGAACCTGCCGATTCTGCAGCCGTATCTGTCACTTGACCCAGTAAAGTACGTAAACTGCGTTTTGCTGCAGCCAGCTGATACCGGTTATCGGCCTGGGAGGACTCAGCACTGGCCAATGCCGAACGAGCGCTGTCCAGATCATCCAGATCGCCGACACCGCGACGATAACGCTGCAGAATTGCCTGTTCATTTTTGCCCAGTGCGGCAAGACGCAGAGCCTGCCATTCGATGGCATTGTGCAACTGGATCAACTGCAGCCAGGCCGACATCACCGCCGCTACCTGACTGTCACGCGCCGACTGATACAGCGCCAGTTGTTCGGCCACATCCGCCGCCGCCGCCGAACTGCTGTCGGCCAGCTTGGCCCATAAATCCAGCTCCCAGCTGACCGACAACTCGGTGCTGAAGCTGTTGCCCGTGTTTTCACCACGACTGGCGGCAAAGCCCAGATCCGCCTGCGGCAACTGGCCAGCTTCCACACCGCGCTGTTCACTACGCAAAATCTGCAGCGTCAGCCAGGTTTGCTGCAAACCGGGATTGGCGGCCAGGCTTTGTTTGACCAGTTGGGTTAACTGCTCGTCCGGCAGTAGCGATAGCAGACTGTTGGACTCGACCGCTTCCTCCCCTGCCACAGAAGTCACGGGAGTGGCTTGCCACTGCTGAACGCTGGCCTGTTCATCCATCAAGGTTTGCTGTACCGCTTGCTGCTCGCCAGACAAACTGGCACACCCCGCCAGTAACATGACAGGTAGCAGCCGGGCTGTTCGTGGAATCAGGGGCAACGGGAATGCCGGAAAAGGCATAAAAGATACTCCGCGGGAATCTGGTCGGCCATGCTAGAGCAGCCAAGGTTAAGGTAGGGTTAAGGGAACGGAAGGTTAAGAGCGAATCCAGCGCGATTCAATCAGCAGCGGATTGGAGGTAAGCTGTGGCGGTGAGAGTCACTTTATGAAGTGTCCGGAATCAGTTGACCACTACAGAGCGCAGCGTAGGCGCGTCCGACAACAGCCGCTTGTTATATCAGCTCTCTGGTAGCTCAAGTTGTCTCTCACTTCTCCAAACTCGAATGAGCACAACGTCAGTTTCTTGTCTCAGGTA
>TARA_R110000868_G_scaffold185684_1_pt1 | contig 38007 bp, 38 predicted proteins | sample TARA_R110000868 | Tara Oceans TARA_R110000868 (sample SAMEA4397489) | marine metagenome | biome: Polar Biome; feature: [SRF] surface water layer (ENVO:00010504); material: water (ENVO:00002006), including particulate matter (ENVO:01000060) such as... | depth 5 m | reverse complement strand
AGTAAAAATACGGTTGCTGAGCTAAGAGAATTGGCAAAAGCTAAAGGAGTTGAAGGTTATTCTTCAATGAAAAAAGCTGAATTAATTGCCGCTTTAAGTTAATAACAAGAATTAAAAAATTATATCATGGCACATAAGAAAGGTGTAGGTAGTTCTAAAAACGGTAGGGAATCAGAATCGAAACGTTTAGGCGTTAAGATTTATGGTGGTCAAGCTGCCATTGCAGGAAACATCATTGTAAGACAACGTGGTACTAAGCATAACCCAGGTGAGAATGTTTACGCTGGAAAAGATCATACTTTGCACGCAAGGATAGATGGTCTAGTTAAGTTCCAAAAGAAAGCTGGAGGTAAATCCTATGTTTCTATTGAACCATTTGAAGCCTAAAACACAAGTCTTTTAAAATTAAGAAACCCTCTTTGGAAACAAAGAGGGTTTTTTGTTTCTCGTATATTTTAAGTTGTAAGCGTTTTTTTTCTTGAACTTATTAGCTTGAGTATTATTCGGAATAACAATGTTTAAGATTCATTGCCCGTTCATTCTTACCATGGCTGACTCCGGAAATTATTCAACTTTGCAAAGGCAACTGTTTCGGACAAATAGTCCACAAGGTTGTAGTTGGGTATGGGCAGGATACTTTCTAAAAGTCGGGTATCCCATTCATTGGGCATGGAGGTCATATAAGGGTGTAAATGCACTCCAATAGTTTGATAGTAATATTCTTCCAATTTTGTGGAAAAGCCTGTTGAAGTATTAATTTGGTCTTCGGTAAAACTAAAATTGGAGAACCCCACTACCTTTAAAATTTTTGAGATGCCCTTTATCATATTGGTCTCCTTGGAATGAACAATGTTTAATTGTTGAATATCCGTAGAAATCACCCTTGCAATTACTTCAGCCGCATAATCGGTTGGAATAATGTTTAAACCGGTACCCACCTTGGTGGTAATTCTTATGGATTCCTTAGAGTTGTTATTGTGAAAAAACTTCGCAAAAAGGTAAAAGACCATATATTTTGATATGAAGTAGTTTGGGCTTTCATTAATATTTCCCCCAAGAACGCTAGGTCTTAAAATTTGAATGGGAATATTGCTTTCCTTACCGGCTTTTAATAGAAATTTTTCGGATGCGTGTTTGGAAGCTTCGTAATAATTGCGATAATTGTTGTGTGTTATGTTGGAATAATCATTATCCAATAGTCCCCCAATATTTCCGGCGGCAAATGCAGTACTTATATATACAAATTTTAGAATAAACTTTTGATAGGTATTAAAAATGTCTTTTGTAAACTGTAGATTCTGGTTAAAAATTTCCTGTTCAGCTGCAGGGTCGGTAGATAAATTTACAAAACCGGCCGAATGTATAAAATAGTCTATTTTAGTATTTCCTAAGAATGAAGCAGGATTTAAGAGGTCTTCAGCATCTACAGTAACAATTTTATTTAAAATTTCAGGGAGATTATTTTTTACAAAATCAGAGGTATAGTCACTCGATACTACTTTAGCAACACGTTCCTTTGCGCTTATCAAAGTTTTTTTCCGAACAGGAAGGTATATGGTTTCGATACTATGAAAGCGGAGTTCTAATAGGGTAAATAGCACTCGAGAACCCAAGGTTCCAGTTGCACCTGTTAAGAGTATTGTCATTAAGTTTACGTGGGAATTGAAAAAATCAAAATCCTTATCTGTTTAAGCAAGATAAGGATTTTGATCTATTATAATAAAGGTGTCCAGAATTTTTCTGTTTCCGAGGAAATCCTAGTACCTGTAATAATCTGGTTTAAATGGACCTTTAACAGTAACGCCGATGTATTCTGCTTGGTCTGGTCTTAAAGTTTCCAGTTCCACTCCCAGCCTCTCTAAATGTAAGGCGGCCACCTTTTCATCCAAATGTTTCGGCAGCATATAAACGTCGTTATTGTATTTGTCAGTGTTGTTCCAAAGTTCCATTTGGGCCAAAGTCTGGTTGGTGAACGAGTTGCTCATTACAAAACTTGGATGACCTGTAGCACATCCTAAGTTAACCAATCTACCTTCGGCCAAAAGAATGATATCCTTACCATCAATAGTATATTTATCTACTTGTGGTTTTATCTCATCCTTGGTGTTGCCGTAATTTTTGTTCAACCAGGCCATGTCTATTTCATTGTCGAAATGCCCAATATTGCAAACGATGACCTTATCTTTCATCGCCTTAAAATGTTGTGACTGAATAATATCCTTATTACCTGTAGTGGTTATTACGATATCGGCATTACCAACAACAGTATCCATTTTTTTCACTTCAAAACCATCCATTGCAGCCTGTAGGGCACAAATTGGATCTATTTCGGTAACCGTAACAATAGAGCCTGCTCCTTTGAAAGATGCGGCAGTTCCTTTACCTACATCACCATAACCGGCAACTACTACCCTTTTTCCTGCTAGCATGGTATCTGTAGCCCTACGGATGGCATCCACGGCACTTTCCCTACAGCCGTATTTGTTGTCGAATTTTGATTTTGTTACAGAATCGTTTACGTTAATGGCCGGCATGGGCAAGGTACCATTTTTAACCCGCTCGTAAAGCCTATGTACACCTGTGGTAGTTTCTTCGGAAAGTCCTTTAATTCCTGAAGCCAATTCTGGGTACTTGTCCAGCACCATATTGGTAAGGTCGCCACCATCGTCCAATATCATATTTAGTGGTTTGCGATCTTCCCCAAAAAACAAGGTCTGTTCAATGGCCCAGTTAAACTCTTCTTCCGTCATTCCCTTCCAGGCATATACCGGCACACCAGAGGCAGCAATGGCTGCTGCGGCTTGATCTTGGGTAGAGAAAATATTACAGGAACTCCAAGTTACATCTGCGCCCAAGGCAACCAAAGTTTCAATAAGGACGGCAGTTTGTATGGTCATATGCAAACATCCTGCTATACGGGCGCCTTTTAAAGGTTGTTCTTTTCCATATTCTTCCCTTAAGGACATAAGGCCGGGCATTTCTGCTTCTGCCAGTTCAATTTCTTTTCTTCCCCATTTGGCCAAGCCAATATCTTTTACTTTATAGGGTACATAAGGAATAGTTTTAGTACTCATATATTTATCTTTATTACAGTTAAAAGGTCCTAATTGCCAAAATTTGAATAAGAAAAAATTAGTTGGAAATAATTTAAATCAAGATTATCTTCGATTAGCTTATTTCTTCTCCGTTTTTATTTTTACTTTAGTAATAGAACAATTATCATATTTTTCGCATTTGCAAAGGTAGTAATAACTTAAATAACCTAATGCCTCTTTACAAAACAATAACAGTAGACGAAAACGCTAAAGTCTTGATTTGGAAAGTTCAGGAATCGGAATCCCAGCTTTCTGAAGGGATTGTGCTTACACCGCATTGCCAGAAACGGATGATGGGCATGAAGTCGGAATTGCATAGAAGAGGTTTTTTGAGTATAAGGCATTTGCTGGCGGAAGAGGGTTATGTGGATCACGACCTGTATTACGATGAAGCGGGAAAACCACATTTAAAGGATGGTAAGTTTATCTCCATTACCCATTCACACGAATTTACCGGGATTATAATTTCTGATTCAAAGGAAGTGGGAATTGACATTGAAATGCAGCGGGATAAAATTCTTAGAATTGCCAATAAATACACCCCTTTGGAGGAATACAAAACTGTTGCAAATGCAGATGCATTGGTAAGGAAACTTACCATTGTTTGGGGTGCCAAAGAATCTTTATATAAGATTTATGCACAACACGGTCTTAGTTTTTTACACCATATAGATATTACCGATTTTTCATTGTCGGACTCGGAGACCACGGGTACCATTCTGTACAAAGGAAAAACTTCCCACTACAATATTATATTTTTGGAGTTTGAAGGATATACCTGTGTATATGCCATTAAAAATTAGGGGATAGTTCCATTATGGAGTGGTCTATACTTTAAGTTACTATTCCTTTGTTCCGATTAATATCCCTAAATAAATTCTAAAACTTTTAACCGAAATAGGTAATTTTGAGTCCAATTTAAAGCCTCTATCCTTTCGGAGCTTACCCGAAACAAGACAAGTTATATGATGAATATATCCCTAGGGCTTACCCTTTTCTCCCTGCAGGACGACTTTGGGGAACAAATTATCAATTTAATAAGAAAACTAAGGATTGTTGGTCTGAGGGTTCTGGGAAACCCTTTAAATACAGAGATTTACCAAGAATGCGATCAGGTGATGCCTGTCCTCCATACCGAGGTCAAGGCTACCCTTGAATTAAAGGGAATGGAATTGTTATATAGGAAAATTGTAAAATCTGACCAGAGCGACTATGAACCTCATTTTTGATTGGATTTTTGCCCAGTACCAAGATACCCCCACCCATTTAATAATTTTGGAAATGGTGGGAGTGGTCTTTGGATTTTTAAGTGTTTGGTATTCCATGCGCGAGAACATCCTGGTATTCCCTACTGGAATCCTAAGTACTGGAATATTCGTATATATACTTTTGATTTTTGGGCTATTGGGAGACATGCTTATTAATGCCTATTATTTTGTCATGAGTATCTATGGTTGGTATGTATGGACAAGAAAGGTAGATGAGGTCCATTTTATATCCATAACACGTACAACGGTAAAGGAAAAAAAATGGTCGCTTATTCTTTTTGGTTTTACAGTCTTGTTTGTTGCCCTAGTGTATTTGGTTTTTGATAAGTTTAATAGTTGGACCGCTTATGTGGACACTTTAACCACAGCAATTTTCTTTGTGGGAATGTGGCTTATGGCAAAAAAGAAACTTGAAAATTGGGTATATTGGATTATTGGTGATGTAATATCGGTACCGCTATATTTATATAAAGGACTTATCTTTACATCTCTTCAGTATTTATTATTCACCATTATAGCCATTTTCGGATACCTTGCATGGAAGAAAAGTTTAAACAAGAGCCCTCAAGTATTATTAAAGTAGTCTTATTTGGTCCTGAATCTACGGGAAAAACAACCTTGGCCCGTGAATTGGCGGCACATTACAACACCGCTTGGGTTCCAGAATATGCCCGGGATTATCTTCAGGATAAATGGGATAAGGAAAAGAAGACCTGTGAGCCTCAAGATTTATTGCCTATAGCAGAGGGGCAGATCAAATTGGAAAATTCCTTGACCAAAAAAGCCAATGAGGTTTTAATATGCGATACGGACCTCTTGGAGACCAAGGTGTATTCCGAGGCCTATTATCTAGGGTATTGTGATCCAGTTTTGGAAACCTACGCGCTAAAGAATACCTACGATATTTATTTTTTGACCTATATAGATATTCCGTGGGAAAAGGATGACCTAAGGGATAAGCCGAATGACCGTGAACGAATGTTTCTTTATTTCAAGGATACTTTGGAAAAATATAACAGGAATTTTATTATATTAAAGGGTGATAAAAAAACAAGGCTCACAACGGCCAAGAACTACATTAACCAACTACTGAGAAAATAATGGAATTAACAGAAGAAGACAAAAGTCAATTAGAAAAGAAAGGAATTTCTAAGGAAAAAGTTCTAGGTCAAATAGAGACATTTAAGGAAGGTATCCCATTTGTACGTTTGAAAAAGGCAGCAATAGTTTCTGATGGAATTTCTAAATTCTCTAAGTCCGAGGAAGAAACTTATATTAAAAAATTTGAGGAAGCAAAAAAGAATATTTCGCTTTTGAAATTTGTACCGGCTTCCGGTGCTGCATCCCGAATGTTTAAAGCGATGTTCAATTTTTTGGATACCTATGACCCAAAAACTGAAAAATTCGAGGCCTATATGGATAGGACCAAGGATAAGGACGTTAAAACTTTTTTTGAAGGTTATGAAAAATTTGCCTTTTACGATATTATAATAAAACGAATAGCAGGTAAAACAAAATCGAAGGACGAGGAAAAATACCTTTTTGTAAGGGAGATGTTGATGCCTGAGGGCTTAAATTTTGGATTTTACCCTAAGGGACTTTTAAATTTTCATAATTATGGCGCCTATAGCGCAACCCCGTTTGAGGAACATCTAAAGGAGGCCGTTGCCTATGCACAGGTAAATAACCAAGCGAATCTTCACTTTACTATTTCGGAACAGCACGGTGAAATGTTTAATAAGGAATTTAAGATAGCTGGGGAACGGGTGGCTAAAGAATCTTCTACCTCATTTACCGTAAATTATTCTTTTCAAAAACCTTCTACAGATACCATTGCGGTGACCTTGGACAATAAGCCGTTCAGGAATTCTGATGGCTCTTTATTGTTTAGGCCTGCAGGGCATGGGTCGTTAATAGAGAACCTAAACGAGCAGGATGCGGACATTATTTTTATTAAGAATATAGATAATGTTGTAGCCCCAAGATTATCGGGAGAGGTGGCCAGAAGCAAAAAAATATTGGCAGGTTTACTCTTGGAATTGCAAGCCAAAGCCTTTGAATATGCCGAGGCATTGGAAGGGGATGATCTGTCTTCCGAAAAACTCGAAACTATTAAACTGTTTCTGGAAAAAGATCTCAACGTTCGTTTTTTGGATAAGTACAGTGGTTTTAGTATTGGCCAGCAAATAGAAATTTTAAAGGATAAGATCAACCGTCCCATACGTATTTGCGGAATGGTCAAGAATGAAGGTGAACCAGGAGGCGGACCATTTTGGATAAAGGACACCCATGATCATATTTCACTTCAGATCATTGAGTCTGCCCAAGTGGATATGTCCAATCCGGAGCAAGTAGATATATTAAAGAACTCTACCCATTTTAATCCGGTAGACTTGGTATGTGGTGTTAGAAATTACAAGGGCGAAAAATTTAATTTAATGAATTTTGTAGACGCCAAACAAGGCTTTATTACCCAAAAAACAAAAGAAGGGAAAGACTTGAAGGCTTTGGAGTTGCCTGGTCTTTGGAATGGTGCCATGGCCTTTTGGAATACCATTTTTGTGGAAGTTCCATTGGCCACCTTCAATCCGGTAAAAACGGTGAACGATCTTCTAAAGCCTGCGCATCAGGTAAAGTAAGATTGTTTCACATGTTTAATTAGTCCTCAAAAAGATGTATATTTTTTATACACTTTTTTGGGGACTATACATTTTTACACATTCAATAGAAAAATACATGCACTCATAATTAATTGAATATCAATATATTAAATCATAATATTGTTGAATTTCTATCTTGGCATAATTTTCCTTCTATCATTTGAAAAAAATAGGTACTCACAAAAAATTATAGAGATATGAAAAATGATATGAAAAATTTAGTTTTCGCAACAGCTTTGGCAATGGGAAGTTTAAGTCCTGTATTGGCAACTCCTCCAATTTTTCACGATGGAATTATGGAACTAATTATGGCCCAAGATTTTACTGAAATCAACCTTGAAAATTTACCGGATACAATCACAAAAGCTTTGGAGAAAGATCATGCTGGGGCCGTAATCAATAAAGCCTATGTGAACGACGAAGATGAATACAAGTTGGAGGTTACTTTTTCTGACGGAACCAATTCCGAATTGTATACAGATGCCGAAGGCAACTGGATTGATATGTAAGCCATTAGAATATTGAGTTATTTTAGTTATTTGAATTAGTAGGGCTGCCATTTGGCGGCCCTTTTTTGATGATAAAATCCAAGCTGATGTTTTGATAGTACCTAAATCAAAATTATTTCCCATTCATTTCAGGATGGCTTCGGACCTGGTGGATAAGAAATAAACTAATTAGACTCTATTTATTGTTCCCTGGGCCAATTACTGGTGTTTTTTGGGTTGATGTGGCCTATCATTCTTAAACATAAGTGTGTAATTTTAACACAGTCCCGGTCCGAAATACCCAGAATTACCCAATTTCACTTAAATCCCTTTTACAGCGTAAAAACATGTTAATCAGTTTATTATGTGTTATTCTTGAGTTCGGTATTGTTTTTCCATTAGTAATGGTAATAATTATTAAAATTAGAATCATGAGAAAATTATTTTTAGGAATTGCAGTATCGCTGACAAGTTTAACCGCCTGTGCGCAGGAGAATAAAATAGTAAAGGCGGACAATACTGAAATAAGCGTTGCTCAAGATAAATTCTCCGAAATTGGGACTGCAGAATTGCCAATAGCGGTAACAAAGGCAATAGACACCTATTACCCTTCTGCGGTAATTCAAAAAGCCTTTGTGAATAATTCAGAACAGTTTAAACTGGAGATCGTAATGGAGAAAGGTAAAAGCGGTACCGTTTATACTGATAAGGATGGAGAATGGATTGAAAGATAGAAGTACTATGTACCTATATACTGTAAGTTCAACTTACGAATAAAGGGATCGTTTTTTAACGGTCCCTTTTTTTATACGGTCTTTAAGAAATGTAGAATAATCCCTTTAAAAAAATGGAATAAGAAGAATAAATACGTCAGACCTTTGGATTACAATTCATAAGGTAGGTCTATACCTGAAATTAATAAAGACCGATTACAATAATAGTGTTTAGTTTTTACCCATTTAAGCCATGGGATACCCAAAAATACACAGTTTTCAAATCAATGTATATTCCTTAAACATTAGATTATCAGTATGTTGCGATTAAATGGAGCGCAATTTTATTTATGGTATCATATTTTCTATAGAAATAACAAGTTTAACTATTAAAATGAAAATCATGAAAAAATTATTTTTTGTAGCAGTATTATCACTTGGAAGTTTAACGGCATTTGCCCAAGACGGTGCAGAAGTAGCAGCTGAAGCAAATCAAATTGCAGTAGCTCAGGACGACTTCTCCGAAATAGAAACCACTAATTTACCTGAAGCAATTGCAACAGCCGTTTCTACTGAATACCCTTCAGGGACTATCAGTAAGGCCTATGTAAATAAGCAGGAGCAATATAAGTTGGAAGTAACATTGGAAGATGGTACAACAGGAACTTTATATGCTGATAAGGATGGTAATTGGATAGAACTATAGTATAACTTGAATTATTTGTTTTGTATCAAGTTGGTTTGGTAAGAAGGGGATTGCTCAATGCAATCCCCTTCTTTTTTTTATGATAATTTATGGGGACGAATAACTTTCTTATGGTATTTTTACTATTCATTGTAAATAGCAAAAGAACTGTATGCCCAAACTCCTTATCATTGAAGATGATGCCGCTTTTTGTCAAATGCTTCAAAAGTTTTTGATTAGAAACGACTATGATGTAGATGTTAGTTTTACGGCCCATGATGCCAAGATCAAAATAAAGGAAACTACTTATAATCTGGTATTGACAGATTTACGACTTCCCAATTACGACGGACTACAACTATTGTCCGATATTAAGGAAGTAGACCCGAAAACACAAGTAATCGTAATGACCGGTTATGCCGAAGTGGGCTCTGCAGTAGAAGCTATGAAAAAAGGTGCCTATGACTATATTTCCAAACCTTTTACACCAGAGGAGATTTTAATGCAGATTAAGAGCGCATTAAGCCAGGAAGTAAAGCAACAATCCAAAAGTCCGTCGTACGAAAGCACTAGAGAAGAAAGCGCTACAGGGGAAACTCAGGAAAATAAGGTAGTTGAGGGAATAAGCGAAGCCTCGAAAAAATTAAACGAGTATATTAAGCTGGTGGCTCCAACAGACATGTCCGTTTTAATTACGGGTGAAAGTGGAACTGGAAAGGAAGTCACTGCGAGGGCAATACACGATAATAGCAAACGAAAGGATTATAGTTTTGTGGCCGTGGATTGTGGAGCTATTCCCAAAGAAATTGCGACGAGTGAATTTTTTGGACATATAAAAGGGAGTTTTACTGGAGCAGTGGAGGACAAAATAGGTCATTTTGAAGCAGCGAATGGGGGAACATTATTTTTGGATGAGATAGGGAACCTTTCCTATGAAAACCAAATACAGTTGTTGCGGGCGTTACAGGAAAGAAAGATTAAAAGAGTTGGTAGTACCAAAGAAATTGATGTGGATGTCCGTATTGTTACGGCAACCAACGAGGATCTAACTGAGGCCGTTGAAAATGGAAATTTCAGGGAAGATTTGTTTCATAGGATAAATGAATTTTCGGTGGAGATTCCGTCTTTGGAAGACCGTTTTGAAGATTTGCCACTTTTTGCCGATTTCTTTTTAAGAAAGGCCAATCTATCCCTAGGTAAAAAAGTAGGCGGTTTTTCTGAAGATGTTGAGGACATTTTTAAGCAATACCATTGGCCCGGAAATCTTCGCGAACTACAGAATGTTATAAAAAGAGCCGTGCTCTTGACCAATGGCGATTTTGTGGAGAAGGAGGCTCTGCCCAAGGAAGTCTATAAAAGCAAGCTAGGCAATGTAAAAACCGACAACTTTTCCAAGGCCGATTATGAGAAGGAACAGATTGTCAAGGCCTTAAAACAGTCCAATTTTAATAAATCCAAAGCTGCCAAATTGCTTCAAATCACTAGGAAAACCCTGTATAATAAAATCAATCACTATAATTTGGACTTATAGCCAAATACGATTTAATGGCCAGTATTAAAACCGTGGATTTATTTTTTAGGCTCCTATAGGTTGACTTTACTGTTTTATCGTCCATTTGGTCTTTTTTCAAGATTTCCAATTCTTCCAAAATGGGAACAATTTCAGTACTGTTCAATTGCCGGAACATGGGTAGCATCCTATGGGTAATTAGGTTTATTGACGTTATGTCCAAAGCCTCTACGGCAGCCTTCAATTTTTCCATATTGGCCGAAGTGTCTGTGATAAAAGTTTGTAAAACTTCGGCTATACCTTCCTCATCATCGCCTAAAAAAGAAGAGATGACCCCCAAATTAAACAGGTTGGAACCAGAGGAGATATTTGCTTGGATTTTGCTTTCGGGCTTTTCGTAAACTTCTTGGGGGAAAAGGTTTGTCAAAACCTGTAAAAACATTTCTTTGGTAAAAGGCTTCTGTAGAATATCTGAAAAACCTGCTTCAAAATAATGCTCCTTTTTTAAGTCCTTTCGTCCGGTCATTGCCACTATGGGTTGGCCCGTATAATGTGAATATTTACCATTTTGTAATTGGCTCATTACCTCAAAACCTGTAATATCGGGCATTTGTATATCCGTCAAAACCATGTCGTACAGAAGTTCCCCTTTCTTTATTATATCATTGAAATTATTGTAAGTATGGGCGGACAGGCCCAAATATTGACAAACTTCCTTAAGTAATTTAAGCATGGCTTGGTCGTCGTCTATAATAAGAAGGGATAGTTGCGATTTAGGCCGAATTTCAATTTTCTTTGGAGATTTCAAGGGTTTTGGTGAGATTTCGAACGGAATTTCTATGGTGAACGAACTTCCTTTATTCTCTTCGCTCTGAAGGCTTATTTTTCCTCCCAAAAGTTCGGTGAGTTTCTTGGAGATGGTAAGTCCTAGTCCATAACCACCATATTTTTTATCGGTATTGTCCTCTGCTTGGGTAAACTCCTTGAAAATGTGCTCTTGCTTTTCTTTTTTAATACCAATCCCGGAATCTGTTACCCTGATTGCGGTTAGGTAGTTTCCATTGGCCTCATTGACTACCGTAGCTTCAACCTCAATTAAGCCTTCTTTGGTAAATTTATAGGCATTGCCAATAAGGTTGGTCAATATTTGTCTGATTCGAAAAGGATCCCCTAAGACGGGATTTTCCAATTGCTCGTCGATTTTTACAATAAGTTTTATGGGCTTCTTGGAATTTATTTCCTTAAGGTTTTCTGCTGTTTCCCTAATTAGGTCCGAGAGAATAAAAGCTGTCTTGTCCACTTTTATTTTCCCAGCCTCCAGTTTGGAGAAATCCAAAAGATCGTTGACCAAGCTATCTACATATTTGGATGCTGACTTAACATTTTTTAAATAAGAAACCTGTTTGCCCGTGAGCCCTGTATTTTCCATAAGTTCGGAATATCCGGTAATGGTATTCAAGGGGGTGCGCAGGTCATGGCTTACTGTGGAGATCAATTGTTCACGACTTTTTAACAGGGATTCTGAAAACTTTTTTTCCTTTTCCAGCTGCTGCCTGTACAATTGAACCTTCCAATAATCTTTGGTAATTAGAAAAGTAAACAATCCCACAATGGCAAAGCCTAGCAGGCTGGCAAAACCGGCAAGACGAATACTTCTCTTTAAGGCTGTTTGTTTTTTGAGGTTGTCATTATACGATTTTGTAATAACCTCCTGTTCAAAGGCCGAAATAATGCTTCGTAACTGCTGCGAAATTTCCAGATCGGCCCTACTTAATTGTAATTCTTTCTGTGCTACGGAACGTAAGGTGTTGGTGTTGCTCTGTTTGGCCTCTGTCAAAAGGGATTTGGATACTGTTAACACCGAATCTACCCTTTGCGAAACTGGAATGTTACTAGTGTCTTTGGGTACATTTTCACTGAGGTATTCAGCCCATTTTTTTATAGTGCTCTGTGTATCCATAGGTAACGTGGCATAATTTGGATTTAGGCTTTCCGGGGTTATTTTTCCAAGGGACTCCTCTATTTTGCTAAACTCCTTTAAAGCATTGTCTATAGAACTGTTGGATTCGTTTTTTCTTTTTAATCGGAGGAGCTCGTTGCTGTTGAAAACCTTTTTTTTAAGCAGCCCTTGCACACTATCCAACATTTTCTTTTGATAGTCGTCATTGGTAAGTACTTTAAGCGAATCTATGGTGACAAATATGGAATCAATTTTTTGGGCATAGGCCGTAAAACTTTTAGGAGTCTTTTTTTGTAGGGCTAGTTTGGAAAGACTTTCGGCTTCATACAGGTCAGTAAGTAAGGAACCGGTTTTAAGTAGTTTAATATCGTTTTCAGAGGCCGTATCGGTAGATACCAACACTTTTATTTCCGTAAATATAAAATAGGCCACCACTAGGGTCAAGATCCCGAGCATTAGGTAGCTGAACATTATTTTGAAAGTAAATTTATTTTTGCTTTTGTTCATTAATACCTCTTGTATTTACTGGTGTTTTTCTAAAATACGTATTTCAGGTTCTATCGGCCTATAAATTAAAGTTAATTATTTATCTCTTTTTATTATGAAATTAGATTGTCCGTATGTAAATTTGCGGCCGTCTCAAAGGGGTGCTTGTTAGGTCAGGCTGAGATTATACCCAAGGAACCTGGGCAGGTAATGCTGCCAAGGGATGCGAAAATCGCGTTTTGGAATTTCCAACGTTTTATTTTCGATACAATTTTGTAATCGGGAAAAAACAAAAATCAATTTTTAATCAGAATAATAGCCCCTTTTATTCGTAACACATGTATTACGAATGAAAACTATGTTCACAACGGTCGCTTTATTTGCGACTGCACTCACGGTCTTTGGCCAAGAGAAGCCCAAAGATTCTTTGGAAGGAAAAGAAATTGCCTTAGATGAGGTATTGGTATCCGCCATTAGGGTAACCAAGCAATCTCCGGTAACGTTCTCAAATTTGACCAAGGAACAGATCAAGCCTAGAAATTTAGGACAGGATATTCCTATTCTATTAAATTTTTTACCCTCAGTGGTAACTACCTCCGATGCCGGGGCAGGAGTTGGCTACACAGGTATCCGCGTTCGTGGTAGCGACGGTACAAGAGTAAACGTAACCATTAATGGTATTCCTTATAATGATTCGGAATCCCATGGTTCTTTTTGGGTAAACATGCCCGACTTTGCTTCCTCAACCGAAAGCCTACAACTACAGCGTGGGGTAGGTACATCAACCAATGGCTCAGGAGCTTTTGGAGCCAGTTTAAACTTGCTGACCGATGCCATTTCCAAGGAGGCCTACAGTCAAATTTCATCTTCCTTAGGTAGCTTTGGTACCCTAAGGAACAATTTGAAATTTAGCACTGGCCTGCTCAACGATCATGTAGAAATTGCTGGACGTATGTCTAGAATAACCTCTGATGGTTACATTGATAGGGCTTCTTCTGCATTGGATTCCTACTTTTTGCAAGGTTCATATGTAGATGACAATACCTTGGTTAAAGCATTACTGTTCGGGGGCCATGAGGTTACTTACCAAGCATGGAACGGAATAGATGCGGCAACCTTGGAATCTGACAGAACCTTTAATTCTGCAGGTATCTATACAGATGAAAATGGAAATACCAAGTTCTATGAAAATGAGGTGGATAATTATAAGCAAAATCATTTTCAATTGCATTGGAACGAGCAAATTAACGAGTATTGGAATACCAATTTAGCACTACACTACACCAAGGGAAGAGGTTTTTTTGAACAGTATAAGGAAGGTGATGACTTTAGTACCTACGGTATTGAACCTATAATGGTTGATGGGGAAGAAGTGGATAAGACGGACCTTATAAGAAGACGCTGGTTGGTGAATGATTTTTATGGAACTACCTTCTCACTAAACTACAATCAGGCAAATTTGAATTTAATTTTTGGTGGAGGTTGGAACAAATATGAGGGAAGCCACTTTGGTGAAATTATTTGGGCCCGTTTTTCCAACAATAGGGATTATGAAGATAGGTATTATGACAACAGTTCCACTAAAACGGATCTCAATCTTTTTGTCAAAGCTAATTACCAGTTCAGCGACCATTGGAGTGCTTATGGAGATTTACAGTACAGAACCATTGGCTATAAGGCCAACGGGGAAGACACAGGTTTAGTAGATGATACTTTTAATTTTTTTAACCCTAAGGTGGGGATTACCTACGATTTAAATAGGAATAATAATTTTTATCTGTCCTATGCCAGGGCCAATCGTGAACCCAACAGAAACGATTATGAGAGCGGAAGTCCCAAACCGGAAAAATTGAACGATTATGAGTTGGGGTGGCGCTATATTTCCTCGGATGTACAGTTGAACACCAATGTGTACTACATGAGATATAAAGATCAATTGGTACTCACCGGCGAACTCAACGATGTTGGCGCTCCTTTACGTGCCAATGTAGGGGATAGCTATCGTTTAGGCCTTGAAGTGGATGCCACCATAGCCTTGGGAAATCAATTTAAAATTCGCCCCAATATTGCATTGAGCAATAATAGAAATAAGGATTTTGTGTTTCAGCGCGATGGGGAATTGGAAGAACTCGGTGATACCCATATTTCCTTTTCGCCCGATTTTATTGTCGGTAATGTTTTGACCTATCAACCAAAGGAAAATGTTCAATTTAGTCTCTTGACCAAGTTTGTGGGGGAGCAATATATGGGGAATATAGATTCTGAATACTCTAAATTGGACTCCTATTCCCAAACCGATTTTAATGTACAATATGAGATAAAAACCAATAGTTTTATTAAAAGTATTGTTCTTTCGGGATTGGTCAATAATATTTTTGATTCCCTTTACGAGTCCAACGGATACTTCTATACATATGATGACGACTATTCTGTGCCGGGAATCATTACTACCATTGAAGGTACTGGCTATTATCCGCAGGCAGGTATTAATTTCCTCCTAGGGGCAACCATTAGTTTTTAGGATTGCCATTTTACAAACTTTACAAAAATTAAAACCCCAATGTTGGCCTATTCAGCTAACATTGGGGTTTAACTTTTTTTATTTTTCTCCCATTAATAGAATTTTACAATTTAGGAGAACTTATTCTGCGGTAAGAACATTATACATTTTCCGGAACTATATATGGGTATCTGTATTTTCTGGTAAGCATTAGATCAGCTTCTTCATTATCTATAAACTTTTCAAACTCCCCATTAAATTTCAAGGTGTTGCCTACGCGATAGGCTATGTTGGCAATTAAAGGAAGAACAGTGGACATATGTCCTTTCTCAACATCGCAATTTAGATCATGACGATTTCCAGAGCGCACTCCGTCAATAAAGTTGCCATAATGACCCTTGCTATCCGGTGCGGTCAAAAATGAGGTATCTCCTCCAACCGCAGCGCTTCCCGCCATTTCAGAACCTGCAAAAGGTTCGGTTTCCTTGTCTTTGTATGCCTTCCAGGTAGAACCATTCACTTCCATCCATCCTTCTGTACCATAAAACATATTGCCAATCTTGATGCCTAAATTTGCCTCATGGTTGGTATATCTGCCACGGGTTTCAAATTCCAATATTTTTCCATCCTCATATTCAAATACGGAAGTTTGAGTGTTCGGGGTTTCTTGTGAACATTCTTGTGGCGAAAATCCAAATATCCCTCCCATGGACTGTACTTTTACTGGATGTACTTTTTTGTTAAGTCCCCATCGTGCAATGTCAAATTGGTGTGGACCCTGATTGCCGGTATCACCGTTGCCGGTATCCCAATGCCAATGCCAATTATAGTGCCCCTTTTTTTCGTTATAAGGCCTATAGGTGGCAGGACCCAGCCAAAGATCGTAGTTCAAAGTCGATGGTGATACACTATCAGGTGAAATCCCGAAGGAATCCCTAGGTTTAAAACAGGTGCCTCTAGACAGATAAACCTCACCAATTCCTCCTCGGTGTAGGAAATCCATGGCCTGCATTACATTGCTTATAGATCGGTTTTGAAACCCGACTTGGACTACTCTATTGTATTTTCTTGCCGCCTCTACCATTTTTCTGCCTTCCCATACATTATGGGAACTAGGTTTTTCAACATACACGTGTTTTCCGGCTTGGCAGGCCCAGATAGAAGCAAGCGCATGCCAATGATTTGGAACTGCTACGATTACGGCGTCTATTTCCTTGTCGTCAAAAACACGGCGCATATCTTCTTCGGTCCCTGGCTTGTTTCCATTCTGGTTTTTGGTAGCAGTTTGTACGTTTTCACTCAAAACCGCAGAATCCACGTCACAAATGGTCTTAATTCTCACGCCATCATTGTACATTTTGGAGAAATTGTCCAATAAATCACTGCCACGACCCCTTACGCCTATCGACCCCAATATTACGCGATCATTGGCTCCGAGAATATTCCCGTAAGATTTAGCTGAAAATGCAGATGCCCCAACAACAACACCTGTACCGGCAAGAGTGGTTTTTTTGATAAAATTTCTTCGGTTGCCCATATTTATGTTTAATGATTTCGGCACGTTGTGCTATAGAAATAAATTATTTGGTAAAATGTTTACTGTTTTGAAAAATCGGTAAACTCCGAATCCAGCTCTTCCTTACTTAAATTCTTGCTGGCTACTACGATTCTATGTTTAAAAGTCACGTCCTCTCCTTGGTTAAGGGTGAGATTTAAAGTTTCCTTACCGTCACTAAAGACTTCCTGTCCTAAAGGATTTGCAGCAAAAAGGCCGTATCCACGGGTGTGCCAGTAGGTGGGATAACCAGCATTTGAGGTATGGTCTAAAATAGCCAATGAAATTTTTTCATCTCCAATGTTAGATCTTAAATTTACCCAATTTGATCTTTTTCCCCAACAATCGTCCCCTTCAATATTTTCACTATTGATATAGTTTCCGTTAACACCCTCGTTGTTTAGCACTGGAACACCAGTAGGGATTCCGTTGGAATCGGTAAAAATATCCGGCTTATCAGAAGGATGCTCCAATTCCCGTGTTACCCTTATACCCAAGACCCCTTCTTTATTGTCCTTAAATATTACTTTTTCGTTGGGGGCAGAAAGATTGGTGATGCGATCAATGGAATATTCATCGTGATCTCCCCTAAACACAAAAGTGGTATTTTCTTTAAGTAAAACGTTTCCTTCGGCGGAAATCCAATCCATAGCTACTTTAAGACGGGCTTCCTCATTACCATCTTCCATATCCATTATTTCTTTGTGGACTATAGTTCCATAGCTTCCCCTCTTTTCTACTTTAATGGAATCGGAATTGTTCCAAAAATCCAATCCGTTGACATCTCCATAGTTAAACCATACTCCAACGTGATGTGGATGATCTACCCTTTCTCCTACAGATGGTTCCAAGGGATATTTTCTAGTAATTTTAGTTCCCTTTGGAGTAATGAGGGGATATAGTACAGGTTTTTTGATGTTGGTGGGATAGATGTAGGAGGTAAAAAGATTGCCGTCAATAAAGACATCGACCTTTTTTTCTTGGTCGTTGCGTACCAATTTTATTCTTTTTTCTGCTGTGGTTTCATTGGTGCTTTCTGCCTTTTTATCGGTTTTAGCTTCTTTACAGGATACCATAAAAACTAGGGCCAAAGTGCCGCATAATGCTGATTTTAGACGTAATGATCGTGTATTCATTTTTGCTGATCTATATTGAGTTAGATTTATATTTATCTTGAAATTCTATATTTCACTACATTTTCCCAATCTTGATATTTCGGAAGCTGGCCGTCATCTCCGTATTAGGATGTAGTTGTAACCCTATAGGCCCCGATTTAACATAATTGTCCGAGGTGTAGCTCATAACGTGCTTGCCGTTAAGCCAAACTTCGTAATACCCCTCAATGGCTATAACTTTGATCGTATTCCAGTCGTTGGGCTTTAAAATTTCCTTTACGTTAAGTGCTTCTACCGGATATCCTTTTCCTGGAATATAGGGGGAACCGGTCATGTCCCTTTTTAAAGAACCAGAAACTCCCATTTGAATCTGTTGGGATTCGTTCCTTATAAAGATTCCGGTATCTACCGTTCCCGCTACATATTTAAAGTCGGTTTCTATCACAAAATCGGTATAATCCTTGTCGGTCCATAATATGGAACCTTTTTTATCTGGACCACTTTTGGCCGTTAATACCCCATTGTCCACGGACCACCAAGTATTGTTTTCAGGAGCAACCCACCCCTTTAGATTTTTTCCGTTAAAAGCACTTTTAAGAACTGGATCTTGGGCTAACAAGTTTAATGTAATAAAACTCATTAAAAAAAACGTAAGTACAATTTTTGATTTCATATTAACTAGGTTATAAGGTGGTAATATTAAAAAGAGTTCGTGAAATGACTAAAGAGCAAACAGTTTTTTAAAGGATTAGGTAGCACATAATTTTATGGTTAAAATACAACCGTTTTTTATAAAACTATCCAAAAAATATATCATTTTCCAATTTTATTGGCAAAAAATGGGGATAAACGTTTTTTTTGGTAAAATACCATTGAGTTGAGTTAAGAAATATTCATTGTATTGTTATTGGTACTTAGGTATAGCTTGCGCACACTTAATGGCCTTTAATTGGAAGCCGACTTATATCCAAGGAGGATTGGATATCCCTTTATTACTACCTACAGACTTTTAAGGAGAATGTTTCTATATTCCACTTTCATAGGGGGGCCAACATGTGCCTGAAGCCCTAAATATCCGGAAGATTTTCTGTTCACGGTATCGTTATCAATTACATCACTCATTAAAATGCCATTTATATAATGCTGTAATCTGTTGCCTCTAATAATTAAATGGCAATCGTTCCAATCTTCACTTTTTATTTTTGTCTTTAAGGAATCTATATTGCCCAATGAGGCAAGAATCTCCCTGCTTTGCCAGGCATTCCCCTGTACATTGGCACTTAAAGACCCTGGTTCCTTCGAATTATCTTGTGAACTAATGGAGGCTTTCTCTCCGCGGTATGCCAAAGTGGCCCGTTTTCTTTCCTCGTAATTTTGTCCAGTATAGGAGTTTTTGCCATCAATATCTGCCTGATATCCACGTAGGGCAAATGGTATTGTATCCAAACGTTCACTTCTGTAGTTGATACCGCTATTTCCGGCCTCCGCAATACGGAATTCCAATTTCAACTCAAAATCCGCAGGTTGCCCGCCTTTCCATATGATGAAGTTATTGGTTTTAAGTAAGGTGGTTGGGGTAACTTCTCCCACTAGATTGCCATTTTCAACTCGCCAATGGGTAGTATCGGCATCCCAGCCATTTAAAGATTTTCCATCAAAAATAGGTGTAAAGCCATCAGCTTCGGAAGCTACGTCTTGTATTGGCTCCTCTGTTTTGGGTTGTGCTTTTTCTTTACATGACTGAAAGGATAAACACAAAACAATAATTATAAAAATGCTGAACGACTGTAATTTAAATTTTCCCATTTTTTAATTTATAAACGATATTTAAAATGAATATTTACTTATTAGATCAAGGCTATATTAATTGACTTTTAAATTAGCGCGAGTATCAGAATATGAAATTTTTTAATATTGAAAAGTGGGAGTTTTTATGCACCTTTTTAATCAATGAGGACTAAAATACACTCTTTTTGTCTTTATTTGTTAAAAGATTAATATATTCTTGAAATATTTTTAGGTATGATGTGAAACTGGAATATAAGTTTCGTTTGTCGACCACTCTTTTTAAATCAACCAAATTAAAAAAATTGAATAATTCCAAATCATGAATAAAATGAATTACCCGAAACCCCTTCGTTGGGGAATAATTGGTTGTGGGGCAGTTACCGAGGTAAAAAGCGGCCCACCCTACCAATTCACTGAAGATTTTGAATTAGTTGCCGTTATGCGTAGGGATGTGGAAAAAGCAGAGGACTATGCAAAAAGACATGGTGTCTCCAAATTTTACGGCAATGCGGAGGATTTGATTATGGATCCAGAAGTGGATGCCGTTTATATAGCTACTCCACCGGATACACATAAACATTACGCTTTAATGGTGGCGGAAGCCGGAAAGCCCTGTTGTGTGGAAAAGCCTATGGCACCGTCCTATGCAGATAGCTTGGAAATATCTAATGCCTTTAAGGAAAGGCAGCTGCCACTTTTTGTGGCCTATTATAGACGGTCCCTGCCTCGGTTTCTTAAAATAAAGGAATGGTTGGACAATAATGAAATTGGAAAAATAAGACATATTAGTTGGCATCTCTCCAAACCGCCAAGTGCTGAAGACCTACAAAAAACATACAATTGGAGGACCGATGGGGAAATTGCCCCAGGTGGATATTTTGACGACTTGGCCAGTCATGGCTTGGATTTGTTTTCCTTCTATCTGGGCGATATTGAAAATGTTTATGGGGTAAGCACCAATCAACAAAAACTATATACGGCGAAAGATGCTATTGCTGCTTGCTGGATATATAAAAATGGGGTGACAGGAGAAGGAAGTTGGAATTTTGGTGCTGCAGAAAGAGAGGATAAGGTAGAAATTATAGGCAGTAAGGGAAAAATAGTGTTTTCTGTTTTTAATGAAGAGGATATTACCCTTTCCAATGAAAATGGTCTTAAAAATCTATTTATTGATCACCCTAAGCATGTTCAAGAATTCCATGTAGAAAATATGCGTGCCCATTTAATGGAGAATAAAGAACACCCTTCAACTGGTGGCTCAGGATTGCACACAAGTTGGGTCATGGATAAAATTTTAGGACAGATCTAATACCTTAATTGGAGATGATAACGGTATTGCCGCTAAAGGTAGAACGGTAAAAAAGAAGATCGTGATAACGCTTGCCGTCCTCGGGCTTGTTCATTAGTTGTCCTGTAAACAAATTGTATTCATAACCTTCGCAGGAGCAGGTCGCCAATTGGCCCTTTAGCGTCATCGTGGAACAGTCATTTGGTGCATGATTGGGGCAACTGGCTTCCCATGCCATAAAGGAATTAAATCCGGTATTGATAACAAATGCTCCTCGTGTACCTACGACTGCGTTTCCCACATATACGGCACTGCCCGTATTGGTCAAAGGGCTGTATTGTGGCAAGTTTAAATTAAGGTCGAACCTAAAGCTAACTTCTTGTAAATAAGGATTTCTGTTAGTTGAGTTCTTGTCGCAAGCCAAAAAAAGAAAGAAAAGTAATAATATCAAGATGCGTTTCATTTGGCTATGTGTATTTATAAAACTAGAACAAAATTGAACAAAATTTATGTATATTTGTCTTAAATCCTCTTTAAAAAAAGAGGATTTTCCTATTTATTTAACGTAGAACTTATGAGCAAGGTATCTTATTATACAGCAGAAGGGCTAAAAAAATTGAGAGAGGAACTAAATTACCTTAAGGACATTGAGCGTCCAAAAGCTTCACAGGCCATAGGTGAAGCCAGGGATAAAGGGGATTTGTCTGAAAATGCCGAATACGATGCTGCCAAGGAGGCACAAGGTCTTTTGGAGATGAAAATTTCCAAGATGGAAGAGATTGTAGCCAATGCTAGATTGATAGATGAATCGCAATTGGATAATTCCAAAGTGCTGGTATTGTCAACCGTTAAATTGAAGAATATGAATAACGGAATGGAAATGAAATATACCCTGGTGGCAGAAAGTGAGGCTGATCTTAAGACATCAAAAATTTCGGTAAGTTCACCAATTGGAAAGGGATTATTGGGTAAAAAAGTTGGGGATACCGCTGAAATAACGGTTCCTAATGGTACGTTGAAATTTGAAATATTGGAAATTTCAAGATAACCCAATTTGGAAAATAAGAAAAGGCCCCAATTGAATAATTCAATTGGGGTTTTTATTTTTAAAGGGAATTCGTATGCTTGCAATGTTTAGTATCACGGCTGTTTATGTTCCGGAGTTTGTTTTGAAATATTAGTGCTATCTTTTAATTGGATTTAAAGTTTAGAATTATGTCATCTATTTTTACAAAAATCATTAAGGGTGAAATCCCCTCCTATAAAATTGCCGAGGACGATAAATATTACGCCTTCTTGGATATTAATCCCAATGCTTTGGGGCATACCTTGTGCATTCCCAAAAAAGAGGTGGACAAACTCTTGGACCTGGATGAGGAAACCTATTTAGGGCTTATGGCTTTTTCTAGAAAAATAGGTTTGGCCATTGAAGCCAGTGTGCCTTGCAATAGGGTGGGGCTAACTGTAATTGGTCTTGAAGTTCCCCATGTACACGTGCATTTAATCCCCTTAAACGGCATGCGGGATGCCACCTTCCAGCACAAGGTGTCACTTGGCCCCACGGATTTTGTGGAAATAGCTGAAAAAATTAGGGCGAATATTAAATAAGTCCCTCCAAGTAGATGTAAACGCCAGCGGCGACTAAGATTATTAGTACAAGGGCTAAAATATAAAATAAGGAGGTAAAACGTATAGACGCTTGATCTGGGGCAATCATTTTTTGGTAGTAATCATAAACGCGCTCTATGTCTTCGGTCCAGGTAACCGGATAGATTCTAGAATTACATTTCTTACATTTAATTTCATGTGAAACATCCTTTGTAGTTCTATCAAATAGTCGCCCATAGGTATGTCTTTGAAAAAAAGTCAATTTTAATTCCTGATTAAAACATTCAGGACAATTGTTCGTTAAATCGGCCTCTTTTATTACAACTAATTTCTCCTTTGCCATCGCCTTAATTTTTAACTTTAAACATAATTTGCATTATAGTACCTTCCTTCGTGGACGAGAGTACCTTAATTTTGCCTTTGTGGTATTCTTCCACAATTCTTTTAACCAAGGAGAGACCTAGGCCCCACCCTCTTTTTTTAGTAGTAACCCCTGGATTAAATATGGCCTGAAAATTCTTTTTTGGTATTCCGGCACCTGTATCGGAAATTAAAATTTTGACCCAATTGCCATTGGGAACTATTTCAATGGCAATACTCCCTTTGCCCCTCATTGCATCTATACCATTCTTTACCAAGTTTTCTATGGTCCAATTGTACAAGGCCTTGTTTAAAAGCACGGGTACATGGTTCACTTGGGAATTAAATGAAAAATGAATGAGTTTGGAACTCCTTAATTTTAAATAGTCATATGCGCTTTTGGTCTCCTCAACAAGGTCATGCTCTTTAAGTATAGGTAGGGAGCCAATCTTTGAAAACCGCTCTGTTATGGTTTCCAATCTACTTATATCTTTCTCTATTTCTTTGGTAATTTCCGGATTTATATTTTCTGCCCTTAGCAACTCGTTCCATCCCAAAAGGGAGGAAAGTGGCGTGCCGATCTGGTGGGCTGTCTCTTTGGCCATTCCTGCCCAAAGTTTATTCTGTTCCGATGTTTTATTGGTCTTAAATAAGAAATAGATTACGGTTCCAAAGAGGAAGATGATCAACAAAAGGGCTATGGGGTAATATTTTAATTTATTAAGTACCTCAGAATTTCCATAGTAAAGGGTGGCTAAGTTTTCACCCTTATATTCTATGGAAATTGGCTTATTTTCTCCTTTAAATTTGTTTATTTTTCCATGTATAAAAGAAGTGTCCGTTTTTTTGATACCGGGCATGTTGTTCACTTTTATGGTACTGTCCTTGTTCAACAATATCATGGGTGTAGAGGTGTTGTTCTGAAAAATTTTGATGTGCAGATTTCCTGGATCGGCATCTACAGGTAGGGACAAAAATTCAGACTGTGCCGTAGCCCAAATTTCCATTTTATGACGTTCTTCCTCCTTGAACTTCTTGAAAAAACTGTTGGTGTTCCACAGAATTAAACTCACAATAGCAAAACAAGCTATTAATAACAGAAGATTCGAAGTTTTCTTTTTAGGACTAAAATCCATCCAACTATAAAATTATACTTAAAGATAACGCAATTTGGGCAAAGATATTCTATTTTCATATCTACCTCATTATTTCATTTTGCCTACATTTTATGTACCTTTACACGCAATGAAAAAAATGGTTTCCATCACCGCCTCAGAAGTCCCCACTGCTAAATTACAGGGGTATTTGCTAGGCGCTGTAGGACCTAGGCCAATTGCTTTTGCCAGTACTATTGATGAGAAAGGAAGGCCAAATTTGTCTCCCTTTAGTTTTTTCAATGTCTTCAGTTCAAATCCGCCTATTTTAATATTTTCACCATCCAGAAGGGTACGGGACAATAGCAACAAGCATACCTTGGAGAATGTGCTAAAAAATATGGAAGTGGTTATCAATGTGGTCAACTTTAATATGGTTCAACAGATGTCCTTGGCAAGTTCGGAGTACAAAGAGGGTGAAAACGAATTTATAAAGTCTGGATTAACCATGTTGCCTTCGGAGATGGTAACCCCTTTTAGGGTAGCCGAATCACCCGTGCAGTTTGAGTGCAAGGTGGTTAAAGTGGAAGCTTTAGGGGATCAGGGAGGTGCAGGCAACCTTATCTTTTCAGAGGTGTTGAAAATACATGTGGATACAGATATTTTGGATGACAACGGAAACATTGATCAGTTTAAAATAGACCAAGTGGCCAGAATGGGTGGTAATTGGTACAGTAGGGCCAATTTAGGCCTGTTCGAAGTGCCCAAGCCAGTTTCAAGTTTAGGAATTGGTGTAGACCAGATACCTGAACTTATTAGGTTCAGCAATGTACTTACCGGAAACGATCTGGGAATGTTGGGGAATATAGAAAAGCTGCCTTCCAAAGAAGAAGTTAAGTTGTATGTTGAAAATAATTTGGAGTTAAGAGCTATTTTAAGTGCTGGGGATTTGGCTTTACAGCATGCAAAGGCCCAAGAACTATTGAAAATTAAGGATATACTCTCGGCCTGGATGATTTTATTGGCCGATATTCCAACCAATCAAGATTGATTTTAGATGAAACGTATTCAGCTTTTTGAATTTGAAGACTTGCATTGGTTTCCAAGCTGGTTAAGAGCAGATATGACCAAATTAATAGTGGTTCTCCAAAAAATGATGGGGGTGACCAGTGTATTGTCCAAATTAATAGCCGATATATTGATAAAAAATAAGATTCGTCATATAGTAGATTTGGGCTCAGGTGCAGGAGGGGTTATGCCAGATGTATTAAGAAATATACATCAGGATTACGGCTTGGAAGAGGTAGATTTAACAATGAGTGATCAATATCCAGATAGAAAGGTTATAGCGTCATTTAATATGATGGCCGATAATTGTATTCGTTATGCTGAAAAGCCATTGGATGCCACGAATTTGCGAAATGCGCCTGATGGACTCAAAACCATGGTTAATTGCTTTCATCATATGCCTCCCAAGCAGGCAATATCTATTTTGAAATCGGCTGAAAGTAATAATCAGCCCCTATTGATCTATGAAATGGCAGAAAATAATATTCCCCTATTGATATGGTGGTTATTGTTGCCCCTTTCATTGGTTATTCTAATGATTATGGTCCTTTTTATGACTCCATTTGTAAAGCCGTTGACATGGAAGCAATTGTTTTTCACCTATGTTATTCCTATTATTCCAATATGTTATGCCTGGGATGGACAAGCTTCATTGCCCAGAATGTATACGCTGAAAGACATGGATATTTTACTGGAAGGACTAGGTTCAAAAAGGTATAGATGGGAAAAGGGAATTGTAAAAAAGTCGAATAATAAAAAGTTGGGAACTTTTGTTTTAGGTGTTCCTATTCAAATTGCTTAATATTGACAAAAAAAGAATACAAAGTAGAATTATATAAATAGCAAAATGGAAGTACAAGGGAAAATTAAAATGGTAGGTGAGACCCAAACATTTGGGAGTAACGGATTTAGAAAGAGGGAAGTAGTGGTAACTACGGAGGAACAATATCCGCAACATATTATGGTCGAGTTTGTACAGGATAAATGTGACCTGTTAAATAATTTTGGGGAAGGCCAAGCCGTAAAAATAAGTATAAACCTTAGAGGTAGGGAATGGGTTAACCCACAAGGGGAGACCAAATATTTTAACTCTATCCAGGGTTGGAGGATAGAAAATTTGCAGGAAGAAGCAAACGCTTCTGGAATGCCACCGGTACCACCGATGGACGCTTTTGAACCTGCAGATGATGTAAATGATGAGGATCACGACGACTTACCATTCTAAAAAGTTCAACCTAATATCACCTAGGAACAGAATTTTTATTGTTCTTAAAGGTTGTGTAAAGTGAAATATGAGAAAACCTATTCTGTTCCTTAACGAATAGGTTTTCTTAATTTTAGGGATCATAAATTAACTGCGTAATGTTTCTCTTGGACCATCGTTTACAGTTTCCAAATGTAGAAAATGCCGATGATGAAGGATTGTTGGCCTTTGGTGGCGATTTGTCTCCAGAGCGACTTCTACTGGCCTACAGGAATGGGATATTTCCTTGGTTTAATGAAGATTCTTTGATTCTTTGGTGGAGTCCAGATCCGCGAATGGTCCTGTACCCTGAGAAAATAAAGATTTCCAATAGCATGCTCCATGTTATTAAATCCAAAAGATTTAGAATTTCATGGAATACCCAGTTTGAAAAAGTTATTGATGCCTGTTCTGCTATAAAGCGAAAAGATCAGAAAGGAACCTGGATCACCCCTGAAATGAAAAGCGCATACTTGCGATTGCATCAAATGGGAATTGCCAAGTCTATTGAAGTATGGGAAAATGATCTTTTGGTAGGAGGGCTATATGGGATTGACCTTGGAAGTGTATTCTGTGGGGAAAGTATGTTCAGCAAAACTAGTAACGCTTCCAAATACGCTTTTATATGCCTGGCCAAAGATCTGCAACACAAGGAATATAAACTAATAGACTGTCAGGTGTACACGGCCCATTTGGAAAGTCTTGGTGCAGAAGAAATCCCTAGAAAGCAATTTATCAAAATTTTAAAAGGTTAGCAGGAAAAATAACTTCCCACATTTTCAATATAGTACTCGATCATAGTTGGCAGGTAAGGCAAGGGCAATATTCTTTAAATTTCCCTCGGCATCGAAAATCGCTATGAAGTCTTCTTTTTTATCCGCTTTTTTTCCGCTAAACATAAGTTTATAAGTGTTGTTTGGCATCATCAGATTTTGAAAAGTATTTTTCATTACATTTTCAGAGGTTCCGGGGTAACGCTGCTGGATATATTTAATTTTTATATTCTTAAAATTCTCTTTTAAAAATGAGTCTATTTGGGCATAGGTATCCGTTGGGATGTCAACTTCGTTAACCTTGAAACCAGTGTTTTGAATTGCTCCCTTTTCGTTAAAATCGATATGATAGTGGATTTTCTTTTGCCTAAATTTCATGATAAAGGTAGTCTTGGAGGAGTCGACTTCTTTATAGTACTTTAGGTTTTTTGCATCCGCTAAGGCTAAAACATCCAATTCTATAGAAGGAAATTGCGATTTTTTAATGCGATGTTCCCTTTCCGGTTTCACTTGGGAAAAACATGTTAGGCTCAGGGTCAAAAATAACCATGGGATTATGTAACTATACTTCATTATATCTAAAACAATTTATCTCATGATCGTTTACCATGCCTGTCGCCTGCATATGGGCATAAATTACGGTGCTCCCCACAAATTTAAACCCACGTTTTTTTAAATCTTTACTTATGGCATCTGACACAGGGGTATTGGCTGGGGCTTTTTTATAATCCTTATGATTGTTTTTAATAGGTTGGCCATCCACAAATCCCCAGATATACTTTTCAAAACTACCAAATTCATTTTGTAAATTTATAAACTCTTGAGCATTGGTAACAGTGGCCTTTATCTTGAGTTTGTTCCTGATAATTCCGGCGTCCTGTAGCAAAGACGCTATTTTTGATTCCCCGTATTTGGCTATTTTTTTGTAATCAAAATCATCGAATGCCTTTCTAAAGTTTTCCCTTTTTCTAAGTATGGTTATCCAACTTAATCCGGCTTGAAAGGTTTCCAACATCAGAAATTCAAAAAGTAGGCCATCATCCTTAATGGGGACACCCCATTCTTCATCGTGATACTTCTCATAAAGGGCATCTCCTTTGCACCAACCGCATCTATGTTTTTCCATTGTTAAAATTCAAACTTTCAATAAAGATAAAGAAACCATGATTCTAACAAAGTACAGTAACTATTTTTTCTTTTTTGTTTTCTTTTTTGGGTTTCTAGGCAAAACCTCTTCCGGGAAGGGAAATAGTATGGTAGAATTTTTTTCTGCTGCTATGTTGGATAGGGTTTGGTAGAGCCTTAATTTTATGGCGGAGGGCGATTGATCGATCAATTTTCCGGCTTCCAACAACTTTCCTGCGGCCTGTTCCTCGGCCAGTGCCAATATGATCCTTGCCCTTCTGGACCGTTCGGCTTCAGCTTGGTTGGCCATCATGCGCTTCATGTTTTCAGGTAGTTGAATGTCCTTAATTTTCACGTCTATAATTTCAATGCCCCATTCCTTGGTTTCCAATTCAACAATGGCCTTGATATTCTTTCCCATTTCCTCACGTTTGGAAAGTATGGTATCCAACTCCACTTTTCCACAGACATCCCTCAATGCCGCTTGGGATAATTGTGTAATGGCAAACCTGTATTCTTCCACCTCAAGAACAGCTTTTTCAGGATTGTTTATTTTAAAGAAAACTACACCGTCTATACTACAGGGAACATTGTCCTCTGTCATTACTTCTTGTGAAATAATATTGATGGTGATAACACGAATATCTACTGTTTGAATGGTTTCCACAAATGGGATGATCCACCTTAAACCTGGCTGCAGAGTTTTCACGTACTTCCCGAACCTAAATTTCAGGGCTCTTTTATATTCAAAAATAATACGTATTCCTGCTAACAAAAATAGTATAATAAGGATGCTTAATATGAAAGGTGGCGCCATAATATTGTGGTTATAAAATTGAAAGAATTTCTAAAATTTATTTGGGCCAGAGGGAAAATGAGCAACAGCTTATTTGGTCCAATAGTGGGCATCAAAGAGGAATTATAAAACTCCAATTCTGTAAATGTCGATTCTCTTAAAATTACAAAAATTACACAAGGGGTAAAAATATAATGGATCTTATATTAAAGTGCCCAAATTAATGTCGACTATTTTTTCCCTTGAAGCTTATGATTTTGGCAATAGTGAAAATAACTTTTATTTTTGGCTGAGGTACTAGGGCCGATTAAAAGTCCCTGCAGACCCCCCTTATATTTTAGTTGTAAGCAGGACAATGTTAATGATTGTTCACCATGGTGAATTGAAAATATATTTCACTATAAAAGTGGTACATGGGATAATGGTCCCTAAGGCCCATTTTGGTCTTAGTTATTTTTGGCTTTATTGGTTGTTCGAAGAATACAGAAGGCGGTTATAAGAATGGGCAGGAATTAAGTATTTGGCAATCCTCAAATAATAGAAAAAAGCAGATGACACTCGGCTATACCAACTATAAATATCCCTGTTCCTTGAACCTGTATTGCGAATTCTAAAATTTTCCTATTGGGAGGTCAATTTTATGGAGTGATATAGTATATTTAAGAATTGTATGTAATTAACCATCAAACCTATATTATGCCATTACTTATCGTTGTACTTGGATTAATCCTCCTTTTCTTGCTCATTGCCAAATTTAAGTTGAACGCCTTTATTGCATTTATTATCGTGTCTCTCGCCGTAGGCATTGCTGAGGGCATGGATTTGGAGCAGGTTGTAAAATCCATTGAACATGGAATTGGTAATACCCTCGGGTTTTTAGTCCTTATTCTGGGATTGGGCGCTATGTTGGGAAAGCTGGTGGCCGACAGTGGTGCCGCGCAGCAAATCACTACAAAATTAGTGGCCAGTTTTGGAATAAAAAATATTCAATGGGCATTGGTCCTTACAGGATTCATAGTAGGGATACCTTTATTTTACGAAGTAGGTTTTGTTATATTGATTCCCTTGATTTTTACCATTACAGCTTCTACGGGATTACCTCTGCTTTATGTGGGCCTGCCTATGATAGCCTCTTTGTCCGTTACCCATGGCTATCTTCCACCACATCCCGCTCCAACTGCCATATCCGCCATGTTCAATGCTGATATTGGAAAGACATTGTTATATGGAATTATCATAGCAATTCCTGCAATTACCGTCGCAGGGCCTTTATTTTCAAGGACCATCAAAAATATTACGGCAACTCCTTTAAAGCAATTTGTTAATCCTACTGTTTTAAAGGAGGAGGAAATGCCTGGAATAAACATTAGTATTTTTACTGCACTCCTTCCGATTATTTTAATAATGGCCGCCACAATCTCCAATCTTTTGTTGCCCAAGGATTTTGCGTTTATGCATATTATTAATTTTGTGGGAAATCCGGTGATTGCCATGTTGATTTCCGTGTTGGTCGCTATTTATACTTTAGGGCTGGGCAGAGGAAAGCAAATGACCGATATTATGGGGTCTATGGCAGGCTCTATTTCGGGTATTACCATGGTGCTTCTTATCATAGCCGGTGCAGGTGCACTTAAGGAAGTCCTAATAGATAGCGGGGTAAGTTTGTATATAGCTGATATGCTAAAGGATTCCAGCGTGTCTCCTCTCCTCTTGGCTTGGCTTGTGGCAACGGTAATTAGGGTTTGTGTAGGTTCGGCAACAGTTGCCGGTTTAACGACTGCAGGCATAGTTTTGCCACTGATAAGTGCTACTGGGGTGAGTCCGGAATTAATGGTTTTGGCCATTGGGTCAGGGAGTTTAATGCTTTCCCATGTCAACGATGGTGGATTTTGGTTGTTTAAGGAATATTTTAACCTGTCCATAAAGGACACCTTAAGAACATGGACGGTCATGGAAACCACTGTGGGAGTAATGGGGCTGATAGGAGTAATGATTTTAAGTTTGTTTATTTAATAAAGGATATATTATGAGCAGTACAACAACCGATAGAATTAAGGAATTGGGCTTGGTTTTTCCCCCGGCCCCAAAACCAGTAGGAGTTTATAGGCCTATTTTGGTAGTAGATAAATTTTTATATGTATCGGGCCAAGGTCCAATTCAGAACGATGGTTCTTTAATAATCGGCATTGCAGGTTTCGATATGAATGCGGATGAGGCCAAATTGGCTGCTAGACAGGTAGGCCTTACTATGCTGTCCACCATTCAGACACATTATGGTAGTTTGGATAAAATAAAGAGGGTGGTAAAAGTTTTGGGCATGGTAAATTCTACTCCGGATTTTGCAAAGCAACCATATGTTATAAATGGTTTTAGTGAATTAATGGCAGATGTTTTTGGACAGGAAAATGGTATAGGTGTTCGTAGTGCTGTGGGGATGATGCTACCCGATAACATTCCAGTTGAGGTAGAGGCCATGTTTGAACTTTATTAATCTTAAACCCAATGTATGAAGAACAATCATTGGTATAAAATTACCACGCCGGATAATATTATTACGCCTGCTCTTTTGGTTTATCCAGATCGGATAGAAAAAAACATTAATACCATGATAGCCATGGCCGGAGGAATACAAAACCTTAGGCCACACATAAAAACACATAAAACGGTCGAGATTGTTCAGCTACAAATGAAGCAGGGCATACAAAAATTCAAGTGTGCTACCTTAGCAGAGGCCGATCTTTTGGGGCAATGCGGAGCAGAAGATATCCTTCTTGCAATGCAACCGGTAGGGCCTAATATAGCCCGATTTTTCAGCCTGATTGAGGAATATCCAAACAGTATATTTTCTGCTATTGTCGACGACCTAAAAATTGTTGAACAAATTGCAGAAACTGCCGCGGCAAAAGGTATACGAGTGCCACTTTGGTTGGATATAAACAACGGCATGAACAGAACTGGCATCGAACCCACTGCAGAAGCGTTGGAATTGTATAAGCGGATATATAAAAATCCCAATTTAGTTGCCGCAGGGTTTCATGTATATGACGGGCATATTCACAACAAGGATTTGTCTGTGAGGGTGGTAAAATGCAATGAGGATTTTGAAGCGGTTTTGGACTTGAAAAGATCATTGGAGGAAATTAACATTCCTGTTCCTTTTATAGTGGCAGGTGGCTCCCCAACATTTCCGATTCATTTAAAACGGGATAATGTGGAGACCAGTCCCGGGACAACACTTCTATGGGATGCTGGCTATGGCGCTTCCTATAAGGACATGGATTTTATTCCAGCAGCAGTGTTGTTGACCAGGGTAATAAGTAAGCCTAAGGCCAATTTAGTCTGTTTCGATTTGGGACATAAACACTTGGCTTCTGAAATGATCTTCCCCAGGGTTTTGTTGTTGGAAGGAGAAGAGTGCGTGCAAATTGGGCAGAGTGAGGAACATTTGATTGTACAGTGTCCAAATGATGATAAATTCAATGTAGGGGATGTGGCATATGCCATCCCAGTACATATTTGTCCTACCGTTGCCAAATACAAAGAAGTCCTAAGGGTAGTTGATGGGAGCTTAACGGGCTCTTGGAAGGTGGCAGCAAGAAATTTAAAAATAAATATTTAACCCCACCCTTTACAAGGTCTATTAATTAAAGGATAGTCTGCAAAAACAAAGATAAAACTAAAAATATGTTCGTATTTGATGGCCATTTAGATCTTGCTATGAATGCTTTGGAATGGAATAGGGATTTGAATTGGACCGTGGACGCTATTAGGGAAAGTGAAGTGGGCATGGTAGATAAACCGGATAGGGCAAAGAATACGGTCTCTTTTGATGCTATGAGAAAGGGAAATATAGGCCTTTGCGTGGCTACCCAAATAGCAAGATACGTAAAGAAGGAAAACCATTTGCCAGGTTGGAACTCTCCCCACCAGGCCTGGGCACAGACCCAGGGACAGTTGGCTTGGTACAGGGCAATGGAAGAAATTGGGGAATTGGTCCAGATTAGAAATTGGGCCGAGTTGGATGTACATTTAAACTTATGGAAAAATGGAAAGGGCAAAATACCAATTGGCTACATACTTAGTTTAGAAGGGGCCGATTCCATAATTACCTTAGCGCATCTGGAACGTTCCTATGAACAAGGTCTCAGGGCCATTGGGCCTGCACATTATGGTCCAGGAACGTATGCACATGGTACGGATTCGGTTGGGGGGATTGGACATAAAGGCAAAGAGCTGTTAAAAGAGATAGAACGATTAAACCTAATTCTGGATGCGACCCATTTGTGTGATGTTAGTTTTTGGGAAACCATGAAGGTGTACAACGGTCCGGTCTGGGCAAGCCACAATAATTGTAGGAAATTTGTGGACCATAACAGACAATTTTCGGACGAACAAATTAGGGAGCTTATTGGTAGAAAAGCCGTTATAGGAATAGCTCTGGACGCTTGGATGATGGTCCCCAATTGGGTTCGAGGAATTTCAACACCTGCAGAAATGGATGTTACCCTTGCCCAAATGATAAATAATATAGACCATATTTGCCAGTTGTCCGGAAATTCCCTTCATGTTGGGATAGGGACCGATCTTGACGGGGGCTTCGGGAAAGAACAATCCCCGTCCGACTTAAATACTATTGCGGACCTACAAAAGGTTCCTAAGCTACTTTCAGAAAAAGGTTATTCGAAGACAGATATTGAAAATATAATGAGCAAAAATTTTATAAGTTTTCTAAAAAAAGTGTGGAAATAATTCGTGATTTTCTTAATTGCCCATTTTTAACAGCATTTTAGATACTCATGGCAAGGTATTTGATATTTTTGTAGCTGATTCGTACCTTAAACGGCCCTATGAGAATTGTATTTTTATTTTGCGTTCTATTTTTAATTTCCCATCTAGGTATGGCGCAAACAGACCTTCCTACGACCAATCCTTTAAAAATTGAAGGTGATAGAGGGGTTAGGGAAAATCCCAACCAAGGAACTGCATTGAATTTTCCTTCCATTATTACCTTAAAACCCACTACCAATCTTAAAGATTCCCTTACGGCCAGAAATGTTAAGATGCTTCCCGATAGGGAGTTGGTACAAGCAGGATACGACTTAAAGATAGACCCTAAAATAGGGGTAAAGGAAAAGGAAGGCTCCTCCACCTTTTTTGGAAATATGTATTTGGGCGATATTAAAAGCAATGGGAAATTTGTGGGCATCGTTTGCCGTGACCATGAATATGTAGATGGAGATAGGGTTAGGATATTGCTCAATGATGTTGTAGTAGAACCTAATATTTTTTTAACAGGTTCCTTTAAAGGAATTAATCTAGATCTAAAAAAAGGGTTTAATAGGATTGATTTTGAAGCATTGAACCAAGGAACCTCTGGGCCCAATACCGCTCAGGTAAATGTATATGATGATGAGGGTAAAATGATACATTCCAATATGTGGAATTTATCCACTGGTTCCAAGGCCACCATTATAATTATAAAGGAATAGCCTAAGAAAAAATACAGACACTGAACAATATGAAAGGATATTACTATTTATTGATTATTAATCTATTGCTTGTTCTGATCCCTTATTCCCTAAGAATATTCAGGAATTATAAACGAAACAAGAACTGAGAGGTAGGTTACGGATAGTTGGTTTAAATTAATCTACTATGATGGTCAGGCAAATTTTTGCAACAATACTTTTATGGCACTTTCACTTACAGGGGATAGAGGTACCTCTTTATTAAAACCAATTTCCAATTTTTAAATTTCAAAACCTCAAAACCATATTTTACGTAAATAATGTAAAACACTTATGATGCGGTTGACTTTTTTGTTGGTATTTGCCATTGTTTTTTCCAGTTGTTCCCAGGAAAAGGATATGTTCGTCTACGAATCCTCCTTAGAAAATATTTTGGATCCTGGAATACCTACCGCAATTCCTGACGAAATACCCGGACCGCATTTGAATGAATCAGGGACCTATAATTATTTGGCCTTGGGCGATAGTTATACCATTGGCGCAAATGTCGAAAGGGCCAATAGCTTTCCAATTCAGTTGAAAGCCAAATTGGGGCAGGGCCTTAAGGTAGAAGTGAACACCGAGATTATTGCCGTCACCGGATGGACAACAGATAATTTACTCAATGCAGTAAATAGGGGAACCCAACTCCCATCCTATGATTTGGTAACTCTTTTAATTGGGGTGAACAACCAATATCAGGGTAGGCCATTTAGGGTATACACCAAGGAGTTTCCCGAACTCTTGGAAAAGGCCATCGCATTGGCCTATGGCAATCCAAAAAATGTAGTGGTTATTTCCATTCCGGATTATGCCTATACCCCATTTGCAGAAGGTAGAAATACAGATAAAATTACCAAGGAAATTAATGAATACAATGCTTTTGCGGAATCTACAGCACTTCAAAACGGCGTGCCATTTATAAATATTACAGATATAACACGTAATGGATTGTCCAATCCTGAGTTGGTGGCAGGAGATGGTTTACATCCCTCCGGAGAGGCCTATAAGAGGTTCGTGGAGGTATTGTATCCGGTAGTACTTCCTATTTTTGATTAATGCCAGTTTAATTTTTAAAGAATTGGTCCCATCATACCCTTAAATAATTATTCCTTCTTATTAATTCTTTTGGAAAACTATGATTTGGAAATAGGAGGCGCTTTTCCTATTCATCAAGGGATAACTTTAAGTACATTTACACCTTGAAAATATCTTGAATCATAATATAATTTATAATGTCAGATAAAAAAGTAAGTATTCTCACAGCCTTTAAAACTATAATTTGGCCACGGCGCAACATGGTTTTTATTGGATTGTTCTTGATAGTGATAAGTAATGCCGCGAATTTTGTAGGTCCCATCTCCTTAAAATATTTTATGGATGATGTTATACCCAACAAAAATATGGATATGCTCAAAATTTTGGTAGGGGTGGTAATCCTGTCTATTTTGGTGCGGGCCGTTACCTCCTTTATGTTGACAAAGATTTTAAGCGTCCAGGCCCAATACCTTATTTCGGAGCTAAGGGCACAGGTACAGAAAAAAGTACTTTCACTCCCCATTCGATTTTTTGATAATGCAAAATCAGGTGCCTTGGTTTCCCGTATAATGTCCGATGTAGAGGGCGTCCGCAATCTTATTGGTACGGGTTTGGTTCAATTGGTAGGAGGAAGTATTACGGCAATTGGCGCCTTGGTCTACATGTTATATATAAGTCCATCCATGACCTTGTTTACATTTATCCCTCTGGCCATTTTTGCCTTCATAGCTTTAAAGGCCTTCAAAATTATTAGGCCTATTTTTAGAAATCGAGGAAAAATAAATGCTGAGGTTACTGGTAGGCTCACCGAAACACTTGGTGGAATAAGGGTTATCAAAGGCTTTAATGCTGAGGAGCAGGAGACCAAGGTTTTTGAGAACGGGGTGGAGCTATTGTTTCAAAATGTAAAGAAGAGCCTTACGGCAACCGCTTTTATGACCAGTTCGGCCACTTTTTTGATCGGTATTGCCACCACAGGAATTATGGGGATTGGTGGGTATAAAATTATGTATGAAGGATTGAGTATAGGGGATTTTTTGTCTTTCACCTTTGTTTTGGCAATTATGATAGCCCCCATTGTGCAAATGAGTAATATAGGAAGTCAACTTACAGAGGCCCTGGCCGGTCTTGATCGGACGGAAGAATTGATGAATATGACGCCTGAAGCCAATGAAGAGGAAAGAACAATTGTTCTGGATAAAATAAAAGGTGATATAGCCTTTAAGGATGTGTCCTTTGCCTACGAAGAAGATAAGGATGTTTTGCATAATGTTAGTTTTGAAGTGAAGTCGGGCAGTGTGGTTGCCCTTGTGGGTAGCTCCGGTTCAGGGAAATCCACGATAGCCGGTTTGGCGGCAACATTTCTAAATCCCCTTTCCGGGACCATAACTGTCGATGATCAGGATCTGTCCAAAGTTGAACTTAGCAGCTATCGTCGAAATTTAGGAGTAGTGCTTCAGGACGAATTTTTGTTTGAAGGTACCATTAGGGAAAATATAATGTTCCCTAGGCCCAATGCCACAGAGGAAGAGGTGCTAATGGCCGTTAAGGCAGCTTATGTGGATGAATTTACAGATAGGTTTGAAAAAGGTTTGGATACGTTGATCGGGGAACGGGGAGTGAAGCTATCCGGAGGGCAAAGACAACGAATTGCCATAGCTAGGGCAGTGTTGGCCAATCCGAAAATTTTAATTTTGGACGAGGCTACTTCCAATTTGGATACCGAAAGCGAAGCCTTGATACAGAAAAGTTTGGCCACTTTAACCGAAGGAAGAACTACATTTGTCATCGCCCACAGATTGAGTACCATTAGAAAAGCCAATCAGATTCTTGTAATAGAAAATGGACGTATTGCCGAAAAAGGTACGCATGATGAACTTATAGCTAAAGAAGGACGGTACTTTAACCTATTTACCTATCAGGCGAGGATATAATTTCTTTACAAATTATATCATAATTTTCACTTGGATTTTTGGCTTGGGACTTTTTTCAGCCTAGGTTGGTTTCTGTACCCTATATTAGGTGGCCTATGGTTTATTATAATTAACTGTTTATACAGTAATTATATAATTAAACCTCTGGCGCCAACTCAACTTCCAAGCCTTCCAAATCCTCTGTAATGTGGATTTGGCAACCCAAGCGGCTGTTATCCTTAACATTGAATGCCTCGGCAAGCATGGCGTCTTCATCATCGGACATTTCAGGTAGTTGGTGGTCAGACTCTACATAGCATTGGCAAGAAGCACACATGGCCATTCCTCCACATATTCCTATGGTACCCTCT
>TARA_R110000868_G_scaffold1431_1_pt1 | contig 38039 bp, 30 predicted proteins | sample TARA_R110000868 | Tara Oceans TARA_R110000868 (sample SAMEA4397489) | marine metagenome | biome: Polar Biome; feature: [SRF] surface water layer (ENVO:00010504); material: water (ENVO:00002006), including particulate matter (ENVO:01000060) such as... | depth 5 m | reverse complement strand
CCCTGCCGATACCGGCCACCACGCCAGCCGCCGGCACCTCTTCGCCATACACCTCATGGGCGGCCAGCTGGCCGATCTCGAGAAACGGCGAGCCGATGTCCAGCAGGCGGTTGATTCGTTCCCGTGGCAGCAACTTGCCGCGCGAGGTGTGGCGCTCCTGGGCTTTGGCACCGCCGCCTTCGTGAACGCGGGCGAGCAGGGCGCGCAGGTCGTTGACCTGGGTGAGCATCGCCGCGCTATTGGCGGCGAACTCCGGTGAACGGGTGTTGATCTGGGTGTGCAGAATGGCCATCTGGCGCGCTCCGTCAGGCTATTTGGTTTCGTTGAACAGTTCGCGGCCGATCAGCATCCGGCGGATTTCGCTGGTGCCGGCGCCAATCTCGTAGAGCTTGGCGTCACGCAGCAGGCGGCCGGCTGGATATTCGTTGGTGTAGCCGTTGCCACCGAGCAGCTGGATGGTATCCAGCGCCATCTTGGTGGCCATTTCTGCCGTGTAGAGGATCACAGCGGCGGCGTCCTTGCGCGATTCCTCGCCGCGGTCGCAGGCCTTGGCGACGTTGTACAGGTAGGACTTGGACGCGTTCATGCCGGCATACATATCGGCCAACTTGCCCTGCACCAGTTGGAACTCGCCGATCGACTGCTTGAACTGCTGACGTTCGTGCACGTAGGGCAGCACCACGTCCATGCAGGCAGTCATGATCCCGGTCGGGCCGCCGGAGAGCACGGTGCGCTCGTAGTCCAGGCCGCTCATCAGCACGCGCACGCCGCCGCCTTCGACACCGAGGATGTTCTCTTCCGGTACTTCGCAATCCTCGAACACCAGCTCGCAGGTGTTCGAGCCGCGCATGCCCAGCTTGTCCAGCTTCTGGTGGCGGGAGAAGCCCTTGTAGTCGCGCTCGACGATAAACGCAGTCATGCCACGCGAGCCGGCGTTGATGTCGGTCTTGGCGTAGATCACGTAGGTGTGGGCGTCGGGGCCGTTGGTGATCCACATCTTGTTGCCGTTGAGTACATAGCGATCGCCGCGCTTCTCGGCACGCAGCTTCATCGATACCACGTCAGAACCGGCGTTCGGCTCGCTCATGGCCAGGGCGCCGACGTGTTCGCCGGAACACAGCTTGGGCAGGTATTTGGTCTTTTGCTCGTGGGTACCGTTTTTGCGGATCTGGTTCAGGCACAGGTTGGAGTGCGCGCCATAGGACAGACCGACCGAGGCCGAGGCGCGGCTGATCTCTTCCATGGCTACCACATGCGCCAGGTAGCCCATGTTGGTGCCGCCGTATTCCTCTTCCACGGTCATGCCGAGCAGGCCCATGTCGCCAAACTTGTGCCACATGTCCATGGGGAACTCGTTGTCGCGGTCGATCTGCGCCGCACGCGGGGCCAGTTCGGCTTGTGAGAACTGATACACCGAGTCGCGCAGCATATCGATGGTTTCGCCGAGACCGAAGTTGAGGGATGGGTAGCTCATGGTTCCACCTGTAATTGTTCGAATTAAGTTCAGGAGATAACGGTTTGTTTTTTATCAGTTTCAGCCAGGGCTGCCAGGCAGCGCTCTTCGGCGGTATCCAGCTCAAGTTGCATCTGTTCGATATCCAGCAGTTGCTGCTGCAGCTGGGCGCGGCGCTCGGCGATCTTGGCCATAAAGGTGTGCAGCTGCTTGTGATTGCCGTGCACCGGGTCGTATAGCTCGATCAGTTCCTTGCACTCGGCCAGCGAAAAGCCGATGCGTTTGCCGCGCAGGATCAGCTTGAGAGTCACTTTGTCCTTGGCGGTGTAGATGCGCTCCTGACCGCGACGCTCGGGACTGAGCATCTGCTGTTCTTCATAGAAACGAATGGCGCGGGTGGTGATATCCAGCTCGCGGGCCAGTTCGGAAATGGAGTAGGTGGTGGCGGACATGCAGCAGTGCTCTTGTTTACCTTTACGTTAACGTAAGCTTGCCGGCGCCTGTAGTCAACCAGAGTGCATGTTGCGTGATCGGGTTGATCAAACCTGATGCGGATTTATGGGCTTAAAACTGTTATTCGATAAAGGCTTACGGCGCTTATCTAGAAAGGTAGGGAGGTACGCGCTGCTGCAGCACATGCACCAGCGCGGGGTCCATATACGCGTAATCGTCGGGGATATTGAGGCTGTAGATGGGCTTGTTACCAAGCTGGCGGCGAAACTTTTCCGCCAGTTTGCGCCGATGGCGGCTTTCCATCACCAGGATCAACTCGGCCCACTCGAGCAGTTCGGGGCTGACCGGGTTGTCAGCATCGCGGTTAACCCCAGCCGAGGCGGTTTCTACCCCAGGCCAATTGGCGAAAACCTGTTCGGCGGTGGGGCTGCGCAAGCGGTTCTTGGTGCAGATAAACAGCACCCGCATTGGCGTACGCGTGCTGGCCAATGGCATCAGGCCTGAGCCTTCTCGGCTTTTTTCTCCAAGGCAATGGCCTGCTGGGCAATTTCGATGATCTGTTCGCGCATCCAGCGATTGGCTGGATCCTGGTCGGTACTTTCGTGCCAGTACAGGTGGGTTTCCAGGGGCGTCATGTCCTTGATCGGCAACTCGACAAAATGCAGGTCATTGCGACGGGCAAAGCGCTCCGGCACGGTCATGGCCATGTCTGTGCTCTGCAGCACAGTGGTGGCCATCAGATAATGCTGCGAGCGCAGGGCAATCTTGCGCTGGATGCCCATGCGGCCCAGAGCCAGGTCAACGTGGCCCAAGCCGCTGCGCCGGCTGGAAATATGGATATGGGTCAGGCCCATGTATTCGTCGAGGCTGATCTTGTCTTTGGCAAGCGGATGGCCACGGCGCAGGGCGCAGACGTAACGGTCTTCCATCAGCTTGACGTGGCGCACCTGCGGGTCCGTATTAAGCGGTGCATCCACCGCAAAATCCAAGCGGCCAGCAGCCAGCTCCTTGGTGGTTTCGCGGCGCCGCGCGAGCATGCTTTCAATGTTTACGTTAGGAGCCATGCGGCGCAGGCGCTGGAACAGCGGCGGCAGGATGATGGCCTCGGTGAGGTCAGTCATGCTGATGCGGAAGGTTTTATTGGCCTGCGCTGGGTTGAAGATGCGGCTTTCCTGCACGGAAATGCGCAGCTGCTGCAGGGCGTTGCGCACCGGGCCGATGATGTTCTGCGCCATCGGCGTGGGCACCATGCCCTGGGCGGTGCGAACAAACAGCGGGTCATTGAAGGTTTCCCGCAGGCGTGCCAGGGCGTTGGACACGGCGGGTTGGGTAATACCGACGATCTGTCCGGCGCGGGTTAGATTGGCCTCGGTGTATATGGCATCGAAGACGACAAAGAGGTTGAGGTCGACCTTGTTCAGATTCATTACACGCTCGCTCCGCAGGATGTCGGTATCAGTGGATCATATATCGGTGATGAATGTTTATACACGGTGAGAATAGATTAGATAAATCCTAAGCCCTGTTCTAGCATCATTTCCACTTCACCGAATTCCCCCAAAATTAGCGTCAGAAGGTAGCCATCATGGATTTCGCCTACTCCCCCAAGGTTCAGCAGCTGCGTGAGCGCGTCACCGCGTTTATGGAGACCCATGTCTATCCAGCCGAAGCCGTGTTCGAGCAGCAGGTCAATGAAGGCGACCGCTGGCAGCCCACCGCGATCATGGAAGAGTTGAAAGCCAAGGCTAAAGCCGAAGGCCTGTGGAACCTGTTTCTGCCGGAGTCCGAGCTGGGTGCCGGCCTGACCAACACCGAATACGCGCCGCTGGCGGAAATCATGGGCAGCTCGCTGATCGGTGCTGAACCGTTCAACTGCGCCGCGCCGGATACCGGCAACATGGAAGTGTTGGTGCGCTATGCCAATGAAGCGCAGAAAGAGCAGTGGCTCAAGCCGCTGCTGGACGGCACCATCCGTTCCGCCTTCGCCATGACCGAGCCCGGTGTAGCGTCCTCCGATGCCACCAATATGCAGGCCAGCGCTGTGCGTCAGGGTGATGAGTGGGTGATCAACGGCCGCAAATGGTGGACATCGGGTGCGTGCGACCCGCGCTGCAAAATCATGATCTTCATGGGCCTGACCAATCCGGATGGCCCGCGCCATGCACAGCACTCGATGATTCTGGTGCCGATGGACGCCCCCGGCGTGAAAGTGCTGCGTCCGCTGCCGGTGTTCGGTTACGACGATGCGCCACACGGCCATGCCGAAGTACTGTTCGAAAACGTCCGTGTACCTTACGAAAACGTGCTGTTGGGTGAGGGCCGTGGCTTCGAAATTGCTCAAGGTCGCCTTGGCCCAGGCCGTATTCACCACTGCATGCGCTCCATCGGCATGGCCGAGCGCGCACTGAAGTTGATGTGCGAGCGCTCCATCAGCCGCACCGCCTTCGGCAAACCGCTGGCGCGTCTGGGCGGCAACATTGATCACATCGCCGACTCGCGCATGGAAATCAACATGGCACGTCTGCTGACGCTGAACGCGGCGTATATGATGGACACCGTGGGTAACAAGATTGCCGCCAGTGAGATCGCCCAGATCAAGGTGGTCGCACCGAACGTGGCGCTGAAAGTGATTGACCGCGCCATCCAGATTCACGGTGGCGCTGGGGTTTCCAACGACTTCCCGCTGGCCTACTGGTACGCCATGCAGCGTACCCTGCGTCTGGCTGACGGCCCGGACGAAGTGCATCGCGCGGCGATCGGTAAGTTCGAGATCGGCAAGTACGTGTCCAAGGATGTGATGAAAGCCAGCCGCTAAGGCGCTGGGCACATCACTGAAAACGCACAAGGCCCTCAATTGCGGGCCTTGTGCGTTGTGGGCAGTGCTTTTTTAGGCATGCTCTGTCGTTGTTTGTCAGGCTATGTGGGAAGGCCTTTAGCCGCTATTGATCGTAAACATGTCGCGGCTAAAGCCCTTAGCAAAGAAAGCACAGGTTATTCGTACGATTTGCCCGGCGGGGCAAACTCATCATCTGGGTTGGCATGCTCTTGCAGCCATAGTAAACGCATATGCAGTTGCGCAGCGAAGGCACGAGCGGCCTGCTCCTGATGGAAGATCAAGCTGCGTCGCCCCATGCGCACTTGCCAACGCAGCTTGCCGCGCTGCGCCAGCGGCTCGATAACGATGCTCGGTGAGCTCAAACGATCAATGCTCCTGAAAGGGCTGTGTATGTCGGCAATCACCAACACAGACATGGCCTAAGCATTAGGCTCTCGCAGCAAACTTGGCAAGCACCAGAGCGGGCGATTTAGTTGCTGTATTGGTAGATGATTGGGGCAAAAATGCCCGTGTCGTGGCCATTCTTCAGGCACTGATTGAACTGCTCCAGGAACCAGCCCATCTTCAGTGTTTTGGCGATGCCCATGTGCTTGCTGTCACTCTTGAACGGCACCGGCAACGTTGTGAAGGCATCGGCCTGCAAGCCAGGCCAGCTCTGGGCGAGCCGGCTGATATCAACGCTGGAGCCGACCAGGATCGCATCAATGCGCCCGCGCTGCAGCATGCCCAGACCGCTGCGAGTGTCATTGAAGCCGACGATGGTCAGGGTGCCGTTAGCCACGGCTTCGTCATAGGCAGTGCCATAGCTGGTGCCGATAGTGGCGCCGATCAGCTTGTCTTTCAGGTCAGTGATGTTCTGGTAGGCAAACTCGCGGCCTTTCTGCACCACCAGCACGATATGTTCGGTGAAAATTGCTTCGGAAAAGTCGAACAGGGCCAGCCGCTCATCACTGATCGACAAACCAATTACGCCGCCTTCGCTGCGTTCAGCCATGGTATAGGCGCGTTTCCATGGCAGCAGCTGGATCTGGTAGGGCACCTGCATCTGGTTCAGGCAGTGTTTACTGATGTCCACGACAATGCCCTTGGCCTCACCATCCTCCTCAAAGTATTTGGGGAAGCCGTCGTGTGCGCCAAACACGCGGAACACCTCGGCCTGGACGGTTTGTACGACCAGCAGTGCCAGTAGCAGGATCAACCGCAGAGGTGTAGCGAGCATGGCAGAACCTCAAGTAGAGGCGAGAAAGTTTGTTCAGCTTAGCCACTCGGCGTTGTTAATCACTGCCTAATGCAGCAATACCTGCAAACAACGCGGGGGCTGAGCCAGGCTCAATAAACCCAGACTTCTACCCGGCGGTTCTTGATCCGCCCATCATCACCGCTGTTGGCGGCCACTGGCAGCTCATCACCCAGGCCGATGATGTCGCGGAAGATCACGCAACCTTTGTTCAGTTCACGGCGCACTGCCATAGCGCGCAGTTTCGACAGCAGTTCTGCGCGGGCGGTGTCAGCCTTGGTATCGCCAAACCCAACCAGCACCACTTTATCGCGCAGCTTGTTCTGCTCGTTTAGGTAGGTCATCAGCCGGTTGAGATCACGCAGGGCTTTATTGTCGAGAGTGGCGCTGCCTTCCTGAAAACGGAAGTTTACCGACAGACGTTGCGCATGCTCGGCCAGCTCTTGGTAATTCGCCGGCATCTGCGGGTTTACGGGGATTTTTACCGCTTGAACGGTCTGCGCAATAAATCCGCTCTGTTCAACGATCGCCTGGCCGCGCGGACTATGAGCAAACTGCACCAGAGCGCGCCCCCAAGGGTTGTTCAACTCTGGCTGGTTGTAGAAGAACAACCGTCGCGACAGCGGGTAATCCTCGGTGGCGATTAGGGTCAGGCTTGGCAGCATGGGTTGCGAATCACCCGCGGCAATCGCCAGCGCTTTGGCCTGGCGGATATACGGCAGGCCGATAAAGCCGATGCCATTAGGGTCCTGGCTGACCGCGTCGGAGAGTTTTTCACTCGACTCAAAGCGTTTGGCGCTGGCCGCCAAGGCTTTACCGTTGGCGCTCAGCACCAGCTCCTTGAACGTGTCGAAGGTGCCGGACTTGTCATCTCGGGCGTACAGGGTGATGGCGCCAGCCGGAGCGCCGAGTTGCGACCAGTTGCTGATCTCGCCAGCGAATATCTGTGCCAGTTGTGCCGTGTTCAGCGCGCCCAGCGGGTTATTCGGGTGCAGGATAATAGCCAGGCCATCGAGGGCGATGATCTGCTCGGCGCTGGCGCTTTTCAGGTCGCCCAAGTTCAGCAGGCTAGTGGCTTCGCTGTCCTTGATCGGCCGGGACGAGGCCGCCAGTTCAGCACTGCCGTCGGCCAGTGAGGTAAACCCAGTGCCCGAACCATGGGCCGCTACCTCGATGCTCACACTGCGGCCATCGGTGGTTTTGCCGATGATTGTCTGCTCGTTTTCTGCATTGCCTGCTTCGACGCGGATTGCGCTCAGGCCTTGTTCCTCGAGCAGGCCTTTGACCAATGCCGGGCCCAACCGCGCACCAATGGTGTTTGAGCCCTGTATGCGCAATACGCTACTGTTGTCGCTTGGGACTGGCAGGGCGGCAAATACTGACCAGGGCAGGGCGTAGCAGATGGAGCCGAGCAGCAAAAAGCTGACGGTGCGAATCCAGGTGTCACGTTCGAAGGCAGAGGAGGCGCGCAGCATGCGGCAAACACCTTATATGGGTGAGTGAAAGTGCCGCGACGATAAGACAAAAAAGTGACTGCAATATGACAGTCACTTATCTATATAAAGGCTCTATTGCAGGCTTACTGAGCCAATTCAAGCCAGATGGGGGCATGGTCCGATGGCTTTTCCATGCCGCGCAGGTCGTAGTCGACGCCGGCGTCCTTGATCCGCGCCTGCAACGCCTGAGAGGCGAGAATCACGTCGATGCGCAGGCCGCGCTTGGGTTCGTCTTCGAAGCCGCGGCTGCGGTAATCGAACCAGCTGAAACGGTCATTCACTGTGGGGTTGAGGTGGCGGAAGCTGTCAACCAGGCCCCAGTTCTTTAGGGTGGCCAGCCACTCGCGCTCTTCTGGCAGAAAGCTGCATTTGCCGGTTTTCAGCCAGCGCAGACGATTGGGTTCACCAATGCCGATGTCGCAATCTTCCGGCGAAATATTGATATCACCCATCACCACCAGCGCCTGCTCGGGGCTGAACTGGCTCAGCAGCAGCTGTTGCAGGTCGGCATAGAAACGCTGTTTTGCCGGGAACTTGGTCGGATGTTCGCGGCTTTCGCCTTGCGGAAAGTAGCCGTTCATCACCGTCACCGGGTTGCCTTGGGCATCGGCGAAGGTGCCGTAGATAAAACGTCGCTGCGCGTCTTCGGCGTCGCCGGGAAAGCCCTTGTGCAGGCTCAGTGGTTCCTGGCGCGAGAGTAGGGCGACACCGTAATGGCCTTTCTGGCCATGGTAGTGCACGTGGTAGCCGAGCTCACGGATATCCGCCTCGGGGAACTGCTCGTCGGCAACTTTGGTTTCCTGCAGGCCGATCACATCCGGCTGGTGTTTCTCGATCAATGCTGCCAGTTGATGCGGGCGTGCACGCAGGCCATTGATATTGAAGGAGACGATCTTCATGGGCGGCAGTCCTGGCTGTGGCTCTGGAAAGCCCGCGATGCTAGCCGATTAGCGGCCCTGCCGGCCAGCCTGTGGCGGCGCAGAGTGCGCGGTGCTAACGTGGCTGCAGGCCCAGTAAATCAAGAACAACAGAGGTCAATTCGATGCCCAACAGTCTCGCCGAAGTACGTATGCTCGATAGTGGCTATGCCCGAGAAGCACGCTCGCTGCTGTATCACGCCTATCGTCACGACCCCACCTTTGCCTACCTGTTTGAAGCCGAGCGGCCAGGCTATGACCAGCGCGTACGCGCCACGGTACGTGAGCTGGTGCAGCAGCACTTTGCCGAAGACCTGCCGGCGATTGGCTTGCTTATCGACGATCGACTGATCGGCATGGCGTTGATCGCTCCGCCACAGCGGCGCATGGACATCACCGAAAGCTGGGGCTGGCGCATGCGCATGCTGCTGACCACCGGCTTCCGTTGCACCAAGCGCTATCTGGAATACCACGATGCAGTGATCGCCTGCCTGCCGCCGGGGCCCTACCACGTGTTGCCGCTGCTGGGCATTCATCCGGAATACCAGGGCAAAAACCTTGGCGAGCAACTGCTTGAAGCACTGCACAACTGGTGCGCCGAAGACGCCAGTTCCCAGGGCGTGGTGCTGGATACCGGAAATTCGCATTACCTGGATTTCTATAAGCGCCAGGGGTACGAAGAGATTGGGGAAGTGGCCATCGGCCCGATTATCGAGCACGTTTTCTTCCATCCAAGTCCGCAACTGGCAATCAAGGCCAGTGCCTGATAACGGCCTGCTCGGTGTGTCTACAGACACATCGAGTCGCAACTATTTGCCCGCACTGGTGCTCTAAGTCGGCCCTGAGCTCGTGCTAGCATCGCCCTCATGCCTGTTTCTCTCCACCTTTTCACCGCGCTGTTTCTTCTGCTGCTGAGTGCTACGGCCCTGGCCGAAGCACAGTTGCGTGTGCGGGTTGAGCCTGCCAACAGCGCGCTGAAAAGCAATATCGAGGGCTACATCGGCAGCTTGGGTGAGCGTGATGCCGAAGCCTTGCAGCGCTTTCGTCGGGTCGCCGAAAACCAGGCAGAGAAAGCCGCCCATGCTCTGGGTTTCTACCAGGCGCAGATCACGACTGAAGTCAGCGAGGGCGCAACACCGCGCCTGACCGTACGCATTCAGCCGGGTGAACCGGTGCGTTTGCGTGATGTGGTGGTGCGCGTCGAAGGCCCAGCGGCGCAACTGCGCGCCTTTCGAACGCCCTATGACCCGCAATTGCGGAGTGGGGCACAACTTAACCACGGTCAGTACGACGCCGCGAAGCGCGAAATTCAGAATCAGGCTTCGCGTTATGGCTTCTTCGCCGGGCGCTTTAGTCGTCAAAAACTCACAATCGACCCCGAGGCCGGGGTTGCCGATATCGAACTGATCTATCTCAGCGGCCCACGCTATCAATTGGGCGCGGTGAGTTTTGTCGGCGATGCGCCCTTTAATGAGCAATTGCTGCAGCGCATGGTGCCGTTCCCGGCGGATACGCCCTATGACTCGGCACTGATTGCCGAGCTGTATCAGGCGCTGCGCTCCAGTGGTTATTTCGAGTCGGTGCAGGTGGATGCCAACCCCAGTACTGCCAGTGGTGAACAGATCCCTGTGCAGGTTCAATTGCAGGCGCGCAAGCCACGCAGCATGGGCCTGGGCTTGGGTTTTTCCACCGACGTGGGGCCGCGTGGCCGGGCCAACTGGACGCGGCACTGGGCCAATCCACAAGGGCATAGCTATGGCGCAGAATTCGAACTGTCAGCGCCGCGGCAGAATGTTGGCCTGTGGTATGACGTGCCGCTCGATCCGCCGCTGACCGATAAATTGCGGGTGGCCGGCGGCTATCAGGCCGAAGACCTGGCCAATACCGACAGCAGCAGCCGTCTGCTGACTGTCGGCCCGGAATGGCACAGCAAGCTCGACAGCGGCTGGCAGCGCGTGTTGTCGCTGAAATGGCAGCACGAGCAGTACGACCTGGGCGATGACGCGGGGACCAGCACGCTGCTGATGCCAGGCCTGAGTTATTCCTACCTGCAGAGTGATAACCAGATCGACCCCAACCACGGCTACCGCCTGCAGTTTGATCTGTCCGGCGCGGCCAAGGGGTTGTTGTCCGATGCCAATGTGCTGCACGGCAATATCCAACTCAAGGGTCTGACCACCGTATTCAAGCGCCATCGACTGCTGGGGCGGGTGCAGGTGGGTGGCACTGAATCCGATGGGTTTGCCAAGGTGCCGCCGTCCCTGCGCTTCTTCGCGGGTGGTGACCAGAGCGTGCGCGGCTATGACTACCAGAGCCTGTCGCCGGAAAACCGCGCCGGCGACAAGATCGGTGGGCGCTACCTCTTTACCAGCAGCCTGGAATACCAATACAGCCTGACTGAGCGCTGGCGCTTGGCGAGCTTCTTCGATCAGGGCAATACCTTTGACTCGCTGCAGCTTCCGTCGCTGAAAAGTGCCGTGGGTCTGGGCGTGCGTTGGGTATCACCACTCGGACCGTTGCGCCTGGATCTGGCGCATCCATTGGATGACCAGGGCGGCGTGCGCCTGCATTTTTCCATGGGGCCGGAACTGTGATGCGCTGGTTACGTTATGGGCTGTTCAGTCTGCTGGGCCTGCTGCTTGTGCTGGCAATCAGCCTGAGCCTGCTACTGGGCACCCTGGGCGGCAGCCGCTGGTTATTGGCGCAGGTGCCGGGCTTGCAGGTTGACGACTTCGATGGCCGCCTAGGCGGTAGCTGGAGCGCGACACAGCTGCGCTGGCAACAAGGCGAGAATAGCGTGGAGGTAATGGCGCCTAGCCTGGATTGGTCGCCTACCTGCCTGTTACGCTTGACGTTGTGTATCGAGCAACTGCGCAGCGGGCCGATCAGCTTGGTTTTCCCGGATGATGAACAGCCCAGCAGCGAGCCATTCAGTCTGCCGGACCTGAGCCTGCCGCTGGCGTTGCAACTGGGGCAGGTGCAGATCGACAGCCTGCAGCTCAATGGCGTCGAACAGTTGCAAGGCTTGCAGCTGGCCGCGCGCTGGACTGCAAAGGGTATTCAGATTGACAACCTCAGCCTGGCTACCGCCGATCTGCAGGTGGCGTTGCAGGGCCAGGTGCAAACCTCCGGCAACTGGCCGCTGCAACTGAGCGGACAACTGCAATTGCCGGCGCCCGAGCAGCAGGCTTGGCCGGTGGCGCTGCAGCTCAACGGTGAGCTGCGCGAGCAGGTGCAACTGACAGCCAGAAGCAGCGGCTATCTGACCGGCGAACTGAGCGGTTGGGTACAGCCTTTGGCTGAACACCTGCCGGCGCAACTGCGCTTGCAGGTCGCCAGCTTCAAAGCCAGCGCTGAGCTGCCCGACACCCTTAACCTTGAGCAGGTTGAGCTAAATGCCCAGGGCGATTTGCAGGCCGGCTATCAGATCATCGGCAGTGCCAGCCTGCCAGCAACTGAAGGGCTTATTGCTATGGCGCTGGCGGGGCTGCTCAAGGCTGACGGCGCGGCCATCAGCAACCTGAGCTTGACCGCCGAACCGGAGCAGCAGGTACAGCTCAGCGGCGAGCTGAACTGGCAGCAAGGTCTGAGCCTGTATAGCCGCTTCAACTGGCAGAGCTTCCCCTGGCAGCGCCTTTATCCGCTGGACGAGCCAGCGCCTGTGGCGTTGCGGGTGCTTAATGGCGAGCTGGCTTATCAGGATGGCAACTACCTCGGGCATTTCGCTGCCGAGCTGGATGGCCCTGCCGGCGCGTTTAGCCTGCAAAGCCCGCTGAGTGGCGATCTACAGAAGCTGTATCTGCCAGAGCTGCGTATGCAGGCCGGCCAAGGCCGCGCCGAAGGCCAGGTCAGCTTGGGTTTTGCCGAGCAGCTGAGTTGGGATGTGCGCCTGCAGTTGAGTCAGCTTGATCCAGCCTACTGGCTGGCCGAGTTACCCGGCAGCCTGGCGGGCCCTTTGAACAGCTCAGGCAGCTTGATCAATCAGCAGCTTAACCTTAACGCCGACATCGACCTCACCGGCCGCCTGCGTGGTCAGCCGGCCAAGCTGCTGGCGAAGTTTGCCGGTGACCTGGAGCAGGGCGAGCTGAGTGCCCTGGATATCCGCCTGGGTGATAACCGCATCAGCGGTCAGGCCGCCTTGCAGCAACAGCTGAGCGGCCGGTTATTACTAGCGATGCCGCGATTGGGGCAGCTTTGGCCAGGCTTGCAGGGGCACCTTAATGGTCAGCTGGACCTGGCTGGGAGTCTGCAAGCACCCCAGGGCCAGTTGCAGCTGCAAGGTGAGCGCCTGGCCTATGACGATCAACGTCTGCAACAGCTCAAGCTCGACGCCAGCCTGAACAGTGCCCAGCGTGGCCGAATCACCCTTGAGGCATTGGGTATTCAGCTGGGTGAAACCGAGTTGGGGCGCCTGGATGTCACTGCCGCTGGTGATCAGCAGCAACAAAGTCTTGAGCTGCACCTGCAAGGTCCCTTGTTGCAAAGCCAGCTGGCCCTGGCCGGCAAGCTGGACAAGGGTAACTGGCGCGGCAGCCTGAGTAGTGGCGAGGTGCAAAGCGGTGGCCAAGATTGGCGCCTGCAACAGCCGGCCACGCTGGTGCGGCTGGCCAATGGGCACCTCAGCCTGGGCGCGCATTGCTGGCGTTCTGGCGAGGCCAGTCTGTGCGGCACGGAGCAGCGCCTGCTGCCGCAGCCCAAGCTCAACTACCGGCTGAGCAACTTCCCCATGGAGAGCTTGGCGGCGCTGTGGCCGAAGGATTTCAGCTGGCAGGGTGAGCTCAATGGTCGGCTGCAGCTCGATATGCCGGCCAGCGGTCCGAATGGCAGCCTGGAACTGGATGCCGGCAGCGGCATCTGGCGCATTCGTGATCAGCAGCAGTGGCTGGAGTTTGCCTACGACAGCCTGCGCCTGAGTACACAGTTGCGCCCGCAGCGCATCGATAGCCTGCTGGAGCTGCGTGGCCCAACCATTGGCGAGCTGTCGCTGCAGGCTCAACTGGATCCGCGCCCGGCGAGCAAGCCGTTGTCTGGCAGCTTCCGCCTGAATGGCCTGGACTTGGCCCTGGCCCGCCCGTTTGTACCGATGGTCGAGCGTATCGCTGGGCAACTGAATGGCACGGGCACATTGTCGGGCGGGCTGTTGGTACCGCAGATCAACGGCAACCTGCGCGTGCTGAATGGCGAAATAAGCGGCGCTGAACTACCGATGAACATCGAGCAGCTGCAATTGCAGGCGCAGATCGCAGGCGAGCGGTTGCTGCTGGAGGGCGATTGGCGCAGCGGTGAGCAAGGGCAGGGCAGTCTGAATGGCGAGCTGAGCTGGGCCGATGGGCTGGTGGCGAACATGCAGCTGCGAGGCAGTCGTCTACCGGTCACTGTTGAGCCCTATTCCGCGCTGGAGGTCGAACCGAATCTGCGTTTAAGCCTGCGTGATGAGCAGCTGTCGCTGGCCGGCAAGGTGCTGATCCCCAGCGGCAAGATTGAGGTGCGCGAGCTGCCACCTTCAACGGTGCAGGTTTCCAGCGATGCCCAGGTAGTAGGGCGCGATAGCCCGCAGCAGCAGGCGACGGCCATCGCCATGGATGTTGACGTTGAAGTGGGTCAACAGCGCCTCACCTTCAGCGGCTTTGGACTGGATGCCGAGCTGCTGGGGCGCGTACACATTGGCAATGACCTGGACACCCGCGGCGAGTTGAGCCTGAACAAGGGCCGTTTCCGCGCCTACGGCCAGCGCCTGAATATACGCCGCGCACGCCTGCTGTTCGCCGGGCCGATTGATCAGCCATTTCTTGATATCGAGGCTGTGCGCAAGGTCGATGGTGTGACGGCTGGTTTACGCCTCAGTGGTAATGCCGCGCAACCGACCAGTACGGTGTTTTCCGAACCGGCCATGAGTCAGGAGCAGGCGTTGTCTTACCTGGTTATGGGGCGGCCACTGGGGCAGGGCGGTGGTGACAATACGATGCTGGCACAAGCTGCGCTGGCCCTGGGGATGGCCGGCAGTGCACCGTTGGTCAATAACCTGGCGCAGGGCTTGGGTATCAGTGATTTTCAACTCGACACCCAGGGCTCTGGGGTAACCACCAGCGTGGTCGCCAGCGGCAATCTCTCGGAGCGATTGAGCCTGCGCTACGGCGTGGGGGTGTTCGAACCAGCGAATACCATCGCCTTGCGCTATGAACTGAGCCGACGGCTCTACCTTGAGGCTGCCAGCGGGTTGGCGAGCTCTCTGGATTTGTTCTATCGGCGCGATTTCTAGGCCATGTTTCTGCGGGAGGACGCTGGATTAAGCCTGTTAATTCGCGTTTAAATTGCGCCCCTCGCTCAAAACGTCTGAGCGTTGAAATCTAAACAGTGAAAACCACTATCACAGTCTTCATATACTGACCGCCGCTGATACCTGGCAGTCGTTGTGCTGGCTGGTATAGCCCGATCCGCTGTTAGCAGGCGCGCCAACCCGGTTCGCGTTCTGTTCATCAGTTTGGCCTACCCGGCAATCGGACAAGCGAAGGCTACCCACCTCGCGTTCACTACAAGAATAAGGAAATGAGCATGGAATTCGTCAACACCCTGGTCAATCAACTCAATGGCGTGGTCTGGGGCCCACCCATGCTGGTGCTGATTCTCGGCACCGGTCTGTTCCTCATGTTGCGTCTGAAATTCATGCCGCTGAGCAAGATTGGCGCGGGCTTCAAACTGATGTGGCAAGGCCGTCAGAAAGGTGATGCCGAGAGCGGTGAAATCAGCCCGTTCCAGGCCCTGATGACCTGCCTGGCCGCCACTGTCGGTACCGGCAATATCGCCGGTGTAGCCACAGCGATTTTCCTCGGCGGCCCCGGTGCGTTGTTCTGGATGTGGTGTACCGCACTGGTCGGTATGGCCACCAAGTACTGCGAAGTGGTGTTGGCGGTGCATTACCGCGAGAAGGATGAGCGCGGCGAGCACGTCGGCGGTCCGATGTACGCCATCAAGAACGGCCTGGGTAAAAAATGGCTGTGGTTGGGCACTGCGTTCGCCATCTTCGGCGGCTTTGCCGGTTTCGGCATCGGTAATATGGTGCAAGTCAACAGCATGGCATCGGCCCTGCAAGCCAGCTTCAACATCCCGCTGTGGGTCACCGGTGTGGTAACCATGGTGATCACCGGTCTGGTGATTCTTGGCGGGATCAAGCGTATCGGTAAGGTGGCGGCGTCGCTGGTGCCGTTTATGTGCGTGGCCTACATCATTGCCTCGATCGTTGTGCTGGTGGTGCATGCTGACGCGATTCCCGGTGCTTTCGACCTGATCTTCACCCATGCCTTCAGCCCTGCTGCGGCCACTGGCGGTTTTGCCGGCGCGGCAGTTATGGCGGCGATTCGTTTCGGTGTGGCGCGCGGCATCTTCTCCAACGAGGCGGGCCTGGGTACTGCCGGTATCGCCCAGGCGGCCGGCACCACCAATAGCCCGGTGCGCTCGGGCATGATCGGCATGATCGGCACCTTTATTGACACCATCATCATCTGCTCGATGACGGGTCTGGCGATCATCTGCTCAGGCGTATGGACCAGCGGTGCCAGCGGGGCGGCGTTGTCGGCAGCGGCCTTCGAGTCGGCCATGCCTGGCGTCGGCGGTTATATCCTTACCATCGCCCTGGTGATCTTTGCCTATACCACCATCCTTGGCTGGAGCTACTACGGCGAGCGCTGCTGGGAATACCTGGTAGGCACCAAGGCAATCCTGCCGTTCCGTGTGCTCTGGGTGCTGGCCGTGCCGTTTGGTGCGATTGCCCAGCTGGACTTCGCCTGGTTGGTGGCCGATACCCTCAACGGTCTGATGGCGATTCCTAACCTGTTGTCGCTGCTGTTGCTCAGTCCGATCGTGGTCAAGCTGACCAAGGATCACTTCGCAAAAAATTGATGTGTCGCCTGGGCGCGCAGGGTAGTCTGACTCAACGGTCAGCTCTGCTTGCCCTCTTTGCAGGGGCGCGTGCTTGCCATTTGGCCGGTTCGCGCCCTTACTTGTTCACCGCCCCTCAAATCCACTGATAAGGATCGTTTCCAATGGCACAAATCACCCTCAAAGGTTCCCCGGTTGAAGTTACCGGTCAACTGCCGCAGGTTGGTCAGCAAGCCCCGGCGTTTAGCCTGGTTGCCGGCGACCTGAGCGACGTGAGCCTGGCCAGCCTGGCCGGCAAGCGCAAAGTCCTGAACATTTTCCCAAGTGTTGATACCCCAACCTGCGCCACCTCCGTGCGTACGTTCAACGCCGGTGCCAGCAAACTGGCCAACACCGTGGTGCTGTGCATTTCCACTGACCTGCCATTTGCCCAGGCGCGTTTCTGTGGTGCTGAAGGCCTGGAAAACGTGATCAACCTGTCCACCATGCGTGGTGCTGACTTCCTGCAAAGCTACGGTGTGGCCATCGCCAGCGGTCCGCTGGTGGGTGTTGCTGCCCGTGCTGTGGTGGTGCTGGATGAAAACGACAAGGTGCTGCACAGCGAGCTGGTTGGCGAAATTGCTGACGAGCCGAACTACGCCGCTGCGATGGCTGCACTTCAGTAACAGCTGTTTACGTTGTGCCAACGGCCTGCTTTGCAGGCCGTTTTTATTTCTGCCTGCCATCACTTACGGGCCATCGCCGCGCAGCGTTCACTACTGTTCCGGCAATTTTCTATTCGGATCAGACATTTAGTTACGTAAGGAAAAGGTAAATAGGCGGTAAAGAGGCTTTGCAGGGTGGCTGATAGTGAATATCGTTCACGCTCCCCAAGGAAGTGATTGTCGCCATGCCTGATACACAGCTCACCACTCGTCCTCGTAACCTGTCGCGCCAATGGCTGGTCGGCTCGCTTGCGCTGGTAGTTCTGGCCTTACTGTTGTGGTGGTTCTGGCCCAGCCCGCCGGAAGCGCCCGCACGCGGTGGGCCGTGGCGCGATGGTGGGCCGGTGCCCGTGCGTGTTGCCAACGTGACGCAAGGTGATTTCCCGGTTGAGCTCAAGGCCTTGGGTACCGTCACCGCCTATAACACAGTGAATGTGCGTGGCCGGGTCGAAGGTGAGCTAGTCAAGCTGCTGTTCAAGGACGGCCAACAGGTCAAAGCCGGCGACTTGCTAGCGGTTATAGACCCACGTCCCTATGAAATCGCCTTGCAGCAGGCCCAGGGCGCCTTGCAGGAAAGCCAAGCGCAACTGCGCAATGCCGAGTTGGACCTGGCGCGTTACCGCGGTTTGTACGCCGAAGATTCTATTGCCAAACAGACCCTCGACACTCAGGAAGCCCTGGTCAACCAGTACCGGGGCGGTATCAAGAGCCTGCAAGCGGATGTCGCCACCGCGCGGCTGAACCTGGAGTTCACCCAGATTCGTGCACCGATAACCGGTCGCCTGGGCATCCGTCAGGCCGACGTGGGTAACCTGGTCAGCAGTGGCGATGCACTGCCGCTGGTGGTGATTACCCAAACCCTGCCGATTGCCGTGATGTTTACCCTGCCCGAAGCCGAGTTGCCGGCGGTGGTGCAGCAGCTGCGCGCAGGCGAAACCCTCGCGGTTGAGGCCTGGGACCGCAGTGAAAAACTCAAACTGGCCGAAGGCGAGCTGGAGAGCGTCGACAACCTGATCGATACCGCCACTGGCACGGTCAAGCTCAAGGCGCGTTTCGCCAATGCTGAAGAAATGCTCTTCCCCAACCAGTTCGTCAACGTGCGCCTACGGGTGAAAACCCTGCAAAACGTCACCCTGATGCCAGCCGCTGCGCTGCAGTTTGGCGCCAGCGGCACCTTCGCCTATGTGGTGGACGCTGAAGACAAGGTGCAGCTGACGCCGATCAGCGTGGGCGCCAGCGACGGCCAGCTCAGCGTGGTCGAGCAGGGCCTCAAAGCAGGTGATCGCCTGGTGCTGGAAGGCACTGACCGTTTGCGCTCCGGCAATAAGGTCGAGGTGATTGGCGACACACCGGTCGCCGCCCAGAGCGCGCCGGCCACGCCTGAAGGCAAACGAGCACCGCGCGCCCAATGAACACCTCTCGCCTGTTTATCCTGCGCCCGGTCGCCACCACGCTGATCATGCTGGCGATCTTCCTGAGCGGCCTGATTGCCTACCGATTGCTGCCCGTCTCGGCGCTGCCGGAGGTGGATTACCCGACCATCCGGGTAATGACCCTCTATCCCGGCGCCAGCCCGGACGTGATGACCAGTGCAGTCACTGCGCCGCTGGAGCGTCAGTTCGGTCAGATGGCCGGACTGAAACAGATGTCCTCGACCAGCTCCGGCGGCGCCTCGGTAATCACCCTGCGTTTTAACCTGGAAGTGAAGCTGGATGTCGCCGAACAGGAAGTGCAGGCCGCGATCAATGGCGCAAGCAATCTGCTGCCCGACGATTTACCCGCGCCGCCGGTGTACAACAAGGTCAACCCGGCCGACACACCGATACTGACCCTGGCCATCCGCTCGAACACTTTGCCGCTGCCGCAGGTGTTTGACCTGGTCGATACCCGCCTGGCGCAAAAGCTCGCGCAAACCAGCGGTGTTGGCTTGGTCAGCTTGGCCGGTGGGCAACGCCCGGCCGTGCGATTGCGGGTTAACCCGGAAGCGCTGGCTTCCTATGGCTTGAACCTCAGCGATGTGCGTACGCTGATCACCGCCAGCAACGTCAATCAGCCCAAGGGGAACTTCGACGGCCCGACACGGGTGTCGCAGCTGGATGCCAACGACCAGCTGAAATCCGTCGACGAATACCGCGAGTTGATCCTCGGGTACAAGGACGGCGCCACGCTGCGCCTTAAAGATGTCGCCGAGATTATCGACGGCGCGGAAAACCAGCGCCTGGCCGCCTGGGCCAACCGTAATGAGGCGGTGCTGGTCAACGTGCAACGCCAGCCCGGCGCCAACGTGATTGATGTGGTCGACCGCATCCAGACGCTTTTGCCCCATCTGACCCAGGGCCTGCCGGCCAGCGTGGAAGTCAGTGTACTGACCGACCGTACCGAAACCATCCGGGCAGCGGTCAAGGGTGTGCAGCATGAATTGCTGCTGGCCATTGCCCTGGTGGTGCTGGTGACCTTCCTGTTTTTGCGCAAGGTGTCGGCGACCATCATCCCGTCCATCGTCGTGCCACTGTCGTTGATCGGCACCTTTGGTGTGATGTACCTGGCCGGTTTCACCATCAACAACCTGACGCTAATGGCGCTGACCATCGCCACCGGCTTTGTGGTGGACGATGCCATCGTCATGCTGGAGAACATCGCCCGCCACCTGGAAGAGGGTGAAACGCCGCTAAATGCGGCGCTTAAAGGCGCCAGGCAGATCGGCTTTACCCTGGTGTCGCTGACCATTTCCTTGATTGCCGTGCTGATTCCGCTGCTGTTTATGGCCGATGTGGTGGGGCGCTTGTTCCGCGAATTTGCCATCACCCTGGCGGTGGCCATTCTGATTTCCCTGGTGGTGTCGCTGACCCTAACGCCGATGATGTGCGCGCGCTTGCTCAAGGCGGAAAAGCCCGAAGAAGAAGGGCGTTTCTACCGCGCCGCTGGAGCGGTAATCGACGGCATGATCGCCCGTTACGGCGTATGGCTGACTTGGGTGCTCAAGCATCAGCCGCTGACTCTGCTGGTAGCCATCGGCACGATGGCGCTGACCGTAGTGCTCTACCTCGTCGTGCCCAAGGGCTTTTTCCCGGTCCAGGACACCGGAGTGATCCAGGGCATTTCTGAGGCGCCGCAGTCGATTTCCTTCCGCGCCATGAGCGAGCGTCAGCAGCGCCTGGCCGAAGTGATATTGCAGGACCCGGCCGTGGCCAGCCTGTCGTCCTACATCGGCGTGGACGGTGACAACCCGACACTCAATAGCGGCCGTCTGCTGATCAACCTGACGCCACGGGCCGAGCGCGATGTCAGTGCCAGCCAGATTATCGAACGCCTAAGGCCAGAACTGGCGCGGATTCCTGGCATTGAGCTGTATCTGCAGCCGGTGCAGGACCTGTCCATCGAGGATCGGGTCAGTCGCACGCAGTTCCAGTTCAGCATGGAGTCGCCGGATATCAGCCTGCTGGAAGAGTGGGTGCCCAAGCTGGTCAGTGCGCTGCGCGAGCAGCCGGAATTGACTGACGTGGCCAGCGACCTGCAGAACCGTGGGCTGCAGGTGTTTCTGCAGATCGACCGCGATATGGCAGGGCGCCTTGGCGTGAGCATTGCCGATATCGACAACGCACTCTACGACGCCTTCGGCCAGCGACAAATCTCCACTATTTACACCCAGTCCAGCCAGTACCGCGTGGTGCTGGAGAGTGAGAACGCCGGCAGCATTGGCCCGGCGGCGTTGCGGCAGATTCACGTCAAGGCCGCCGACGGCCAGCAGGTCGCGCTGTCGACTCTGGCCCAGGTCGAGGAACGCGCCGCCAGCCTGTTGATCAACCATATCGGCCAATTCCCGGCCGCGACCCTATCATTCAACCTGGCCAGCGGTGTATCGCTGGGCGAGGCGGTGGCAGTGATCGAGCGGGTCGAGCAGGAGATCGGTATTCCTCCGGCGGTGCAGACGCGCTTCCAGGGCGCGGCTGAAGCCTTCCGTGCGTCCTTGTCGAGCACCTTGCTGCTGATTCTCGCGGCCATCGTCACCATGTACATCGTGCTCGGCGTGCTTTACGAGAGCTACATCCACCCGATCACCATCCTCTCCACCTTGCCCTCGGCGGGGGTTGGCGCGCTGCTGGCGTTGCTGATCAGCGGCAACGAGCTGGGGCTGATTGCGATCATCGGCATCATCTTGCTGATTGGCATCGTCAAGAAGAACGCGATCATGATGATCGACTTCGCCCTCGACGCCGAACGCAACCAGGGCATGCAGCCGGAAGCGGCGATCTACCAGGCGGCGCTGCTGCGCTTTCGGCCGATTCTGATGACCACCTTGGCTGCGCTGTTTGGCGCGATACCGCTGATGCTGGCCACCGGCTCCGGCGCTGAACTGCGTCAACCGCTGGGCCTGGTGATGGTCGGCGGGTTGCTGCTCAGCCAGATCCTCACATTGTTCACTACGCCGGTGATTTACCTGTACTTCGATCGCCTGTCGCGGCGCATTAGCGGCCGAAGCGCAGCCGGGCTAGTGGTCAACCGATGAACCTCTCCGCGCCCTTTATCCGCCGGCCGGTGGCGACCTTGCTGCTGAGCCTGGCGATTCTGTTGCTCGGCGGCGTCAGCTTTGGTTTGCTGCCGGTCGCGCCGCTGCCGCAGATGGATTTCCCCACGATCACCGTGCAGGCGAGCCTGCCGGGGGCCAGCCCCCAGATCATGGCGTCGAGTGTGGCCACACCGTTGGAACGCTCACTCGGCACCATTGCTGGCATCAGCCAGATGAACAGCCGCAGCAGCCAGGGCAGTACGCGGATCATGATCCAGTTTGATCTGGATCGGGACATCAACGCCGCCGCCCGCGAAGTGCAAGCGGCCATCAATGCCTCACGCGAGTTGCTGCCCAGCGGCATGCGTAGCATGCCGACCTACGCCAAGATCAACCCGTCGCAAGCGCCGATCATGGTGCTGTCGCTGACCAGCGACGTGCTCAACAAGGGCCAGCTGTATGACGTGGCTTCGACCATACTGGCGCAGAAGCTCGCCCAGGTCACCGGTGTGGGTGAAGTGCAGATCGGCGGCAGCTCCTTGCCCGCCGTGCGCGTGGCGTTGGAGCCACGCTTGCTCGATCAGTACGGCATCGCCCTGGATGACGTGCGCCAGAGCATCAGCGCGGCCAACGCCAAGCGGCCGAAAGGCGCGGTGGAAGATGCCGAGCGGCACTGGCAAGTGCAGGCCAGCGATCAGCTGGAGAAAGCCGCCGATTACCTGCCGCTGATCATTCGCTACCAGGACGGCGCAGCCGTGCGACTGGGCGATGTCGCGAGCGTCACCGATGGTGTCGAGGACCGCTACAACAGCGGCTTCTTCAACGATGAGCAGGCAGTGCTGCTGGTCATCAACCGGCAGACCGGGGCCAATATCATTGAAGCCATTGCTGGCATTCGCGAGCAGTTGCCAGCCTTGCGCGCGGTGATCCCCGCCAGCATTGAGCTGGAAGTGGCGATGGACCGCTCGCCAGTGATTCGCGCCACCCTGCATGAGGCTGAGCAGACTCTGCTGATCGCCGTGGTGTTGGTGATACTGGTGGTGTTCGCCTTCCTTGGCCGCTGGCGTGCAGCGCTGATTCCGGCCCTGGCCGTGCCGGTGTCGCTGGTCGGCACGTTTGCGGTGATGTACCTGCTGGATTTCTCCCTGAACAACCTGTCGCTGATGGCGCTGATCATCGCCACCGGCCTGGTGGTGGACGATGCCATCGTCGTTTTGGAAAATATTTCGCGGCATATCGAGGCCGGCGAAACGCCCATGGCGGCAGCGTTCAAGGGTGCGCGCGAGGTGGGTTTCACCTTGCTGGCGATGAACCTGTCGCTGGTCGCGGTGTTTATCTCGATCCTGTTTATGGGCGGTATCGTCGAGCGGCTGTTCCGCGAGTTTTCCATCACCCTGGCCGTGGCCATCGTAATTTCCCTGCTGGTGTCGCTGACGCTGACGCCGATGCTCTGTGCGCGCTGGCTCAAGGCCGACACCGTTGAACGCCCGCCCAGCATCATGCAACGCTGGGGCGCGGCCGTGCAGACACGTGTGCTGGCGTTTTATGCACGGGGGCTGGACTGGGCTCTCAACCATTCCCTGCTGATGTTGTTCAGTCTGCTGGCCACTATCGCGCTGAATATCTTCCTGTTTGTCAGCGTGCCGAAAACCTTTATGCCGCAGCAGGACACTGGCCAATTGATCGGCTTTATTCGCGGCGATGACGGTCTGTCATTCCAGGTCATGCAGCCGAAAATGGAGATTTATCGCCGTGCCGTGCTGGCCGATCCTGCAGTAGAAAGCGTGGCCGGGTTTATTGGCGGCAGTGGCGGCATCAACAACGCCTTTATGATCGTGCGCTTGAAGCCAGTTACTGAGCGCAAGGTCGACGCGCAGGCGGTAATCAACCGCCTGCGCCAGTCAGTGCCGAAAGTGCCGGGCGGGCGGATGTTCCTGATGCCGGATCAGGACCTGCAGATCGGTGGGCGAGAAGGGCGCAGCTCGGAAAACGAGTACATGCTGCTGTCAGGCGACCTCGATGCCCTGCGCACCTGGTTGCCCCCCGTACGTGAAGCGTTGCGAGCCTTGCCAGAGCTGACCGATATCGATGCCAAAGAGGCTGAAGGCACTCAGCAGATTCGTCTGGTGGTTGACCGCGATGTGGCCAAGCGTCTGGGCGTGGACATGAACATGATTACCGCTGTGCTGAATAACGCCTTTAGCCAGCGCCAGGTGTCGACCATCTATGACAGCCTCAATCAATACAGCGTGGTCATGGAGATCAATCCGAAGTTCGCTGAGTACCCGGAAACCCTCGACCAGATTCAGCTGATTACCAGCGAGGGCGCGCGCGTGCCCTTGTCCAGCTTTGCCCGCTGGGAGCGCAGCCTGGAAGAAGACCGGGTGAGTCACCAAGGGCAGTTTGCCGTGGAAAATATCGGTTTTTCCCTGTCCGAAGGGGTCAGCTTGGATCAAGCCAGCCAGGCCATTGATCGGGCCATTGCGCGCATTGCGTTACCCACGGAAGTTCAAGGCATGCTGGGTGGTACCGGTGGTGCTTTCCAGCAGACGCAACAGAATCAGCCATGGATGATCCTGATGGCCCTGGTCGTGGTGTATATCGTCCTCGGCGTACTGTACGAGAGCTATATCCATCCGCTGACCATTCTCTCCACCTTGCCATCGGCCGGCGTCGGCGCATTGCTGGCGTTGGAGCTGATGAGCATCGAGTTCAGCCTGATTTCATTGTTGGGGTTGTTCCTGCTGATCGGCATCGTCAAAAAGAACGCGATTCTGATGATCGACCTGGCCCTGCAGCTTGAACGTCAGCAGCATATGAGCCCGCACGAGTCGATCCGCCAGGCATGCCTGCTGCGTTTCCGACCGATCATGATGACCACCCTGGCGGCGATTCTCGGCGCATTGCCGCTGATGCTGAGCAGCGCCGAAGGCTCGGAAATGCGCCAGCCGCTTGGCATCACCATTGTCGGTGGGCTGGTATTGAGCCAGTTGCTGACCCTCTACACCACACCGGTGATCTACCTGTATTTCGACCGCCTGCGCCACCGGGTCAACCGCTGGCGCGGAGTGCGCACTGACGCTGCCCTGGAAACCCCGTTATGAAAGCCCTCGTTGCCTATCGTTTACCCACCTTGCTGGCGTTGAGTCTGGCCCTGAGCGCCTGTGCCATAGGCCCGGATTATCAACGCCCGCCGCTGCAAACCCCGGTGCAGTTCAAACAGATTGAAGGCTGGACCCAGGCCAAGCCCGGCGATGCGCTGGAGCGTGGCAGCTGGTGGCAGTTGTATGCCGACAGCGAGCTGAATGCCCTGGTCGAGCGGCTGAATATCTCCAACCAGAATCTGGCCGCCAGCGAGGCGCAATATCGCCAGGCCCGCGCCCTAGTGAGCGGCGCGCGCGCGGCGTTCTACCCGAGCCTGTCGAGCAGCGCCGGTGCTACCCGTAGCAGCCAGGGCAACGGTTCCAATACCAATAGCGTCAGCACCACAAGCAGCGCGGGGGGAATCAGCAAGAGTTATGAACTGGGCCTGAATGCCGCCTGGGAGCTGGATATCTGGGGCAAGTTGCGCCGCTCGCTGGAGTCCAGCCGCGCCAGCTATGAGGCCAGCGCTGCCGACCTGGCCGCACTGAAGCTCAGCTTGCAGGCCGAGCTGGTGCAGAACTACCTGCAACTGCGCGTGCTGGATGATCAACAACGCCTACTCGATGCCACTGTGGCGGCCTATGAACGCTCGCTGAAACTCACGGAAAACCAGTACAACGCGGGCATCGTGCCGAAATCCGATGTCAGCCAGGCGCTGACCCAGTTGAAAAGCACTCAGGCTCAAGCCATCGACCTGAAATGGCAGCGTGCGCAGCTGGAGCATGCGATTGCCGTACTGATCGGCGTGCCGCCTAGCGAGCTGAGCATTGCCGTACGCGAGCAATTGCCCGCGTTGCCAGCAATCCCCGTGGCTTTGCCGTCGCAACTGCTGGAACGCCGTCCCGATGTCGCTGCCGCGGAACGCCGGGTGATCGCCGCTAACGCCGAGATTGGCGTCGCCGAAGCCGCCTGGTATCCAGATCTGACCATTTCCGCCAGCGGCGGCTACCGTGGTAGCAGCTTTGCCGACTGGATCGATCTGCCCAACCGTTTCTGGTCGCTCGGCCCGCAGTTGGCGCTGACCCTGTTCGATGGCGGCGCGCGCAGCGCCGAGCTGGAACGCAGCGAAGCGGCCTACGACCAGACCGTGGCGCAATACCGCCAGTCGGTGCTCGACAGCTTCCGTGAGGTAGAGGATTACCTGGTGCAACTGCGTGTGCTGCAGCAGGAAGCCGTGATCCAGCAGGAGGCGCTCGACGCCGCCCGCGAATCCCTACGCCTGATCGAAAACCAATACCGCGCCGGCACGGTGGACTTCAACAGCGTGGTCAGTGTGCAGGCCACTGCGCTGAACAATGAACGCACCACCCTCAGCTTGCTGGGCAATCGTCTGACCGCCAGCGTGCAGCTCATCGCGGCCCTTGGGGGTGGTTGGCAGCAACAGCTGTTGTTGGAAGAGCAACCAGCTAGTGCTAGCGCGTCTGCTCCTGGCACAGTTGATACAACCGCTCCTTGAGGGCTGTACCCGCTGGCCCCAGGTTGGGCCGTGCATAGAGCGTCAGGTGCATACCTTCTACTGCAGGCAGGCTGTCGATCCGCTGATGATCCGCTTGCAGTACCCGTTGCGGCAGCAAGCTGATACCCAGCCCAGCAGCGACTGCGGCGCAGACGCTGGCCAGGCTGCTGCTGGAATAGCTGATGCGCCAAGCCTTAGCTTGTACCTCCAGGGTCTGGATCATTTCCTGGCGATACAGCCCTCCGGGAGCAAACACCACCAGCGGCACAGGGTCGCGCTGCAGCGCCGGATGTTGCTGGCTGTCGAGCCAACAGAGCGGTTCCGACCAGGCCGCCAGGCAATCGCTTCCGGGGTTCATCTGCTTGCTCAATAGCACATCGAATTGGCCTTCACGGTACTGCCGCAGCAGCTCTGGGCTGAGCCCGCTGCTCACTTCCAAGCGCACGCTGGTTTGCCTGGCGGCAAAGTCGGCGAGCAGCGGCATCAAGCGTTCGGCGGCGAAGTCTTCGGGTACGCCCAAACGCAGCACGCCTTCACTTTGTCGGTTGCGCAGCACATCTTCAGCCTCATCGTGCAAGGCGAGAATGCGCCGGGCATAGCTGCACAGTTGCTCGCCTTCTGTGGTCAGAAGCACCTGTCGCGCGCTACGGTCGAACAGGCGATAACCAAGGCTGTCCTCCAGACGGCGGATCTGCTGGCTGACAGTTGACTGAGTAAGGTGCAGGCGCTCGGACGCGCGGGTGAAGTTGGCGCAGTCGGCCACGGCGACAAAACTGCGCAAAAGCAGGTGATCAAGCATTTTGGCATTCCAGAATCAACTGATGGGTGTGCTTATATTTAATTTCAGCATACCTGTGCCGCTCAGGATAATACTCGCCCTGATTCCTTCTGCTGGTGAGTACGCCGTGTGTAATGACCGCAACTTTCTTGAGCAGGCCATCGCCTTGGCTGCTGCCAACCTGGCGCAGGGCGGTCGGCCGTTTGGTGCGGTGTTGGTCCGTGATGGCACGCTGATCAGCGCCGCCAGCAATCAGATGCACCTGAGCCACGACCCAACTGCGCATGCAGAACTGCTGTGCATCCGCCAGGCCAGTCAGCTGCTGGCCAGCAACCGTTTGACCGGGTGTGTGATCTATGCAAGCGGGCAACCATGCCCCATGTGCCTGAGCGCGATGCACCTGTGCGGCATCAGCCGGGTGGTGTTTGCCGCCGCCAACGCAGACGCTGAGCCTTTTGGTTTATCGACAACAGAGGCGTATCAGCAACTGTGTTTGCCACTGGCCGAACAACGCATCTGCATTGAACACATGGCGCATCATGCTGTGCCAGCGCTCTATCAACGCTGGCATGCGCAACATGTTTAGCTGGGCTGAACGGCATGTCAGCCCCGGCTGGCACATCGGCGCCTGGCTGTGCGTTGTGGTGATAGTGGCGCTCAACCTGCGCCCGAGTTTGACGTCTATCAGCCCTTTACTGAATGACATTCGCAGCGGCGTCGGCCTGGGGTTCCAAATGGCAGGGATGCTCACCACGTTGCCAGTGGTGTGCATGGGGGTGTTGGCATTGTTCAGTGCCCAGGTAGAGACCCGCCTGGGTGAGGGCAGGGGCATCGCGCTCGGTTTGTTGTGCATTCTGCTGGCCTGCGCGCTGCGCGGGATGGTTCACAGCAGCCTGTTGCTGCTACTCACGGCGTTAATCAGTGGGGTGGGTATAGCGCTTATTCAGGTATTGATGCCTGGTTTGATTAAGCGCCGATTTGTAGAGCGCGTGGCACTGGCCATGGGCATTTACTCCGCTGCGTTAATGAGTGGCGGAGGGCTTGCAGCCTGGTTTAGCCCGCAACTCAGCAGCCATTTTGGCCATTGGCAGATCGGTCTGCAGGTATGGGCACTGCCGGCGCTCATCGGCTTGCTGTTATGGGTGCGAACGCCTTGGCGTGCTGCTCAGCTATTACCGGCAGAGCACCGTTTGAGCCGTTTTATACGCAACAAGCGAGCATGGACCTTGGCGGTGTATTTCGGCTTCAGCAATTGCGGCTACATGGCCGTGGTGGCCTGGCTCCCGGCGTACTACCAGCACTTGGGCTGGAGCAGCCAGAACAGTGGGCTGTTAATGGCGTGGATGACGCTATTTCAAGTGATCGCCGCCTTGGGCATGCCCGCGCTAGCCCAGCACATGCGCGAGCGCCGTGGTTTGCTGAGTATCAGCCTGATGGCGCAGTTATTGGGCTTTGCCGGGTTGTTACTGGCGCCGCAACAGCTGCCCGGTCTTTGGATCGCTTTTATCGGCTTTGGCCTGGGCGCCTGCTTTGCCCTCTGCTTGCTCCTCAGCCTGGATCATGTGCAGGAGCCGATTGCCGCTGGCCAATTGGCGGCTTTTGTACAGGGGGTTGGCTTCCTGATTAACGCATTAGCGCCCGCCGCCGGTGGCTGGCTGCGGGCATACACTGGTAGCTTTTCCGCAACCTGGCTGCTGATGCTCATCTGCATCATTGTGATGCTGGTACTGACACAGCGCTTGAGTCCTGGCAGTTACTGGCGAATTTCCAGCAACCGCCAGCAGCCTGGTGACGCGGCAAGGTGAGAGTAAGCGTCAGCCGCAGGGTCACTTGTGGCTGTTGCGGTTGACCGTTTGGGCGGCCTTCATCACGTCAGCCCCGATAACCCCTTCAAACTGTTGCCACACCGGCTGCATGGCTTTACGCCAGGCGTCGCGTTGCTCGTCGCTCAATGCGATCACCTGGGTGCCGGTGGCCGCTGCGATTCGGTCGCGGTCAGCCTGGTTGGCGGCCTCGGCCTGACGATTCACCTCGTAGGTCACCTCGTCGATGATGCCTTCAAGCTCCATGCGGATCTGGTGCGGAATGCCGTACCAGAAACGTGGGTTGCTCACCAGCATGTAGTCGAGTACGCCATGGTTGGTCTCAGTGATAAACGGCTGCACCGTGTGCAGTTGCTTGCTGTAAATGTTTGACCAGGGGTTTTCCGCCCCCTGCACTTTGCCGCTTTTCAGCGCGTCGAAGACTTCGGCAAACGGCATGGCCAGCGGCGTGGCACCGAGCTGGTTGAACTGCGCTTCCAGCACCGATGAAGGCTGGATACGGAACTTCAAACCGGCTGCGTCGCCCGGCACCAGCAGCGCTTTGGTTGCCGAAAGCTGCTTCATGCCGTTGTGCCAATAGGCCAGCCCGACAATGTTGTGGTCTTCCATAGAGCGCAGCAACTGGCGGCCTTTCGCGCGCTTCTGAAAGCGGTTGACGGCGTCCAGGTCATCGAACAGGAATGGCAGGTCGAACACCTGCAATTGCTTGGTGTATTTCTCGAACTTGGCCAGCGACGGCGCCAGCAGTTGCACCTCGTTTTTAGCCAATGCGTCGAGCTCGTTGGCATCGCCGTACAGGCTGGAGTTGGGGTAGACCTCAACTTTTACCTTGTCGCCCAGGCGCTCCTCGGCCAGTTTCTTGAACAGCAATGCGCCTTGGCCTTTAGGGGTGTTGTCTGCAACCACATGGGCAAACTTGATCACGATTGGCCCCTTGTCGGTTGCTGCGTGCAGCGTGGTGGACGCCAGCAGCAGGCTGCCAGCGGCGAGGGCGCAGATCGACTTCAACATAGCGATGGTCCTGTTGTTCTTATGTTGTGGTGCTGACGGCGAGCCAGGATGGGTCTTAGCAGGCTGGCATTCGTGTCAGATTAATTCGGCGACACATTCAGTTGTTGTGCGCAGAGCACCGGCTGTATCGCAATGCGTATGCCAGAGTAGCAGCAGGACTGCAGGGCTGGTTCAGCCACAAAACGTGCGTGATCAAACGCACAGTGAGTGGCGATAGTTCGCCATTTGCGGGCAAAAATCGGCAGAAATCCGCTTATAAGAGGGCGGATGGCGTTTTAACGCCACCTGCAAAAGATCTGCGCTAAATGATCAGCGGCGCACTGCACGCCAGGCAGCTAGCAGGCTCAGCGCCAAGAGCAAGGCAACACTGAGCAATGTCCAGTACGTAAACGACAGGCCGAGAATGCTATAGTCGTTCTCCCCGCACACACCTGCACTCATAAACACGCGGGGCAACCAATCATGCAGCGGTAGGTAAAAGGCATAGAAGGGGAAGGGCGAGCAACTGGAGCTTTCCAGCACGCCAGTTTCGATCAGCACCAAGTGCGTGTTGTCATACACCGCCATGCCCGCCGCAGCCAGCAGCAACGGCCATGACGGCAAGGTCAGCCAGCGCAGGCCAAGGGCTTCTGCAACCAGAATCAGCAAACTGAGAGCGCCCCCACAAAGCAGCCACAGGCGAATCTGAATGCACAAGGTGCACGGCTCCCAGCCTGCCAGGTGCTGCAGCAGCAAGGCGCCGCCGAGCATGGCAAAGCAGGCGAGGGCAATCAGGGCGAGTAAGGGCTTGAGTGAGGGGGTGCGGGACATCTGAATCTCCGGAAGGGGCGTTCGCATTTACTGACGCAGACATTGGGCCGAGGCATCAGATACTCGGCGCAAATTTAAGTTGCAGGCCGGTGTGAACGATCCAGATACAGGGCCAGCAGCGCAAGGATGATTGCCAGCGTATAGGCAAACAAGCCTAGGTTGATGCCCAGAATCATTTTTTCCGAACCATCGGACAACACCATCGAGCCGCCGTAGCTGCCACGCAAGGCATAGGCCAAGAGGAAGCCGCCAGTGACGAAGAAGGTCATCAGGCTGCTCAGCCGTAGGTTGGCTTTAAACCACACCAGCCAGAACGAGAACGCACCAATCGCGCAGTTGGTCGCCAATTGCCAGACCTCATGCAAACGCGCATGTGCCTCCCAGCTGGGGTTAAACACGTGCGAGTCGTTCAACTCGAAAATCGGCACCACCACGGCATAAAACACGATGCCGAGAGTTACTAATAATTTGCCAAGCATGGCTAACGCTCCCTGCAGAATCGGGTTGGATCGCCGCGAGCATAACGGCGCATCCGACATTGAACAAAAGCCCTTAAATTTGAAAGTCAGAATTGCATCGCGAGCACCTCGTCGGCTGCCTAAGGTGTGTCGCACACCCCACTCAAGGAGTTGTTGCGATGACCTTACCCACTGATACCGCCCCAATTGCGTTACGCGTTCACGGCATAGCCCATGCCGAGGCCATGCATATTTGGCAAGGCGGGCTGGATGCCAACGGCCAGTTACCGGTGCAGCGCCCGGCTGAAGGCCTGGCTAATCCTTGCCGGCATTGTCTGAGCCTGATCACACCCGGTGCAACCAAGCTGGTGTTGGCTCACCGGCCCTTTGCCGCTCTGCAACCCTATGCCGAAACTGGGCCGATCTTTCTGCATCAGCAACCCTGTGAACGGTATGAGCAGGCGACATTGCCTGCCTGGTTTGCGTTTCTGGAACCGGCGATTGTGCGTGGCTATGGCAGTGACGACTGGATTCGCTACGACACCGGTCAGGTGGTGCCCGGCAAATCATTAACAGCAGTTTGTCAGCAGATTCTCAGCGATCCCCACGTGGCCTACGTGCATATCCGCTCCAAGTTCAACTGCTTCCAGTGTCGGGTCGAGCGGGCAAGCGAGGGTTAAGTCAAACAGGGCACTGTTCGGCGTTGGCTTGCACTTAGCGTTTGAGCAAGGTGGAATCCAGCTGATTGAAACATTGCACGATGCGCTCATGGCTGACATCGGCAAATTCCTTTTGCGTCAGGCTCACCAATACGCTGGTTTTTACTCGGCCAGAGCGCAGTTGGCGCTGCATAAAAGCCAGCACGTCGGCGTCGCTGGCATCAATTGTTTGGCGGGTCTCATCCACGAATCGACACTCAATAGGGGGGAATAAATGCGATCTATCAAGGCGCCAATAGGACGCCGATGGCCGTTACTTTATCAGCTGTTTTGCGGCATTGACTCTATAGTCACGGCGACATATACCCGGACTACTATAAAGGTCATACCCAAATCCTATTGGCTCGTTCGCAGTCCAGCTACCAAGCTGAGTCCACCCCGTTAGGTGAAAAACAACAGGAGAGAGACATGTCAAATGATGCGAAATGCCCATTCTCGGGTGCTACCGGAACCAACACTGTGGCGGGTGGCGCCCCAAAGAATGCCGACTGGTGGCCTAACCAACTCAGCCTGAAAATTCTTCATCAGCATTCCTCCAAGTCCGACCCCATGGGCGAAGGCTTCAATTACGCCGAGGAATTCAAGACGCTTGATCTGCATGCCGTTATTAAAGACCTCACTGCGTTGATGACCGATTCGCAAGACTGGTGGCCAGCCGACTGGGGACATTACGGTGGTCTGATGATCCGTATGGCCTGGCACGCTGCCGGCACCTACCGCATCCACGATGGCCGTGGCGGTGCGAGCACCGGCAATCAGCGCTTTGCGCCGCTCAACAGCTGGCCGGATAACGGCAACCTGGACAAAGCCCGTCGCCTGCTGTGGCCAATCAAGCAGAAGTACGGCCGCAAACTGTCCTGGGCTGACCTGTTCGTTCTCGCTGGTAACGTTGCGCTGGAATCCATGGGCTTCAAAACCTTCGGCTTTGCCGGCGGCCGTCCGGACATCTGGGAGCCGGAAGAAGACACCTACTGGGGTTCGGAAACCGAGTGGCTGGCCACCAGCGACAAACCGCACAGCCGCTACACCGGTAATCGCGAGCTGGAAAACCCGTTGGCCGCTGTGCAGATGGGCTTGATCTACGTTAACCCGGAAGGCCCGGACGGTAATCCTGACCCACTGGCATCGGGCCGCGATGTACGCGAAACCTTCGCCCGCATGGCCATGAACGACGAAGAAACTGTGGCGCTGGTAGCCGGCGGTCACACCTTCGGTAAAGCCCACGGCGCCGGTGATCCTTCCCTGGTTGGCCCTGAGCCGGAAGCCGCGCCGTTGGAAGAGCAAGGCCTGGGCTGGATCAACAAGCTAGGCACTGGCAAAGGCGTACACACCACCACCAGTGGTATCGAAGGGGCTTGGAAACCCAACCCCACCACTTGGGATAACGGCTATTTCGACATGCTCTTCGGTTACGAGTGGGAACTGACCAAGAGCCCGGCCGGTGCCCATCAGTGGACACCGAAAAACGTCAAACCCGAGCACTTGATCCCGGATGCCCACGACCCGGCGAAGAAACACCCGCCGATGATGACCACTGCGGATATGTCGCTGCGCATGGACCCGGCTTACGAGAAGATTTCTCGCCGTTTCCACCAGAACCCGCAGGAATTCGCTGATGCTTTTGCCCGCGCCTGGTTCAAATTGACCCACCGCGACATGGGCCCGCGTGCTCGTTACCTCGGCCCGCTGGTGCCGCAGGAAGAACTGATCTGGCAAGACCCGGTTCCGGCGGTCAATCATGCGCTGGTTGACGCGCAGGACATCGCAGGCCTCAAAGCCAAAGTCCTGGCGTCCGGCCTGTCGATTGCTCAGCTGGTCAATACGGCCTGGGCATCAGCATCCACCTACCGTGGCAGCGACAAGCGTGGTGGTGCCAACGGCGCGCGCATTCGTCTTGCTCCGCAGAAGGACTGGGAAGTTAACCAGCCGGCTGAACTGGCCAAGGTGCTGGCAGCGTTGGAAGCCATCCAAAAAGACTTCAACGCCTCGGCTGCTGGCGGTAAGAAAGTCTCCCTGGCGGATCTGATCGTTCTGGCCGGTTCTGCCGCGGTGGAAGCTGCTGCCAAGAAGGGCGGTGTAGATGCCGTGGTGCCGTTTGCCCCAGGCCGTACTGACGCCACGCAGGATCAGACCGATGTCGAGTCCTTCGCGGTGCTGGAGCCCAAGGCCGACGGTTTCCGTAACTACGCCCGCAAGGGTTACGAAAACGTTGCGGCCGAGTTGCTGGTCGACAAGGCGCAGCTGCTGGAACTGACGTCGCCGGAGATGACCGTGCTGATCGGCGGTCTGCGCGCGCTCAATGCCAATGCCGGCAAAGCCCAGCATGGCGTGTTCACCAAGCGTCCGGAAACCTTGAGCAATGACTTCTTCGTCAACCTGCTCGACATGGGCACCAAGTGGCAGAAGTCTGCCAGCGAAGGTGTACTGGAAGGCCGCGACCGTAAAACTGGCGACCTGAAATGGACCGCCACCCAGGTTGACCTGGTGTTCGGCTCCAATTCCCAGCTGCGCGCTCAGGCTGAGGTGTATGCCACCAGCGATGCACCCGCGAAGTTTGTGCAGGACTTCGTGGCTGCCTGGACCAAGGTGATGAACCTGGATCGTTTCGATCTCAAATGATCCGCCTTGAGGTCTGAACGACCTCCCATGAAACCACTTCGCCCCGCCATGGTCATTCCTGGCGGGGCGAAGTTTTTATACGTGCCTGATTAAGTTTGAGTTCAGCCAGCGACGTTAACGTAGCGTCACTTTCTACATGTTATTGGAGTCACCGTATGTCGAACCTCGCCTTCCTACCGTTCAAGCAGGTCCCGGCCGCCGTCGCACTCTGCACTGCACTGTTTGCTAGCGGTGCGATGGCCAGCGAGCCGCAAATCTACGGCTTGCACGAGAAGGTTTCTTTGCAGGAACTGGACCTGGAACTGCCCGCCAAGCTTGATACGGGCGCCGAAACGGCTTCGCTCAGTGCCAAGAATATCGAGGTGTTCAAGCGTGATGGAGACGAGTGGGTGCGCTTTCAGCTTGGCCTGGAAGACGCTCCGCACGCACAGGTCATTGAAAAGCCACTTGCGCGCATGAGCTATATCAAACGCCGTGCCGATGACCGTCAGCCGGGTGACAAGCAGCTCTACACCGAGCGCCCGGTGGTTGAGATGGACATCTGCGTGGGCGATGAACTGAAGAACATTGAGGTTAACCTGACCGACCGCAGTGCCTTTGAATACCCACTGCTGATCGGCTCGACTGCTCTCAAAGAATTCAACGCCGCCGTCAGCCCCGGCGTGCGCTACTCGGCTGGGCAGCCGAGTTGTGTGCAGGCTAGTTGAGCGTAAGAACACAAAAGATTTGGCCCGAAGGGAGTGGGTTGGACCCACAGTCGCTGGCGAGGAGGGCAGCGATCGGGCCAAAAGCGGCCGTTTGATTTGAAACACCCATAGAGCTTTAGTCTCTTGGCATGCTTCAGTGATTTGTCGTGTATCGAAGACTACTGGTTTCTAGGTTCGATTGTTCATATTCACATACTGAAAAGGTTCTCTGGATAGACGACAAGGAGCAATCGCCCGTATTCTCCTTGTCCCTTATTCGCATGGACTCCTTCGTGGACCCCGACCCCGCAACATACAGCCGCTTTACCTTTCCTGAATTTGGTCTTGCAGCCAAATGATCGAACCTATCATTACCCTTCTTCTTGGCATTCTGGTCATCCTCGCGATCATCGCGGCTAATGGCTACTTTGTTGCACAAGAGTTTGCCTACATGGCGGTCGACCGCACACGGCTTGCTGCCTTGGCTGCTGCCGGTGATACGTCGGCAAAACGTGCACTGGCCGTCACGAATCGCACAAGCTTTATGCTTTCGGGTGCCCAGCTGGGCATTACCGTCACCGGTCTGCTTGTGGGTTATGTCGCTGAGCCGCTCGTAGGCGAATCTTTGGGCGTCCTGCTCGCAGGAACCGCTATTCCGGTTGAAGCCAGAGTGGCAGTCGGCACCGGTATAGCGCTGGTAGCGGCGACGATTATCCAAATGATCGTGGGTGAGCTTTACCCAAAAAACCTGGCTATCGCCAACCCTGAGCCGCTGTCGCTCGGGCTGGCCCGCTCGACGCTCTTTTACATGTCGGCCTTCGGCTGGTTGATCAGCTTCTTCGACAAGTCGGCCAACCTGCTCCTGAAGCTACTGCGTATCGAGCCTATTCATGACCTCGACGTGAGCGCCTCGGCTACCGATCTGCCGCACATCATTGCTGACTCTCGCGACAGCGGCGATCTGCCACTTGAGCTTTCGCTCATGATGGATCGCATCCTCGATTTCCCGCAGCGCAACGTCGAGCACGCAATGGTGCCCCGTTCCCAAGTTGACTGGGTCGAGCCCGATACGACGCTCGAAGAGCTGCGCGGCCTGATGGCGCGTGCCCACACCCGCTACCCGGTGATTGATGACGATGATGCTCCAGTCGGCGTTGTCCATCTCGCCGACGTGCTCGCGCGCCTCGATGCGGGCAACGGTCAGGAGACCGTTGCGTCGCTGATGCGGCCTGCCAAGGTACTGCCAACACTGATGCTCCTGCCGGACGCACTTGACCAGTTGGTGCAAACAACCAACCAGTTGGCCTGCGTTATCGATGAGTACGGCGGTTTCGCTGGAGTGCTCACCATCGAAGATCTCGCCATGGAAATCGTTGGTGAAATCACCGATGAACATGATGCTGAAGTCGGCGATGCGATCGTCTCCGAGGGTAACGACACCTGGACTATGGAAGGCGACGTTCACCTCGACGAGGTCAGACGCATAATTGGCCATGACCTGCCGCGCGTTGATGTCGAGACGGTTGCCGGCATGCTCATCGCTGAGCTTGGCGCACTGCCAGCGGAAGGCGACACCGTTACCATTGACCTGCCTATCGATCCTAGCGAGTTGATCTCCGACGAGCCGGTGATGTATCGACTCGAAGTCGATGTTCTGCGCATTGAACGACACGTACCGACTGAAGTTCGCGTGCGACTGGTCAAGGTGCCTATGGCGGAGGAAGAGCAATGAATGATCCGCTGATAGTTACGATCGCGACAGTCGTACTGATCGCGCTGAGCGCTTTGTTCGTAGTCATTGAGTTCGCGTTGCTCGGCGCTCGCCGGCACCGACTTGAAGAGCTGGCAGTCAACAGTCTGTCCGCTCGAGCCGCGCTGCGCGGCATGAATGACCTGACCTTGATGCTTGCTGGTGCTCAGCTGGGTATAACCCTCTGCACCTTTGCCTTGGGTGCGGTGACGAAACCTGCGGTCGACCTTTGGCTCGGTCCTGTGTTTATCGCCTGGGGCTTGCCCGATTGGGCTGCGGCAGGCACAGCTTTTGGCCTTGCGCTGTTCCTGGTGACATTCCTGCACTTGGTGGTCGGTGAAATGGCGCCCAAGTCTTGGGCCATTGCTCACCCGGAAAGATCCGCCTTGGCAATTGGCATTATCTCGCGCATGTATATCTGGCCGCTGCGTCAGCTGTTGAGCTGCGTAAACCGAATCGCCAACCGTCTCGTCAAGGCTTCGGGTGTTGAGCCCGTCGAAAGCGCGGCAGTGGGCGGCCAGGATATTGAGACGATCCGCCAACTGGTTGAGCATTCGGCAAAGGTCGGGACGTTGATGCCGCAGATGCAGCAGCAGCTTTCAGGCTTGATCGACCTCGGCACGCTACCCGTAGAAGCCTTGCTGGTCGAAGGTGAAGAGCTGGTTCACGTTACGCGGGACGCAACAGTTGCAGATGTTCGTGCCGCGGCTATCCAGTCTGGGCACTTGCGCATTCTTGTGCTGGGCGCCGAGGGTATTCAGCCGTCGGTGGTTCACGTCCGCGACACCTTGCTTGAGCCGGAAACTCGCGCGGCGCATGAGCTTGCGCGGGTAGCCTTTGTGCTCGACGCAAAAACTCCCGTCTACGAAGCACTTGCGCAAATGCGAAAATCCAGCGTTCAACTCGCTTTAGTCATGAACGCGGATAGCTTGCTTGGCGTTGTAACGCTGGCCGATATCCTCAAACGAGTGCTACCGGCAGCCTCCAATACGTAACGAAAGCACTTAGAAATATTCAGCCTTTCCCCGATAAGTGGTCATGCCTTAGCAATGACATCTTATCGGGGACGACGCTTCCAAGTTGAGCGTCGGTGGCTGTTCATGTGTGCTGGCCTGGCGACGATTTTTTGAACTCTCCTGGTAACCCGGGGTTATTCAACGCCTGTCATTGGACGTTTTGAACTCAACTGCTCCATCTAAAATTGAAATAACTTGCAACCCTTGAGTGATTGAGAAACTCCACGCGCCTGTCTACATTTGCGCCCGCAACGCCGGGCCCCTCTGACAGCTAACCGCTGCCATGTCGGA
>TARA_R110000868_G_scaffold243900_1_pt1 | contig 38052 bp, 33 predicted proteins | sample TARA_R110000868 | Tara Oceans TARA_R110000868 (sample SAMEA4397489) | marine metagenome | biome: Polar Biome; feature: [SRF] surface water layer (ENVO:00010504); material: water (ENVO:00002006), including particulate matter (ENVO:01000060) such as... | depth 5 m | reverse complement strand
ACGGCTCAAGAGGTTACTGGTTTGAATCCAGTCGAGGTCACTTTACGGGACAAAGAGAAAAAACTCTCTTTTGTCCCGTTTTTTTTACGACTTAACTCATTGTTAATCATGTAGATAGACTCAATTACCTTGTTTATCCTTGTGGTTTGTACTTGCTCTCCACGAATTGTGAAATTTTCAGGGTAAATTAAACCAATTAGGTCCCTTGCCTCCGCCAAACTTGCATTGCTATAATTATTGTTTAGTCTAATAAGATTTTCAATACCATTACTCAATAGCCCATCTATACTTTGTTTGTCATTACTTATTAGAGATAGTTCAAATTCTAACTTGATTATCTTTTCAGAATAATCAAGTTTCATTACTCTGTAATCTGAAGGATCAATTTGCATTGTTGAAAGTAAATCCCTCGAATTACTTAATCTATTATTATAATCTTTTATCTGCTCTAAAATTCTTTGCTTCTCTTCACGTGCACTATCTGTTAAATCTCTATATGTTTCTATTAAGACAGCTGTATAGATTTTTTTTACCTCATGGAGCGGTTCGTATGTTTTTAGATTCTCTGCAAAAACATCATTAGCTACTTCTGAGTTTATACGATATTTACATTCAGAATCACAATGATAATAGTAATAATATTTTGTACGCCCTTTACATTTACTTCCTAACAATTTTTTCCCGCATTTTGGACAAGTAAAGAATCCACGCAAAGGAAACTCCTCAATAGTTTCAATCTTAGTTCGATAACTTCGGGATTTACCATCTAATACAGCTTGAACGTTATAAAATAAACCTTCTGAAATAATTGGCTGGTGTTGCCCTGATACAAACGTACTTTCCTCATCTTTATACTTTGGAATAAAGATTCTTCCACAATAAATAGGATTTCTTATTAGAAGCCAAAAGTTACTTTTTCCTCTTGTGTAACCTTTTTTCTTAGCCATAATAAAAATTTGTTCTGTGCTGAATATTCCTTTAGCTATTTCCTCGAATGCCCATCGCATTATCGAAGCCTCTGGATCTTTCTGACAAATATATTTCTGACCGTCTTCTTTAGATTTATTTGCGTAACCAAATGGAGCTATACCCATATATCGCCCTTCTTTTTTTGCACGTCTCATCCCGTGAAATGTATTTAAGGCTCTTCTATCATTTTCTACCTCTGGAGCTGCAAGATAAAATGCTAACATCATTTTATTTTCAGGAATTGCTAAGTCTAACGGCTGTTCCATTGCCTGAGGTTCTACTCCTAACTTTCGAAGTGTGCTTATCATTTGATAAGCATCGCCCGCATTTCTACTAAACCTATCCCATTTTGTAAAAAGAATAAAATCTATCTTGTTCTTATACTTTTTTAAATTAAGCAGAAGTTTCTTCCATTGCGGGCGATTAAATGTCTTAGCTGAATGGTCTTCATAAATTACATCTCGGACTGCAATAAAGTTAATATCACAGTATTTTCTGAGGACCTCCTCTTGATTTCTTTGGGAATATCCTCTATCTGCCTGTTCATCTGTACTTACCCGTATATATAGATCGGCTACTTTTTTCATGTTTGCAAATATTTAGATACAGCTATATTAGCTATTTTTTTCATAAACTCCAAAATTGCTTTAGCTTCTTCAACAGTTACATGTATACCCCCAGAATTAAGTATATTCATAGTTTGTGTCGGAGTAATTCTTCCTTTCTTGTTTAGTTTATTTTCCATTATTTCCCTATTTTTATTTACAAAAAAAGCCCGAAAACGGGCTTTTTTATTATTCTCAAAACAATCTTTTTTTTACTTGACATATCTACAAATAAATCTTGCTCGCCTGATTTCTTTTAAAAGAGGGTTCGTACTTGATATAACCATACTCGCTTAACTCTCTTACACATTTATGATAAGTGGTTGATGCCGATATTTTTGCTATTCGCATAATTTCATAACTAAAAACCTGTATAGGACTAGCAAAACCCCTATCCTCACTATATTTCAATAAAGCGGCATACACACCAATATGCGTAATACTGATACGGTAATCTTTTTCAATAGCTGAAAAGAAATCTGATAAGGGTTTTAGACTTTCCATTATTTATCATATTGAATTAGACTGCTTTTTTGTTCTTTTTTTTTCCTTAGGTATGTCAGGCTCTTCACTATCGATACTTGTCCCTCGTTTCTTACTATCCTGTTTAACGGAAACCTTCTCCCCTTCTTTCTGCTTCTTGCCTTTAGACTCTCGATTATCAATACGCTTCATATTTGTATTGTAAACATTGATTGTCTTGAACTGGGGATTGACTTCAATAAATTGCTTGACCTCTTTGCCATCCTTCAAAAATGTAGCAGATTGAAGGTTTCCTTTTTTCAGAGATTCCATTAGATCTTCTTTGTATTTTGGAGTTTCTAATTCTTTTATAGGTAACTTACCTAGGGCAGCTTCAAGATCATAGCCATAATTCTGATGATACTGGTTTAGCTTGAAGTTACCATTGGTATCTGTTTCCTTAAAATCCATCTGCACCCTTTCGGTTTCAATTGGAATTAAAATACAATTGAAAGTAAAAAACAGTTGGTTAGAAAAATCAAATTTATATATGGTTCTTGTTGGTAGAACGGGAGATGTGAAAAGTCACTCGGTTTCGTTTTGTCTACATCCTTTAATGAAATTAGATAAGCAGAATTTTGACCAATATCTTTTAAAGAAAAAAGAATTTGAACAATTACCCATTGAAGAAAAATCTAAAAATACTGTTCCGGTTCTTCGGCAATTATTGTTGAATGATTTTACGCCGGAAGCATTTGTGAAAGCGCATTACTTCAATCCAAGAGGAATTGGATTATATACCGATGAAATTGCAGGTTTTTTTAACTCCTTCAACCAATACCGAAAAGGAAGTGAGGAAGAATCCTACTTGTCTGCTTGGAGTGGAAAGCCTATCATAAAAAATAGGATTTCAGGCGAGGAAATGAGAGTGGATAATACGAAAGTAGATATTATTGGAACTATGCAAGAAGCCATTCTATCGAATGTTTTTCATTCAAATAAATTAAAAAATGGCTTTATTGATCGGCTTCTTTTTGTGTTGCCGCATAAATATGTAGACAATAAATGGAATGATAAAGATTTAGATGAAAAATACATTGAATGGTATTCGGAATTCATAGAGAAAACATTTCAACTCTCAGAAAATTCTGAAATAATACTCGAATTTCATCCAGAAGCAAAAGAATATTTGTACCAATGGCAGAATAGCCAAAAACACGATTTTGATTTTGAATACCAAAGAGGAATTTCTGTCAAATTACAGCAATACGTTTTGCGATTTTCAATTCTTTTAGAAGTCATTCATGCAATTTGTAATGATGAAAAACTCCAAACAATTTCTTTAAAAACTTTAAAATCAGCAATTAAGTTAAGAGATTACTTTTTTGAAAATGCAGTTCGTGTTTTTGAGATTATTGATAATACGTATTACGATTCGCTCACCGAAATACAAAAAAATGTATTCGACAAACTTCCACAACAATTCAAAACTGGAGAAGGAATTGAAATAATTTCGAAAGAAGACTTGATGAAAATTAGAAGTTTTAAAAATTTCTTAAAAGATGAAAAACTCTTTAAAAAAATCGCTCATGGGATTTATGAAAAACAAGTTTTTTAGATAGAGTTATTAATTCACTACTGCACTGTTTGCACTATTGCACTTTGAATTTTAAAATAGTGAATATCAAGTATTTAATCATATTTCAATATGCAGGAAAGGGCATAAAATGCAATTTGGTATTTTTTGAAAGTGCAGAAAATGCAAAGAAAGTGCAATGAAAAACACGCGTTAATTACACATGAATAAAGGAAAGTGCAAAAAATGTAGAAAGTGCAAGTATGAATAGATACCGTTTTATTTTAGACCCAAGTTCGAAGAAATATAAATGTCCCAATTGTGGAAAGTTTTCATTGGTAATTTTCATTGATACGGAAACAGGAGAACTCATGGAAAATTACGGAAGATGTGATCGAGAATCAAAATGCGGATTTTTTTATCATCCTTCAAAAGGTGGATTTCAAAACCAGACGAATTCTGAAATTTCTAATGATACTTTCATTGAAATTTTTCCTTCGTTTCATAATAATGATTTGGTGGAAATATCAATGAGGAATGATAATAATTTCTTGAAATATTTAAGATCCATATTTGGAATTTCAAAAGCAAAAGAGGTTCAAGAAAAATACAAAATTGGAACACTTCGCGAATTTAATAATGGAACAATTTTCTGGCAAATTGATGAACAAAAAAAAGTGAGAGCCGGCAAAGTAATTCAATATTTTGAAACAGGAAAAAGAACAAAAAACATTACGTGGATGCATCAATTTTTAAAGATGAAAAAGGAAATTTCAGATTATAATTTATCACAATGTTTGTTCGGTTTGCATTTAATAATTGAAAATAAATCTAGCATAATTGCTTTGGTAGAATCCGAAAAAACAGCATGTGTGATGAGTGTGAAATTTCCTGATTTTTTATGGTTGTCTTGTGGTGCAAAAGGTGAGTTTAAATTGCGAAAATTAGAACCAATAAAACACAGAAAAATCATCGCATATCCAGATTGCGAGATTCAAAAAAATGGTACAACTACCTATCAAGAATGGAAAAAGAAAGCAACAGAATTTAACAGATTAGGATTTGAAATTTACGTATCAGATCTGCTAGAAAAAGAAGCAAGCCTGCAACAAAAAAAGCAAGGAATCGATATTGCAGATTTTTTTATGAAAAGAGTAAATGGGACATAGGTAAACGGCTTTTATATCGAGATGTGCCAAATGCGCTACAAATCGTTCCGACTTTGCATCTTTTCGGCATCCCGCTTTTTCTCCCGATGGTCAAAAAAGTAAAAATTGCTTCACAATTTTTTAATATAAATAAAACAAATTAAATATGAAAAACAAAGAATATAGGTTCAGAGTTTCACCTCTTGAACATCTGGTAATTAAGAACAAAATCACAAAAACTGGTCTTTCTATTTCAGAATTTTTGCGCAGACTTTCTTTGGGTTTAGAACTCAAAAATAAATTGACAGATGATGAAATTGAATGCTACAAAAACCTCTCAAAATTTGCCGATAATTTTCGTAGAATTTCAAATTTATTCAAACTTGGAGATGTTACTGGAATGAAAAATGAAACCCTCGAAACTTCTACATTAATTAGAAAGCATTTGGAAAAATTAAAGTAAAATGATCGGAAAAGCAAAATCTTGTATCGGTGGTTTTTCACTTTTTAATTATGTTTTTGATGACGAAAAAGGAACAGAAATATTGCGAAATAATCTCTGTGGAGAAACACCAATTGAACTTTTTCAAGAGATGAAAATCTTACAAAATTTGAATCAAAAAGCAACCAATAAGCTCATTTCCATGGTTCTTTCTCCTCATGTAAATGACGGTGAAAATTTAACAAAAAAAAAACTGGAAAATATTACAAAAGAATTTTTGAAAGATTTAGAAATCGATCTCGAAAAATCTCAATTCATTGCTTTTTTGCATACCGAAAAACGCCACCGGCATATTCACATCCTTCTAAATAGAGTAGATGAAAATGGGAAATTATTCCAAGATCATCACATCGGGAAAAAAGCACAATGGTCGGCTCACAGAATTGCAGAAAAAAATGGATTGATTTCTGCGAAACAAATTAGAATTAATAAAATAAAAGCATCAAAAGTTATCAATTCTAATTCTAAAAATTTAAGAAAAGAAATCTATCAAAAACATTTAAAAGTGATGGAATCTAAACCAATTACAATGGAAAAATATTTGGCAGAAATGCTGAAAAAAAATATAAAATTTTTTCCAACAATCAATAAACAAGGAGAATTGCAAGGTTTTCGGGTGAAAGATTTGGAAAACCAAACCGAAATGAAAGCGAGCGAAGTTCATCGAAATATGGGGCTGAAAAACCTACTGGATTCAGGATTGTTTTTTAAAGAAATTAATTTTAATTTAAGTAATGTAATGCGAGAATTAAATCAATGCAGCAGTCAAAAAATTGAAAAAGATTGGAGTACTGCTGAAAAAAAGAATGACAGTTCTCCTATTCAAAATATTTTTGCTCCAAGTCAATATATTGTAGATCACACAGCTGATGAACTAAAACGAAAACGAAAAAAAATATTTAAAAGATAAAAATGGCACAGAAATTAAAAACACAAGATTTAATGGAGGTTTTCAATAAGAATCTCACTGAAGTAAATCTGAAATTCGATTTGAATAAAGAAATATTTTCCACACTAGATAAGAAATTGGAACAGATAAGAAATTCACATCTTAAAATAGAATATGAACCACTCGGTAAAGTTGTTGTAGAAAATGATAAAATGTTTAAGGATCACAGGAGTGAATTACTAAATATATTTGAAAAACAGATTTCCACTATGAAAGATGTCTCTAAAAAAGAAAGCAAATATCAATTGTATTTCTATGGAGCTTTGACTGTTCTTTTGTTTTTATGTACGGCATTTCTTTCTTATGGTATCGATGAACATTACGGAAAAAAAGATACTGAAAGAAAATTGAAATTTTATTCAGCAGAGGCTTATAGAATGAATTCTTATCTGAAGGATAAAAATCTCACTGAAAAATATAAAACGTGGGTTCAAACCAAGAAGAAATAAATGATTTTTAAAAACTTTCTATTAAAATGTGGAAAAAATAGCATAATCAAACCTCGCAAATTTTCCCAAATTGTGACATATTACAACAACATTTGTTTTCGCTTTAACTACAATAATCAAGATTGTAATTGATTTCTATATCCAATTATTAATTCTAACTATAAAATTCTCTTTCCTTTTCGTATTTTTACCTTTTTACAATAATTTTTTACTAATAAACTTTTATGACCAAAGAACAAGAACGTTCCGCATTGCACGAAACGATATGGAAAATTGCCAATGAATTGCGTGGAAGCGTTGACGGATGGGATTTTAAACATTTTGTTTTGGGTGCTCTTTTTTATAGATTTATAAGTGAAAATTTCACAAACTATATTGAAGGTGGAGATGATAGTGTTAATTACGCAAACTTAGAAGATGATGTAATTACTTCGGAAATTAAAGATGATGCCATTAAAACCAAAGGTTATTTCATCTATCCAAGTCAGCTTTTTGTAAATGTTACAAAAACAGCTAATACCAATCCAAATCTCAATACAGATTTAAAAACTATTTTTAATGCTATTGAAAGTTCGGCAAATGGTTATCCTTCCGAAGAAGATATAAAAGGGCTATTTGCAGATTTTGATACAACAAGTTCACGACTTGGAAATACAGTTGAAAATAAAAATAGCCGTTTAGCCTCTGTGATAAAAGGCGTAGAAAAACTTAATTTTAAAACTTTTGAAGAAAGCGAAATAGAACTCTTTGGTGATGCTTACGAATTTCTAATTGGTAATTATGCAGCCAATGCCGGTAAATCTGGTGGTGAGTTTTTTACACCGGTGCACGTTTCAAAACTCATTGCTCAATTGGCAATGCACAAACAGGAAAAAGTAAATAAGATTTATGATCCTGCTGCAGGTTCTGGTTCTTTATTGCTTCAAGCAAAAAAACAATTTGATGATCACATCATCGAAGAAGGCTTTTTTGGACAAGAGATTAATCATACGACCTTCAATTTGGCGCGTATGAATATGTTTTTGCACAACATTAATTACGATAAATTTAATATTGTGTTAGGTGATACACTAAAAGATCCACAATTAGGAGATGACAAACCTTTTGATGCTATTGTATCCAATCCTCCTTATTCTATAAAATGGATTGGTGATGATGACCCCACCATGATCAATGATGATCGTTTTGCTCCTGCAGGAGTTCTTGCTCCAAAATCTAAAGCAGATTTTGCGTTTGTTTTACATGCATTGAGTTATTTATCCAGCAAAGGTAGGGCAGCATTAGTTTGTTTCCCAGGTATTTTTTACCGTGGTGGTGCTGAACAAAAGATAAGAAAATATTTGGTTGATAATAACTATGTGGAAACCATCATCTCTGTAGCACCCAATTTATTTTACGGAACTTCCATAGCGGTTACGCTTTTGGTACTTTCCAAACATAAGACTGAAAATACCACTCAGTTTATAGATGCAAGTGGTGAAGATTTTTTCAAAAAAGTGATCAATAACAATATGATTACCGATATTCATATTGAAAAAATAATGAATCTATTTGATAGCAAAATAGATGTGGAACATGTAGCAATCTCCATAGAAAATACAAAGATTGCGGAAAATGATTACAATCTTTCGGTTAGTTCTTATGTAGTGCCAAAAGACAATCGAGAGAAGATCAATATTACAGAATTAAATAAGGAAGTTGCCAAAACAGTAGAAAAAATAGATCAACTTCGTGCTGATATTGATGCAATTATTAATGAAATTGAATCATAATGAGCAAAGAAGTTATAATTTATAAAAGTACCGACGGATTTCCTGATCTCACTGTTCATTTGGAAAATGAAGATGTTTGGTTGACCCAAAAACAACTGGTTGAACTCTATCAAACCGCAAAATCTACTGTTAGTGAACATATTAAGAATATTTATACCGACGAAGAATTAACACTTGAGGCAACTGTTCGGAAAATCCGAACAGTTCAAACTGAAGGAAAGAGAGAAGTTTCCCGAGAGTTGGAATATTATAATCTGGATATGATTATTGCTTTAGGGTACAGAATCAATTCTAAAATAGCAACACACTTCCGCCAATGGGCTACAAGCCGATTAAGAGAATATATTGTAAAAGGCTTCACGATGGACGATGAACGCCTGAAAAATTTAGGGGCAGCCAACTATTGGAAAGAGTTACTCGATCGCATCAGAGATATCAGATCCAGCGAGAAGGTTATGTATCGCCAAGTGCTGGACTTATACGCAACAGCCATAGATTACAACCCTTCAAGTAACGAGAGTATCCGTTTTTTTAAAATCATACAAAATAAATTGCACTACGCTGCCCATGGGAATACAGCGAGTGAAACCATCTACCTGCGTGTAGACAGCGATAAGCCTTTTACAGGATTGACCACTTTTAAAGGAGAGCAACCTACACAAGCCGAAGCAATGATTGCTAAAAATTTCCTGGAAGAAAAAGAATTAAAAGTGCTCAATAATTTAGTAGCTGCCTATTTTGATCTGGCAGAGTTAAATGCAATTGAAGAAAGAGAAATGCAAATGGCAGATTACATTAATGAACTGGATAATATTTTAAAATCTACAGGGCGTAAAGTACTGGAAGGTGCAGGAAAAATGTCTCACACAAAAGCAAAGGAAAAGGCTATAGGAGAATATAAAAAATACAAGGCTAAAACGCTGAGTACTGTAGAAACAGCGTATTTAAAAACGCTCTCTAATTTGGAGAAAAAAGCAAAAAAAGGCGGTAAAGCATGAGTTATTTAGAAAAATTATTGGAAGATGTAAATGTTGAATATAAACCTTTGGGAGAGATTGCTGATTATGAACAACCAACCAAATATTTAGTAGCATCTAAAAATTATGATAATCGTTTTGCTACCCCAGTTTTAACTGCGGGGAAAACTTTTATCCTTGGATATACTGATGAAATTAATGGTATTTACAAGGCATCAGAAAAACCAGTTATAATTTTCGATGATTTTACGACTGCTAATAAATGGGTTGATTTTGATTTTAAAGCTAAATCTTCAGCGATGAAGATGATTACTTCTATTGATGAATCTAAAGCTTTAACGAAATATATTTATTATTGGATGAATACTTTGTCAAATGACGCAATTGATGGTGACCACAAACGACAATGGATTAGTAATTATGCCCAGAAACTTATCCCAATTCCTTGTCTGCAAAACGATACATTACAAAATCTTTAAAGCGTGAATATGCTACTGAAAACGGTACGGAACTCAACACTATTTTACCTAAGATGAGTCCTTTAAATCCTCAATACTTAACAAAAAAGCAAAGTGTTTTTAAAAAAATTTCCGCTTTTATTGAGAAGTTTAAAGGAGTGGGTGATGAAATCTAAAATTTGCTGCACTAGTAGTTATCTAGTAGCTGGCAATTTAGCAGAATAACTAAATTAGAAGTTAATTTTACTGTATAAAATGAACTTAATTCGAATAAAAAAAACATTAAAATAAATCTTAATTTAAAATTATGATACTAAAAAAATATAAAGTTGAAAATTTTCGATCCGTGCAAGATAGTGGATGGATAGACTGTAGTAATGTTACTACTTTGGTAGGTATAAATGAAGCAGGAAAATCTAATTTATTATTAGCGCTATGGAAATTAAATCCTGCTAGAGAAGGTAAAATTGATATCCTGCATGATATGCCAGTTTCTAAATTAAGCACTTTTCGAAAAATACCAGAAGAAATAAAATTTATTACTGCAGAATTTGAACTTGATGAGGATAGCATAAATGAGATTGAATCTAAAATTGAATGCGATTTACAAGGAGATAAATCTGTTACTGTATCAAGATTTTATGATGGAAGTTACGCCTTTGAATTTCCAAGCGGAAAGCCTTTATCAACTAGGATGAGCGTTGTAGAAGACGATACTGAAAATGAGGAATCTTCGGAACAAGAAATTTCACCATATGAGGATGAAGATTTAGAAGATGCTATTAAGTTGCAATTACCAAAATTTGTATATTATTCAAATTATGGTAATTTATCTTCAAAGATTTATCTACCAAATGTTATAAAGTGGCTTAATGGTGGAACTGTGGATGGAGTTGATGTTAACGAAGAACAAGTAAGAACCCTCCGAGTATTATTTGATTTTGTTAAACTTGATCCTAAAGAAATTTTGGAATTAGGTACGGATCCAAAAGAAATGGCAAGGATACGTAATGGTAATCATGGAACCACACAGCCCACTCCTGCTGATATAAAAAAGGCTGAAGATGATAAAGAAGAGCGCAGTATTTTATTACAATCTGCATCAGGAGATCTAACAAAGAAATTTAAAGAATGGTGGAAGCAAGGTGAGTATAAATTTAGATTTGAAGCAGATGGTGATTACTTTAGAATATGGGTATCTGATGCAGTTCGTACTGATGAAGTTGCTTTAGAACTTCGTAGCACAGGTCTTCAATGGTTTATCAGTTTCTTTTTAATATTTCTAGTTGAAAGTCAAGAACAACATAAAGATGCAATCCTTTTACTTGATGAAGCTGGACTTACATTACATCCTTTAGCTCAAAAAGATTTGGCAGTCTTTTTTAATAATTTATCTGAAAAGAATCAAATTATTAATACAACGCACTCTCCTTTTATAGTTGACACATCGAATATAGATAAATGTAGAGTAGTTTACATAGATAAGGATGGTTTTACAGTTGCATCAAGCAATTTAAGGCAAGGTAGTGATGCTCTGAACGAGAAATCGATATATGCAGTACATGCGGCACTTGGTTTGAGTGTTTCTGAAGTGTTGTTACAGGGTTGTCAAGCAATTGTTGTTGAAGGTCCATCTGACCAGTTCTATCTCAATGCTATAAAAGGATATTTAATTAGAGCAAGCCTAATTGCACCTGAACAGGAAATTGTATTTGTACCTTCCGGTGGTGTGAGAGGTGTGCCTGGTGTTGTAAGTATGTTAACTAGTAAATCTGATACAGTACCTTATTTAATCCTTGATTCAGATAAAAGCGGGCAGGATGCTAAAAAAAGGCTACTATCAGGATTATATAAAGGTTTTGAAAATAGGATAATAGATATAAAAGATTATACAAAAATTGAAAATTCGGAAGTAGAGGATTTGATCCCTTATGATTTACTCGCAAAAGGTATAGATAGGTTGTTTACTTCGTTAGACGAAGTTGATTTTTCAGAAATTTATAAAAAAAATATTCCTATAATTTCTCAAATTGAAAAATTTGCTGATGATAATTCTGTTAAATTGGAAAGTTATAAAGTTGATCTCGCAATTTCAGCGAAAACACAACTTAAAGTTAAAACCGATGAGTCAGTTCCAAAAGAATATGTAAAAAAATGGACTTCACTATTTGGTGCATTTCTTCCTGTTAAAAAATAATTTTGCTATCAATCAGGTTTTATTTAATTGCATATTTTAAACAATTAGCACCTAAATTAGCATCCAAAAATAAAAATCCCTGTAAATCAATTGATTACAGGGTCTTCTGTGGAGTTGCAGACTCGAGTTTGATCCTTTATATTGATCTAAGATGTTTATTCTATTTGATGTATTTTCTCATGGTTAGTACATGTAAAAAAAAGAAGCCCACGCCGTTGTATATATCCTTAGGTATTTAGTGAGTGTTCAAGACCTCACCACCCTGTTTGTGTACAAGCACCCTCGTTTTTTTAGCTATCCAATGATCAATTCGATCCCTGTCTTTTCTGCTTTGTATTTTATTTTTATTTGCAACTCAAAATAACTCCAGTTGCGAAGCACAAATTTCTGTTCTTTTGCAATGCTAACCTTTTCTTCCTGATATTTAAGAATAAGTGCGCCGGCCTGTTGTTTAATGCAGAAATCAGTAAGTTTCCTGCTGTACAAGTGAAGCCGATGAATTAAATACCAAGTTTCCAAATCTTCTGAAAATCCACAAATTGAATTTTACCAATCATTTTATTTAAATTTACAAAAAACTAATTTTAATGATATGATAAAGTATGAATTATATCGTCTGGGATGGCATGATTTTCAACAACTTTGTCTTACCATTGTACGAGAAGTCTTTGGACAGACAGTCTCCAGTTATCTTGATAGTAATGATGCGGGAATTGATGGTGCGTTTTCAGGTACTTGGAATCAAAAAGATAAAGAGGATCTTGAAGGCAAATTTATCATACAATGTAAATTCACAAATAAATCAGATGTTAATTTAAACATTAGTGATCTTAAAGATGAGTATAGTAAGATAGAAAAGCTTGTACTTGAAGGTCGTTGTGATTGCTATATATTAATGACAAACTATGGAGTTTCAGGACGATTCGAAATAGGTTTTGGAAAGAAGCTTCAATCTTTAGGAGTAAAATCTTGGAAAATTTTCGGATATAATTGGATATCTGCTCAAATAACTGAAAGTAACCGCTTGCGTGCCTTAGTTCCGCGTGTATATGGCTTGGGCGATTTAAGCCAAATTCTTGATTCACGGGCATATTCGCAAGCCAAGCAATTACTAGCGTCAATGCGTGATGACCTCTCAAAGATTGTTATTACCTCTTCTTATGATCAATCTATTGATGCTATGAGTGAACATGGCTTTGTTTTAATTATTGGCGAGCCAGCAGCCGGTAAAACTACAATTGCCTCTCTCTTAGCAATGGCAGCACTTGATCAATGGCAACTATTTACTCTTAAACTTGACAATCCACAGTCTATTATTGATCATTGGAATGCGGATGACCCCAATCAGTTTTTTTGGATTGACGACGCATTTGGCGTGACACAATATGAATCTAATCTAGTGAAACAATGGAATCACATTTTGCCACAAATAAAAGCAATGTTGAATCAGCACGAAATGATCTTAAAGAAGGAGCTTTTCCATTATTTAATGAAAGCAAGGTTGTGATAGATTTGCAAAAATTATCTTTAGAAGAAAAAGAAAAAATTTTGTATAACCATTTAAAGCTTGGCAGACAACCATCATTATTTCTTAATAAAATAAAACCGTATTTAACAGCTATTGCAAAAAGTAAACATTTTATACCCGAAACAGCAAGAAGATTAGCAGAGCCAATTTTTACTAATAATCTCCATTTATCGGAGGATTCGTTGCTGCATTTCGTAGAAAAGCAGGAAAGCTTTTTAGAAGATGTAATTAGAGGACTCGATAATGATAGTAAAGCAGCATTGGGTTTGATTTATATGAATAATGGAAAACTAAACAGTCCAATAGAAGTAAGTGAGGCCGAACGAAATACAATTCAGTTGTTAGGTAGTGACATAGGTAATTGTGTAAAAGCTTTGGAATCGATGAACGAAAGTATTGTAAGGTATATCTTTTCAAATGATGTTGCGGAATGGAGATTTAAACATCCTACTATTGGTGATGCCTATGCAAAAATTATAACAAAAAGTCCTGACCTTCTTGAAATATTCCTAATAGGAACTGATATAGGTAGATTGATGGAACAAATTACTTGTGGAAATGTTAGACTTGAAAAAACTATTGTTATACCAAAAACAAAGTTCGAACTTATAGCTGATAAAATGATTTCATATAAAGAATCTGATGCATTTAAAACCGGATACTTATCTGTCTGGGATGCTGAAAGATCAATTCTTTCATTTTTGTCTAACAGGTGTTCGAAAGATTTTCTTGAGATGTATACATCCAAGAATCCGCAATTATTTGATAAACTTCTTAAACCATCTATGTATTTCAGATATTCTCGAGAAGTAGATCTTGTAGTAAAATTGAAAAAATACAATTTATTTCCTGAAAATTTTAGAATACAATTTATTGAATACATTTCTCATTTCACTATTTCTGGTGATGATTTGAGTGTATTCGATGATGAAGATTTACAAACAATTTTTTCCGAAGAAGAGGTAGAAGATTTACGTAAAAAATTAAAAATAGATTTATTACCAAAGCTTAAAGAACTTCGAAAAAAAGAGGAAAATAAATTTAGAGAAGATGACATCTACACGCCAGAAGAACATATGGAAGAATTTGTTAGTAGAATGAATATTCTTTTAGAGCAATATAATGATAGCTCAATTAAAGAGAGCATCGAGAAAGAAATAAATATGGCAAAGGAATGGATAAGCGAAACATTTTATGAAGACAATACAAAATCAGAAAGAAAGCTAAATGTATCGAATGATGAAGCCTTGATACATCGTACAAGAAGTATCTTCGATGATATCGATTCTTAATTTCTTAGTATTATTTAATTTACAATTTATTATCACTAAATATTTCTAGGTATATGTGATATCTTTTTTTGAGATTTATCATAAATTGCTTTTGATATTACCTCAAAAAATTTCGACCTATTTATTATTTCTCCGTAAATTACATAACCAAGAAATGCATAAATTTAGAAAATTATGAAAATCAGATTTTTACAAGCTTTTAATGGTGATTCAATTTGGATCTCTTTTAAGGAAAATGATGTTACCCGAAATATAATTATTGACGGGGGAATTGGAGATACATATGAAAATAGATTGAGGAAAAAAGGCGATTTATTTGACACTATTGAGTACATAAAAAATAATAAACAAAATATTGATCTTTTAGTTCTGACCCACTTTGATGATGATCATATTGGAGGAATATTAAGATGGTTGAATAAAGACAAAGAAGCTCCAACGCTTATTAAGAAAGTTTGGTTTAATTCTGGAAAAGAAATAGCTAAAGAATTGGATATTGAAGAAAATCAAGATTTGAAGATTGAAATTAAAGAGGGTGAAGACGATTTTTACACAAGCACCAAACAAGGGATTAAGTTTGAAGAATATCTGTCAAAAAATCAATTATGGGATGGAAAAATAATTATGCAATGTAATGAAATTGACCTTCTAGGATTAAAGTTTAAAATATTATCCCCTAATATACAAAGTTTAAAAAACTTATTAGAATTATATAAAAAAGAGGAAGACTATTTTACAAGCGGTGGAGAGTTTGATTTTGAAACATCTTTAAAAGATTTTATCGAAGAAGAATCCAAACCAAAATATAAGTTTAAAGAAGATAAAAGTATTCCTAATGGTAGTTCTATTGCATTTGTAATGGAATATCAAGGTAAAAACTTTTTATTTTTAGGTGATGCACATCCATCAGTAGTAGTTGAAGGATTACATAAATTTGATATTGATAAAGAAAATTCTTTATTGGCAGAGTTAATAAAAATTTCACATCACGGAAGTAAGCATAACACGAATTCAGAATTGCTGTCACTTATTAAGACCGATAATTATTTGATAAGTTCAAACGCCACTAAACACGGCTTACCAAATAAAATGACAGTTGCGAGGATTATAAAAAATAATCCAAATGCTAATATTCATTTTAATTACGATATAGGTGCAAAAATTATCACAGATGAAGATTTTAACGATTTTGAAGATTTTAAAATCAGTTCTAAAAATGAATTTGATTACTAATGACCGAAAATGATATAAAAAAATACTCAGTTATTTTAGAGGAAGGAAGTGGAGTTCTATTTCAACCTGCTGATTCAGATAAAACGTATGTATTGTCTGCAAAACACGTGTTCTATGATGAAATTGAAGATGTAAGAGGGGGGAAGAAAATCGAACTGAAAAAAGAAATAACTTTACGTTTTTCTGATTCACAGAATGAGGAAAAAGTAATTGAAATTAAAATTGGAGAAAATTATTTTGAACATTCTGAGTCATCAATTGATGCGGCTATATTATTGCTCCCAGATATAGAAGGATATGATCAGATTTTTATTGATAATGATATTTCTTCTACTGGATATAGTATCTGTCTAAAAAAACACCGAGAAGTACAAATAATATTACAGTCATGAGATATACTAAAATATTTATGATTGAAAAATTTCTAATAAATGATTTAGGGAGAAACAGCAAATTAAAGAAGGTACAAGTGTATTCTATTGATTAATAGTATGAGCTGTAGATTTAATAAATGCTGAAAAGTTTGAAAGTAAATAAATACTATTTAAGCCAGAGATTGTGGTGGCTGGATAAGAATTCTAGAAAATCCTGTAATAACGCTTATTTCACGATTTCTAAAACGTGCTGAATTTTCTTTAAAAAGAAGATATTGTGGTTTAGGAATTTCCAGGGTTTGCTGGGGAAGAATATTGAATTCAAAACCAAGTATTATAGTTTCTATTTGTAATTTATTACTTTCCATTTCTTTTTCCATGACGCACTTACCATGGCAATCCAAATCGGGTTTATTCTTGTTAACACAATTTGCTTCATAAAAAGTTCTATTCAAATAATAATCAACAGATATTAATGAATCTTGGAAACTAGCCAAGAACATAAGTAATGTTAATAAAAATGATAGAATAAATTTCATAGGAATCAGAATCGTTTACAAATTTGAATTTGAAAATTTCAGTTGTTAAAATATGCAATAATAAAAAACATTGGTTGCTAAAAATACGTGTTTATCTGTTTTCAAGCCATTGTAAAAACGGGCTTGTTTTGTCTTTCCCAATAAGTAATTTTTCATCAGTTGGGATTGTTAGAATTACTAATAATTTCCTGGCAAAATAATGTTCTACTTCTTTTACGGCTTTAAAATTAATTAAATATTGACGGTTGATCCGAAAAAATTGGTTTGAAGATAATTCTTTATAAACTTCATCAAGTGACTGCGTAATTGAATATTGTTGGTTATTAAAAGTCATAATCATTGTGCTTTGGAAGTGAATATAAAAAAAGGCAATATTCTCAATTGAAACTGTTGTGTATTTATTATTCTTAAATACAAGAAAACCGGTTTTACCAGATTGAGCGGCGCCTATCTTTTGTAATATATTCTCCAGACCTTCGATACCATCGTTATTTGTTTGAAAAAAATTTTTAAGCTGGTCTACTTTTTCCATTGCTTCCGCAATACTTTCTTTCGTAAATGGCTTCAAAATATAATCAATTCCATTTGCCTTGAAGGCATCCATCGTATAATCTCCAAAAGCGGTACAAAATATGACCGGTGAATTAATTTTTACATTCTTAAATATCTCAAAGCACAAACCATCGGCTAATTGAATATCCATAAAAATTAAATCAGGGCTTACGTTTTCTGAAAGATAAATTACTGCGGCTTCTATACTTTGAATGTAAGCTGTAATATTTGCAGTTGGTCTCAGCGTTTTTATAATGTGACCTAAAGCTTTTGCTGTCTTTATTTCATCTTCAATAATGAGTATATTCATAAATAATAGGTAATTTAACTTTAAAAAAATTATTGTCTTTAACGATCACAATCTTCTTTTGAGCAATAAGCAGATAGCGATCATTAATATTTTCCAGACCCATCCCTGTAGAAACTTCCGGAACTTTTTTCGGCTGAATTTTGTTCTTCATCACTAGAAAATCATCTTCTACATATAATTTTATAATCAACGGTTTATCTAGCGAAATCACATTATGTTTAATGCAATTTTCAACCAGCAGCTGCAGAGTAAATGGTGGAATCTGACTTTGTTTAGCCTCATTGCTTAGTTCAATAATTAACTGTATTCCATCTTCAAATCTTGCTTTCAATAAAAAGATATACGCGTGTAAAATCTTTAATTCTTCAGATAGCATTATTACATCTTGCTTGCGATTTTCTAGTGAAAAACGATAAAAATCGGATAGATGAACGATAAAATCTGTTGTATGTTTTTCACCTATTTCAATCATTGATTTCAGTGTGCTTAAACTGTTAAAAAGAAAATGTGGATTGACCTGTTGTTTAAGTAATTCATATTTTGCTTCTAAATGATCTGATTTTACTTTTTGTAATTCCACTATGATAAGACGTGTTTGATAACTTTGATATAGTATATATATAAACATACAAATGGTGAGGTTAATTAAGATACCTCGAAATTCATTCATTACTACCATCGATGCTAACTCATAAGTCGGAAAAAGCAGGTGACGCAATCCTACCAACAAAAAAATAACAACAACTCCCAATAAAAGGCTCTGAAATAATTTAATTTTAAAAAAGCGATTATCTGATCTGTTCTTAGAATATTTTGGCAGGTTGAACACATTATAGTACCACACAAAAATTGAAAACAAAAAAGCAATAGCCGAATCTACCAGCACTTCCGTAAAAAAGGTCCCGAATTGGAATACTCTGGGAAGAGAAGCTATAATGCCCATAAAAAGCGAACTAAGCCAGATCGTTAAAGGTGATACCCTGAAAATCATTTCTTTTGTCGGGTATTTATTTGTTTTCAGAATCATTTCTGTGGATTTTTATTCTAAACTTCCCCTCTTTATTTCTTCGATATTTAAAAGCGGTTCGATGTAATTGTCGCTATAAATTTTGCTAAAAAAAGATATAATTTAAACTTGTAATTGCGAAGATAAATATAGCTGTTAATTTTTCCATTTTACAATTTTGAATTTATCTTAGGAAATATATTAAAGTACTACTTTACAAAAAGTCTGTCAAATAACCCCGAGGCGAACCTCAGGGATTTTTTTGATTAGAAATATTTGCAATATAATTTGCTCAAGAAATTAATCAATTAACACTAATTTGTTGTTGCTTTGATCGATCAGAATTACGTGTTTATAATCTGAGTTTGCCTTCGTACTGCTTACTTTTTTAACAAGACCAGTAGATTGCCCACCGTACTGCCCCTTTTCATTAGCTGTAAAAGTGTTGATTTCATAATCCGCTTTATAGGGGGCTTTTATTGATTTAGTTAATGCTAAAGTATAGGATTTGTTTGGCTGCAATGCGGTAAATTTTTGCTCCACCAAATCCGCAAGACCAATACTACGAACAGCAAGAGTACCGATTGCTTTATCTTTAGAATTTGCAGACTTTAATTCTATTACTTGAGTTGCTTTTATATCATTAAGTGGTTTTAACCCTACTTTATTATTGGCATCCGAAACTGCATCTTCTGCATAAACGAGCGCTTGCGGACTTTGACCTATTTGCACTGGTGGCAATGCTGTCATTGTTTCTGTATTTATGGCTTGTACTTCATCCCCAAATTCTAGACCTACGTAGAGAATTTTCCCGTCTGGTGAAGTCCACAAACCGTGAGGTAAAGCACCAACTGTTATATTATTTACCAGTTTGTAATCATCAGCGACATCATATACTTTGACTTTATTTTCTCCGCCAACTGTTACATACATCATCAGTTTTTTCCCCACATAATTAAAGGTAACATGATTGGTTATTGGACCAGTGCTAATTACTTTTACCACGGTCATATTATCTGTATTAATTACACTCACTTTGCCAATATCTTTGTGCGTAAGTGCAATCAATTTACCATCAGGACTGCCAAAAATGTTTGGAGAAAATGGACTTACTACTGGGATTTTTTTCACTATTTCATAGGTAGCGGTATTAACCACTTCTACTACTGGCGTAAAGCTTGAGCCCACATAAGCTAACTTACCATCGTTTGAAAAAGCGATCATACCCGGACCATCAGCAACAGGAATTTGTTTTATTTCTTCCATTTTGTCCACATCAATTACACTAACATAAGCCTCACCACGTATCGTTGTCCATACTTGTTTACTGTCAGGTGTAAATGTAGGTTCATGTGCAGCACGCCCAACATAAATTGTTTTTAATACTTTATTAGTTTCAGTTGAAATAAATGTTACTGAATTTGAACCGATTGAAACTACAGCCAGCATTTTCTTTTCAGGAGAATAACGCAGGCCATGCACTAAAACCTGTCCTTTGTAGACTGGAGTTAGCACATTAGGATAAGGTTTGCCTAAAACTATTTCGCCAAGAAATGTATTGTTAGAGGGATCAATAACCGAAACCGTATTGGAAATCTGGTTGCCTGTGTAAACTCTGTCATTTTTGTAAGAATTTTGAGCGTTAGCATTATAAGCGAAACAACTCAAAAGCGCGGATAATAATAAGGTTTTGTTTTTCATGATTTTTCTTAATTTATTTATTTTAATTTTTATTTATAAATGATAACATTTGTTCTATTTCTATTTCCTCTGCTGAAATAATTTGTTTTGCAAAAGCAATTGTTTGCTGATCTTTAGAAAATTGTAAGACAACTTTTGCCATATCAACTGCAGCCTGATGGTGCGGAATCATTACCCGCGCAAAAGCAATATCAACATCAGTGAGTTCACTACTATGGGGCATATCATCCATCATAACCACCATAGATTTATCCATTGCTGTTTTATATTCTTTAGGAGTATCTGCTCTATCTACCGGTAATTTTTTTAAATATAATTTCATTTGCTGCAATTCAATTCTTTGTTCTGCCTGAATGCTTTTGGCCAATTGAATCATTTCAAAGTTTTTCCCGTGTTCTATTTCATAAGCCGCCATTTCAAGAGCGCCTTGATGATGCGGAATCATTTGTACCGTAAAATCATGTTCTGGGGATATTCCAATTTCAGCTTCATCCATTCCTATCATCATGGTGTCCATCATGGTAATAAAAATATTTTGCGCAGGTGCATTAGTATTTTTTTGACGCACATGCGGTGATGTGTGTTGGGCATTTAATGAAAAAGCACCTAAAATAAAGAACGCTAAAAGAAAGTTTTTCGAATTATTAAATGGTAAAAGTGTCATAACTGTTAATTTTATTTTTCAAAGATAGATACAAAGGCTATCTTTGCAAAGTAAAATGAAGTAAGCAGTGCAAAATTGAGCTTAAGATGGACATATGAGCTTTAAATTAGTGTAGAGAAGATAAATATCTTATTTATTAATCAAAACTTAAAATTCTATTCAAATGATAATAATGGCGATAATATAATTTTACGCCTAATAATATAATAAATATGAATAAAATTTTCCTTTTTAAAATTTTATATTTTTTAAATATTGTCTTAGGTCACGAGCTATTCCATTATCTCCAGGCTCCATCCACTAACTCTATGAATATAAACTGGAAAAATTGAGCTTAAGATGGACATATGAGCTTTAAATTAGTGTAGAGAAGATAAATATCTTATTTATTAATCAAAACTTAAAATTCTATTCAAATGATAATAATGAAAGAAAATCTTGAAATATTTTTAGAAAAAACTATTGATGAGTTTTTCTATACGGGTTTGATTAACACTATTTATAAAAAGATTGATCCGCATCCTGATTACGAAACCATAGAGTTTAAGTGTGAATTCGGAGAAAGTAAACCGCGATTACAAATTTTCACAATAAATAAAGATAAGAATGGTAAACAAATAAAGTCCATACCAGCCTTATATTTTAGTACAGCACAAATTAATATTCTGAGCTTAAGTATTTTCTTGGCTAGAGCCTTAAAAACTAAAAATCCTAATACTAAAGAATCTATAGATTGTATTTTTATTGATGACCCAATTCAATCTATGGATAGCATAAATATTCTTTCATTTATAGATTTATTTAGAGGGATAATTACTTCATTAGGAAAGCAGTTAATTGTTTCTACACACGAGGAAAATTTCCATTTATTGTTAAAGAAAAAGATTCCTAAAGAATTTTTCAAATCTAAATTTATAGAATTTGAAACTTTTGGCAAACTAAAGATGACAGATTAATTAATTAAAGCATTACTAAAAATACCCCTTCCCAAAAACTGACAGTATTTTGTGATCGATATGTTTCAAAATGGGGAGGGTTTTGGAATAAGCCTCACGAAATTGATGTAAATTGAGATAACTGTCATTGGAAAGATTTCAATTGAACCAAACCAATTGATGTTTTTTTTAGGCATCTATTTATTTATGCACCTAGCAATAGTGAATAAGGTTTTGTAATCTCACCAATGTTGGGGTACTAATTTGTTACAGTTTTAATTTCAAATATGGACTATATGAGCATCTAAAATAGCATGAACTTAATGTAAGTTAAGAAATGTAAAGGTGGTAAAATTGCTAATATATCACGCAGTCTCTTTAAATACATACAGCCAAAACTTGTAAAGTTTTGGCTGTATTTTTGGCTGTAATTATCGTAAGTATTTGATAATCAACTGAAATTGTAGAGAGGATGGGATTCGAATCCAGTAATGACTTCAGGGTTATGAATCCTGCACCCATTGAAAAAGTACGGTTCGTGACCGCGACAGGGTTCGAACCAGAAACCCTAAAGTTATAACTTGACCTTGACTGGATTCCAACCTATAACCTTAACAGTAGTTATATTGTAGTCGCAGAAGGATTCGAACCTTCGACCGCCTGCTTAGAAGGCAGCTGCTCAAAACATAATCCTTAAAAAAACTTTTGAAAGGGTAATTAGCATAAAGATATGGAATTAATAGTAAATGAACGAATTGACAATAACTTTGAATTAATGCAGAAAGTTAGACTAAAACATATAGTTAAGATATCAAAAGGAAAAAAATCTACCGAAGTAAGTCTGTCCAATTTAAGATATATCCAAATTGGGGATTTACGAAATGATGATAACCTTAAATATGCTGAACAAAATAAATCGAATGTACTTTGTACGAAAAACGATATATTAATTGCATGGGATGGGGCAAATGCTGGAATAATTGGATATAATCTTGAAGGTGCTGTTGGTAGTACTTTAGCCAAGTTAGTAATTAATGATAATTACAAAATATTCCCGAATTTTTTAGGCAGATTTTTACAAACCAAATCTAAAAGCTTAAGAGACAATTGTACTGGAGCAACTATTCCGCACATTTCAAAATCAGAACTTGAAAATATAGAAATCCCCCTCCCTGATCTCTCAACCCAACAAAAAATAGCCGAAATCCTAGACACCGCAGACCAATTGCGTCAATTCAACAAGCAACTCATAGAAAAATATGATGCCTTAACACAAAGTTTATTTTTGGAGATGTTTGGGGATCCAGTGAGAAATGAAAAGGGGTGGGAGAAAAGTAAATTATCCGATAATTCAAAAATTAGAATTGGTCCTTTTGGAAGTTTATTACATGTAGAAGATTATATAGAAAATGGAACTCCATTAGTTAATCCAACTCACATAAAAAAAGGTAAAATTGAGATTGATAATAAATTAACAATTTCAAAAGACAAATTGAAAGAGCTTGAAACATATAGATTAAAAACCAATGATTTAATTCTTGGTAGAAGAGGAGAAATGGGCAGATGTGCTATTGTAACAATTAATGAAGATGGTTTTTTATGTGGAACAGGAAGTATCTTTATTCGTCCCAAAAACAATTTAAATATAAATTATTTATATAAAGTTATCTCATCGAATTCATTTAAACAAGTTTTAGAAAATTCAGCTAAAGGTGTAACGATGAAAAACTTAAGTTCCAAAGTAGTTGGGGATTTAGAAATTCCTTTACCTCCAATAGAAATTCAAAACAATTTTATAAAATCTATTGAAAATATAGAAACGCAAAAACAACAAGCCCAAGAAGCCTTGGAAAAAAGCGAGGATTTGTTTCAGAGTTTGTTACAACGGGCGTTTAAGGGGGAATTGAATTAAAATAAGAATTATAAATATGGAAACACAATCAGTACTTAGAATCAAAACTTCACGTGACCAAATTAAAGAGTCATTAAATTCTTTTGACACATCCCAATTCAATAGTACCAAATTTGGAAACGAAAATGAATACAATGGCAAAGGAATTTATTTAGGTCTAAATGCCTTACTCATTGATGTCTCCTATTTTATAAAATCACACAACATATTTATTCAAGTTTCTACCCTAGAAGAAAGAAATGAAATAGCTCAAGACCTAGATTATATTCTAAGTTACATTCAAAAACCTCAATTGCTTTATCCACATATAGATAGTTTAAAAGTTAAATTAAGAAAGTATAATGTTCGTAATAGTATCGAAAGATGGGAACTGTTTCAAGATACCAACAAACTACTTTTGGAACAAGGAAATGAGTTTAAAGAAGCTTTGAAATTTATCCATGAAATAAAAGAAGAAGCAACTAATTCAAACAGTTCAGTTTCTGAAAAATTAGAAGCCATTACTAAAAAGTTCGAAGAACTTGAAGAAAAAATAGAAGAAGTAGAGGAAGTGAAAACGGAAATTGTATTGAATTCTGATAAACTGGAATCAATCAATGAAAACTTAGTTAAAGTTAATGGATCGGCAGAAACTTATCTTGAAGAAATTAAAGAAAGTCTATCAGAAGTTAAAAATAATGAAAAACTAATTAGTGCATTTGCCCAAAAAATTCAGGAAAGAGACAATCGTTTAGGAGAATTACAGCAATTAACCGAAGAGAACAAACAGAAACTTAACGAATATAATGTTGAAAGATTAAAAATATTGGAAGAAGCAGATAATTTAATTGAAAGTGCTAAAACTGCTTTAAATTACAAAACTGCAGAAGGTATAAGTGCTTCTTTTCAAATTCAGCATACAGATGCTAAAAAATGGCAATATTCGAGAACTTGGATTATAGGAGCTTCTTTATTTATTTTAGTTGCAATAGGACTCGGTGTTTGGATTACTTTAGATACAACGAATAAACTTCATTTAATAATAGGCCGAATAGCTTTAATTCCTTTACCTATAATTGCAGCAATTTTTTGTGCAAATCAGTACGTGAAACAAAAAAACCTTATTGAAGATTACGCCTATAAAATGGTGTTGGCAAAATCAATAGTTGGTTTTTCAGAACAACTCAAAAAAGATGCATCTGTGGATAAAGGGGAATACATTCACTACATGAAAGTCGCACTAGAAGAAATCCACAAAGACCCTTTGAGAAAAAGAGATCAAAAATCGGTAGAGAATAAAATTGAAAATTTTTCAATAAAGGAGATTCTGGAAGTTGCAGAAAGAATGGTTAAAATTGGAAAGTCTTAATGAATAATCCTACTAGGAATCTAAAAAGCGAGGATTTGGTTCAGAGTTTGTTGCAACGGGAGTTTAAGGGGGATTTGAATTAATTTATTATAACCAAACTATATGGATTTTTTAAAATCATTTTTTGATGTTACGAAACTACCAACAAAGATTTTTCTTGTAGTTTCAATTGTCACGGGAGTATTTATTTTTTCTGGTTCAGAAATTTTAAAGAAACTCCATTTGGATAAATTTCAAACGTATGAAGGATTTGTAGGTTTGGCTTTTTTATTTTCTACTGTTCTTGTAATAGTAAATCTAATTATTTGGATATTCAACAAATTACATTTTGAATACAAGCTATATAAATTAAAAGCTGAGCATAAGCAAATCCTCACCGAATTAGATCCTAAGGAAAAGGCTGTACTGAGAGAATTTATTATATGTAGCCAAAGCTCAATTGATATGCCATATGACAATCCAGTTATTGCTGGACTTCTAGGCAAAAATATACTAAGTATAAACAAACAATTTGGAAATAGTTTAATAATGCATGGAACCAAGGTTCCTGTATCAGTTTCGCGATATTTTTTAAAAATATTAAAGTTTGAGTATGTTGATTTAATGGAGAATCCTACTGAGGAAGAAAAACATTTAATTTCAGAGAACAGACCTGAGTGGGTTAATAACTCTTGGAGGTACTAAAAAATAGTTTGTTATAATTTGGTATTTAGCTGCGAGTTGATATAAATGATTACAATACTAATATTAAAAAGGAAAAATGTCATTAATTATAAAGATTGTTTGCCCAGAAGGAATAATTACTGCTTCAGATACTAGAGAAGTTTATTCAACCATTGATGAAGTTAATGGTAAAAAAAAATACATAAACCACAAAGACGAGATAGAAAAAAGTTTCTTGAAAAACAAAATCTCAATTGCAATTGCAGGTAATGCATTCATTGGCAAAAAACAAATTAAAGATTTTTTTACAGACTTCTTAATCAACCTTAATGTCGAAATAAAACACGATCAACTTATAAATGAAATATCAAATTTGTACAAAGACACGTGTAAACATTCAACAAGTTACTTTGTGTCATTTTACGATGAAATAAACCAAAATTCAAAATATAGAAATTATTTTAAATTTGAACCTCTAGTTTTTTGTTTTAACACAAAAGAAATGAGTCTAAAAAGACTAAATGAAGATGAAGATGGTTTTACTTTTGGTATATTTTGGGGTGGTGAAAGCGATAGGATTTCAAAATCACTATTAGAAAAAAGGACTAACATAGATACTAATCTTCTAACAATTGAAACTTCAATTGAATTAATAAAAAATATTTTTAAAGAGGTTGGCGCAGATTTTATTAAAAATAAAGAATATCCAACTATTAGTGAACAATTCGACATAACTATTCAAACTTTAGACAAGACTGAAATTATTAGAAATTTTCAATAAAAGAGATTCTTGAAGTTGCGAAAGGAATGATTAACATTGGAAAGTCTTGATAGATAATCCAACTGCTTTTAAAATTAAAATTCTAAATTTGAAAATCGAATAACAAATACGTTTTCAGAAGTTTAAACAAAATATGGCATTACCAATAAACATAAACGATTTAGTCAACGGACAAGCTATAGAATGGGAACGTCTTGAATTCAAACAAGGCTGGAACCCTGAAGAAATTGTACATACCCTATGTGCGTTTGCCAACGACATCAACAATTGGGGCGGTGGCTACATCATTGTAGGCATTGCAGAAAAGGATGGAAGGCCTATCTTACCTCCTGCGGGTTTAGCTCCCGAAAGTTTAGATAGAATTCAAGGGGCAGTTTTAACCCTTGCCTATCAATTGCTTCCCAATTATTTTCCTTTAATACAACCTTACACACTACAAGGACAACACATTTTAATATTATGGTGTCCTGCCGGTGATAACCGCCCTTATACCGCCCCAATCACACAAGGAAAAGCAGCACAACGCTATCCCTACATTCGTTTTGGTTCCCGTAGCATCATTGCAAAAGAGGATAATTTAAGACGATTACAAGAACTAACGGCACGTATTCCTTTTGACGACAGGATAAACGGCAAAGCAACCATTGATGATTTAGATTTAGGTTTAATTCAGGCCTTTCTTCAAGAAGTAAAAAGCGATTTATACGAAGAAAGCAAGCAGATTCCTTTTGCGGATTTATGTCTCAATATGAAAATTGTAAATGGCCCTAAAGAAGCATTACGCCCCTTAAATGTTGGCCTATTATTTTTTTCCCGTAATCCCGAAAAATTCCTCGAACGTTCTTGGATTGAATTGGTAATTCACAAAGACAAAACTGGTAAAAACTTTTCCGAAAAGTATTTCAAAGGTCCTTTACACCATCAGCTAAGAGCCATATTGGACTATTTCAGAAATAATGTTATTGAGGAAGTTGTCGAAAAAGTAGCCCATAAAGCAGAAGCCAACCGCCATTTTAATTTTCCTTACGAAGCCATAGAAGAGGCTTTGTCTAATGCGGTTTATCATAAAAGCTATGAAATGGACAAACCTATTGAAGTGCAATTATGGCCCGACAGAATAGAAATCCTAAGTTTCCCTGGTCCGGTTCCACCAGTAGATGCACAGATACTAAAACAAAATAAACGCATCGTGGCACGGGATTATCGCAACCGCCGTATTGGTGATTTACTCAAAGAGTTACACTTGACAGAAGGACGCGGTACTGGTTTCCCTACCATCAGAAATGCCATGAAGGAAAATAATTCGCCCGAACCTGTTTTTGAAACAGACGAACAAAGCACGTATTTCCTTTCGGTTTTACTGGCAAAAGAACAAATAATTACAGCCATTGAGAATATTCCTTTCAATAACTTGGAGGAGCTTAGTCACTTTTTAAACACACTTAGTGACCAAGCTAGTGACCAAGCTAAAACCAGTGATAGCAAGGAAAAAGAGATTTTAGAGAACCTCTTAGCAAAACTTAGTGACCAAGCTAGTAACCAAGCTGTTCAAATTATAGAAAATGATCTTAATGATAAAGCACTGACTATTCTGAATATTTTAGACGAACCAAAAAAGAGAGTCGAAATTTTAGAAAACTTAGGCCTTTCTAACCACTCTCGTAACCGAGAAAGGTATTTAGACCCATTGATAAACTTAGGTTGGATAGAAATGACTATTCCAGACAAACCAACACATCAAGACCAAAAATACAAACGCACCATTCAAGGAGCATTACTTCACAGATTGGTACTGGGTTTAAACAGCGATAAAGAATAATTCTTCCTAAGAAAAGAAACAGGCGGTTCCACACAACCCTAGAGAAATAATAACTTTTCGGAAGAAATCAAAATAATGTAGTATTTTAGTGGCATCAACCTAGGAAAATGAAAAGCAACTTTACCTTTCTTCAACACGAATTTCCAGAAATCTATAGAGAAATTGCAGATGCCGAAAAACACACCTTTACAGCGCCACGTTATGCTGCCTTATTGTGTAGAAGTACACTGGAAAAAACAATGTTCTGGTTGTATAAAAATGATGAAGATTTAGAGTTGCCTTATGACACCAAATTAGGTGCCCTACTCCACAATGAAAGTTTCAAAAATATACTCAAACCAAGTATGTTAATGGAATTGGATATTGTACGATTGAATGGGAACAATGCAGCGCATGGTAAAACGGTTCGAGCTTTAGAAGCTTTACAATCTTTGAAAAACAGCTTTCGCTTTTTGACTTTTTTAAGCAAGTATTACAGCGAAAATAATCCTAACATTCCCGAATTTGAAGAAAAAGTAATTCCTTATGGAGATACTAATGATAAAAATACCAAGCAACTCCAGGCTCTTGCCGAAAAACTGGAGCAAGAACGTGCCGAAGCTCAAAAAGGGTTAAAAGAACAGGAAAAACTTGCAGAAGAAAATGGTTTACTGCGCAAACAATTAGAAGCACAATTGCAACTCATTGCCGAACGTAAAGAAGAACGTTTTCAGGAAAGAGCAGTTGAAAAAGCTATTCCTGAACTCACATCCGAACATCAAACACGCCTTATTCTAATTGATTTACTATTGCGAGAAGCAGGTTGGGATAAGCTGAGAGAAGGGCGAGAAATAGAATTCGAAGTTACAGGAATGCCATTAACTACAAATCCATCAGGAAAAGGTTTTGTAGATTATGTGTTATGGGGCGATAAAGGGTTACCACTGGCAGTGGTAGAAGCCAAAAGTACCATCCACTCTGCCACCAAAGGAAAGCATCAAGCCAGTCTTTATGCAAAATGTTTGGAAGAGAGTACAGGGCAACGTCCAATAATTTTTTACAGTAATGGTTTTGAAACCCACATTTGGGACGATACTTTTTATCCAGATAGAAAAGTACAAGGTTTTTATACCAAAGAAGAATTACAGCTACTTATTGAAAGACGTTTTTCCCGTAAGGATTTAAGAGAATTTGCGGTAAACACAGCTATAGCTGGAAGGTATTATCAGCTGGAAGCCATCAAAAGGGTAGCAGAACATTTGGTAACCACCAACCAAAACAAACTCAAAGGAACGAGTAGAAAAGCCTTGTTAGTCATGGCAACCGGAAGTGGAAAAACAAGAACCGCAGCGGCTATGGTAGATATGTTTACCAAATGCAACTGGGCCAAAAGAATATTGTTTTTGGCGGATAGAAATGCCTTGGTAACACAAGCCAAAAATGCTTTCAAAGAACATTTGCCACACTTGTCAGCCATTGATTTAACTAAAGAAAAAGAAGATAATGGTACTAGAGTCGTTTTCTCGACCTACCCTACCATCCTGAACAAAATTGACAGCCTCAAAAACGAAGACGAACGTTTTTATGGTATCGGTCATTTTGATGTGATTATCATTGACGAAGCACACCGTTCTGTGTATCAAAAATACCAATCCATTTTTAATTATTTCGATTGCATTTTAATTGGATTGACTGCCACACCTAAAACAGAAGTGGATAAAAACACTTATAGATTATTCGAAATTGAAGATGGTAATCCAACATACGCTTACGAATTAAATAAAGCGGTTGCGGATAATTATCTAAAGCCACCCAAAGCATTTAAAATTCCGCTTAAATTCCCAAGGGAAGGGATTAAATATGAAGACCTTTCAGAGGAAGATAAAATACGTTTCAAAGAACTATTTGGTGTCCAATTTGGAGACGAAAACCAAGTTTGCGATGTGGATAAAAGCAAGATCAATACCTGGTTGTACAACACCGATACTATCGATAAAGTATTAGACTATTTGATGACTAATGGCCAGAAAATTGCCGGAGGTGATAAACTCGGCAAGACCATTCTTTTTGCAAAAAACCACAAACATGCCGTTTTTATAGAGGAACGCTTCAATAAAAACTATCCTCAATATGGAGGCAGTTTCCTTCGGGTAATTGACAATTACGAAGACAAAGCCCAAGATCTTCTAGAGAAATTTTGTTTTGATAAAGGCGACGAAAAAGAGCCTCAAATTGCCGTTTCCGTAGATATGATGGATACTGGTGTGGATGCGCCTAGAGTATTAAACTTAGTGTTTTTTAAAGAAGTAAAATCGTCTTCAAAATACTGGCAAATGATTGGTCGAGGCACGCGTTTGTGTCCGGATATTTTTGCGCCGGGAATAGACAAAGAATATTTTTTAATCTTTGATTTCTGTGGCAATTTTGAATATTTTGGAGATAATCCAGATGGGGAAACACAAAAAACTGCCCTTTCTTTAGCCCAACAAACCTTCAATACAAAACTGGAAATTGTGATGACAGTGCGTCAGTTGCAAGACCCAACCGAAGAACAAGAACGCATTCAAGTAAAATTCACGGATGATTTACACCTATTGGTGGATCATTTAGATGATGCCCGTTTTGAAGTCCGCAAACACTGGCGTTATGTTTTAGAATATAAAAACAGAGCAAGATGGAACAATTTGCTGCAAGGCGATGTACTCAATATACAAAGTAATTTATCTCATTTAATAGATTACAACCAAGACAAGGACGAATTTGCTAAACGATTTGATTTATTGGTTTATAAATTACAACTGGCATTGATTACTGGAAATAAAGCACAAGTAAGACACATTGATAATATGTATGATATTGTGAATATGCTATTTACGAAACGTAATATTCCTGCCGTTCAAGCCAAAATAGCGATAATCAAACAACTACAAAACGAACAATTTTGGAGTACAGTTAATGTACAGCAATTGGAAAAAACCCGTCAAGAACTTCGAGATTTAATCCAGTTTCTAAAAGACGAAAAGAAACTAGACCCTGTTTATACTTCCTTTACTGATGAGCTTTCAAAAGATGGCGTTGAAGAAGTAGATCTTTTGGCTACATATACTTCATTACAAAGTTATAAAGACCGTGTAGAAGCCTTTATTAGAAAAAACAAATCCCATTTGGTGATTGATAAATTATATAAAAATTTACCTATTACTAGCAATGAATTGGAGCTATTGGAACAATTCCTGTTGAAAGAAGCTTTGGAAAGCAAAGACCGTTTTATAAAAGAATACGGAGAACAACCATTAGGTAAGTTTGTTCGAAATATAGTTGGTTTAGATATTGAAATTGCCAATCAATTATTCTCGGATTTTATCTCCAAAGGAAATTTGAATGCCAACCAAATTACGTTCATCCAAAAAATAATCCAGTACCTCAACCAAAAAGGAGTAATAGAAAAACAATTACTGACACAAGCCCCATTTAATGAACATCACGACCAAGGCGTTTTTGGTATATTCCCGGAAGAAGACAAGGCCATGAAAGTGATTCAAGTAATCAATCAGGTCAATGAAAATGCTATGTTTGCCTAATAATTGGCCAAACTGCGTACTAACCGTAGCTTTATAGCATTTTTAAAAAAGTCGGGCTCCATCACTTTCAATCCGGCTCCAAAGGATAAAATCATTTTTTCCAATTCATGATTGGGAATCACTTCTATAGAAAAAGTAAAGCCGGTTTCATCAATACTGATTTTCTTTTGTGAACCGTGTAAGGGTTTGGTTATTATATAAGGTGCTAAATCGGGTGTTGCAAACAAAGTGATTTTCGAAACTGTAGATTCAGGAGAAATAGAAACCCCAATAACATCATCAAAATATTCATTAAAATCAATTGGGGAAACTTGATACTTTTTGTTTGTTTCCGAAAAAGAAACAATCCTATCCAAAGCCAAATTGGTGAAATTTTCAAATTGCGGATTATTTCCAATTAAAAACCAGCGATTATTATATTGTTTCAGATAATGTGGATGAATTTCCAATGTAGTCATCATATCGCTTTTGAAAGATTGATAATCCACTTGCAACACTTTTTTGTACAAAATAGCATTGAACAAATCACCTAGAAAATGAATGTTTTTCAGGTATTCATTGGCGTCAAAACTAATGATTTCCCTTTCGTGCGATTGCAATTTGAAAGCTTCTTGCAACTTCAAAATCAATTCATTGACCCATTCAAATTGTGGCATTCCTTTAAAACGGGACAAAACCAATAAAGCTGATTTCAATTTTTCGGCTTCCAGTTCGTTCATAGGTTGCTTATTGATTGAAAAATCAGAAGTTTCATAGCGATAATATACTTTCCGCCCTTCTTTAATTCGATCTAGTGGCACAGACCAACCTTGACTACTTTCCATAAACTTAATATCTTCAAAAAGTTGACGTTTTTTTATACCATCCCCATCAGGATTGAGTTCATATAAAGCTTCATTACAATTTTCCAGTAAATCATCTAAATAAAATTTCATATTGAAATTACTAAAACATTTGTCTAAAGCGTGAAAACGAATAAGAGCATTTTTGTTGATGGCCATAGTTGAAAAGTTTGATAGGGTAAATTTAAAACTAAACGATGCGAATAGACTGCACTAATAGCAAATAGTTTTGTAATCTAATTTAAAAAGAAAATAGTATGTTAAAGAAAATTATGATTATCGCAGGGATTGTGACTTTTATGTTTAGTGGAAATGTATTGGGTCAGGAAAAAATTGCCACTTACAATTCGACTTATTTGTCGAAAAACTTTGAAATTCAAGCAGGGAAACCAAATGAAAAAGGCGATTTTGATTATTACATTGATTGCTTCTCTTCAGACAGTTCGAGTCGTAAAGCATCGTTAATGCTAAAAAATAAAGAAGTTCCGGATTTCATTGAATTTCTTGCAAGTATAAAAGAGACCTTTTTAAAATGGAAACAAACTGCTATAGAAAATAAAGTAACGGAACTGGACAAGAAAATTGAATACAAGAATTTGAATTACAGAGGTGCATTCCTTTATGGCAAATGGAACTTTGATTATTCAGTTAACCTTTCAACCCGTTTTAGAATAATAAACGATAAATACTTGTTGATTATTGATAGCGATGCCTTGCAATCCAGTTCTAACCAATTTATTAAAAGTGATGGCTTCCGTTTTGTTTTTAGTTCAGCGCAAGAAATTGATGAATTAATAAACGGCTTAGACATAGAAAAAGTAAAAGAGTTCTATTCTGCTAAAAATGGCAAGGAAGATTTATTTAAGAATTAAATTGTAAAAAAACACTGCCTTACAAAACATCCAATAAATTTTGAATTGTTGGATGTCTTGCAAGTTTTTTTATATACTTTAGTAAAGTAGATAATCATGAAAGCTGTAAATTTATTACAGCTTTAGGATTTATAGAAATTCATTTAAAATAATATTTGAATAATCTTAAATTCAAAAAACAAGTATGAAAAAAATACAGTACATTTCATGAATCAAAATATTGACAAAATAACGGATTTGATACACTATACCTTTGAGAACAGAAAAGGTAAATATAAATTTTCCGAAATACTGGATCATGTCGTCCTTTTAAAACAAGGAGTATTAAAAATTGTAGAGAAGGATCTCCAATACCTTGAAATTAATTTAGATTCCTTTTTATTTAACGAGCTACTATTAAATATTGCCGAAACGGAATTAAAAAGAAAACTACCTGACAATATTGTTGACACGTTTCTTTTCATAGATGATTTTGAAAAGTACCTGAAAAACAAATATTGTATAGACGATTCAAGTAAGGAATTTACTAACTCAATTAATGCGTTAAAAGCATTTGTCATCACCATTCTAAATAATCAACTTTGCGTTTATGATTTCTATGTTGAATTCATAAAGGACAAAAAACAAAAAAGAAGGGATAGCTCTAATTTTATAGACCCATATTTTCAGTTTTTAATAATTACAAATGCTTGCGAAGAAGTAATTCTAAGCTCCTGCATAGAATACAATAACTCCGAGAAACACCCTTCAAATTACATCTATAATTTTCTAAGAGGGTTAGGAAAAAATCATAGTACACTTGCCAAACAGTTAGCTGAATTTGGTATTAAAAATGATTTTCAGAAGTATTCTGTTTTAATTCCAAATTTATTTATTGGCTTATATAATGAAGGTCATAATGATACTTTTGATGATTCTATTTTAATATTTGAAAAAGATCCAATTACTGCATTGAAAGCATTCAGTGGTTATAATCTTTCGAACGGGTCAGATATAAAACAATTATTTGAGTTACTAAATAAGATTGAACCAATAACCATTGAATTAGTAAATCTAAAAAGTGTTTTATTTTGTAATTTCATTGAAAATGATAATGCATCAGCTGAAATTAAAGAAAATTCCATCAAAGAGCTTGTTAAGCTTTTGAAATCAGAAGATCATAAAAAGGCGGACAGTGCTTTTCAAAATATCCAGTATAGTTTAGAAAAATATGAATATGAAAAATATTATCTGTTAAATGTCTATCTGAACAATACACAGAATTTCAATGTATTCAACTATTTTTTCCATAATTTCAAAAACCCACAATACCTTTTTGACATTCTAATAAAAAGATATGATGCATCTGGATTTAGGGATTCAATAGATTTGTTTAAGAATTCACTAAATCATTTTTTAGACACAAACAAAGAAGAAACAGAAGAACAAATTTTAGACTTATTTAACTTTAGGAAGTATAGTTTATTGGCTGTCAAAATAATTCTTTCTACTCATGGGGGAGTACATCAAGTCAATTTATTAAAGTTGTCAGAAAAACAGGCTCAATTGTTTGCAATCGACAGTATTTGCAATTATCCTCATTCCATTGATGATTTACTTCCTCTCTTATTGAAATTAAAAGAGTCTAATTTAAAAGAAGTAAAAGATTATTTGCAGACTAAGTTAGCTGAATTAATCTTTGAGGTTTATCAAGAATCACTACTTGATCTCATCAAAAAGAATTTAACCAACTCGAAAAAAGACAAAGATTTTCTAATTCCTTTACAAAAGGCTTTCGATGAATATTCTAAAATGCGTGAGTTTAAGGCAAAATTTAAAGACTTAGATCCTAAAGAAAACGAAAGAAATCTAATGGATTTATACTATCGTTTAGAGCATGAAAATCAGGCCAAAATGATGAAGAACATAGATAAGGATAAAAACTCATTCTTGTCCATGATGAAAAACATGGTAATTGTCAGAGGAAGAGCGTGGAAAAATGATGATTCAGAAGACATTCTACCATTAGGTTATTTTGAATCAAGTATGATGATCGATACTAGAGCCTATAAAAACCCTCCTGTTTATGAACAAAATCTTGAAAATTTCTAAGTAATGGATATAAAAAATATAATTGTCAAAGAGTACTTAGAATCATTAACTGAAAAAAATGAGTTAAATAGAATTTTTCCTATTTTATTAGAATCCATGGGGTTTACTATTTTATCCAAACCAACAGAGTATCTAGGATTACCCGAATATGGAAAAGATATAGTAGCCATAGGTATTGATGAAGATAATATCAAAAAAAGGTTTTATTTTGAATTAAAAGGTGGAAAAGATAGAGACATCACTGATGGCAACTTTTATGGAAAAGACGGTATTCAAGATTCTTTAACTCAAGCTAGCTATAATAAATTTGTTTCTGCTTTTCCTGAGTTCGACCAATTACCATTAAAAATTGTAATTGTACATAATGGTGTGATCAAGGGAAGTGTACAGGCTACTTTTGAATCATTTGTAGTAGCAACACAAAATAATTTAGTCAACACTTCTTTTGATCGTTGGGATATTTCACGCCTGACACTTCTGTTTTCCGGAAAACTTTTTGGTGAATATTTACTGGTAGATCCAAAAACCACTAAATTATTCAATCGAGTTTTAGTAAATTTAGATACAAATGATGGGATAACATCGGATTTCGTAGATTTATTGGAAGTAATACTTTCCAAAGAAGAATGGAAAAAATCTAAAAAACTTTCTCGAAGATGGCAACTACTATTCGAAACTTTTAAGCTTATCGGGTTTATCATATATACAGAGTCGAAAGAATACAACAATCTTGAAATCGCAAAGAGATATTTAACCCATTTAGTGATAAAGTTCTGGCATTGGATTTTAAAGAACAATTTAGAAAACGACAAAGCTGTAACTAAATATTTTGATCAGGTTTTTAATTTCTATTATAAAGTATTATTAGAATACTTTCAAAGAACAATTCCTATTGCTAATCTAAAAGATGGTCTGTCTTCTGAACATTCGGGAAGATATGAGCAAATTGGATATACAAAAAGAACTTTTGAGTATTTGGACTATTTTTGTTTTTTGCTGAATGTAGAAAGATTTTATAATAAAAAAATCAATGACGAAAGTATGCATCTACAACTAGTAAATATTATTAATCAAAATAGTGTCTCTTCTAGGCCACTTATTGACATTCATTCATCAACTATAATCAGTATTCTTAATTTATTTATTGATTTTGGAGAATTACAGAATGCTAAAAATTATGTAAAATTAGTTCTGGGACAAATTAAGTATGCAAAAGAAAACTTAGACTTTATTCCTGATGCAAATAACAGTATTGAAAATGTGATTAGATTCACTGTTACAGGTGTTAAACCGGTCTATTTTTCGGATAGTACTTCTCCTATTCTTACGGTTTTAATGGAATATCTCGCTTTATTAGATATGGAAGAAGAATACAATATCATGAAAGAATTTATTCTTGAACGTAAAATTGATTTAGGATTATTTGTGCCTCACCATGGAATAAATTCAACTTCTACACATTTAGTCAAAGACAAGGAAAATGATTTGGAAGAACAATTGTTTTCAAAATCCTTTAGGGATGGTTATCAATCAGAAACAAGATTGACAAAAAACTTTAATAAAGATTTAAATTTTGAAGAATTTAAAAAAAAGATAGAAAACAAGAAAACTGAATTTGAGTATAATTATCGTACCAATCAAGCAGGATACCCTTTTTTAAAAGATCTGGCTCATAATTATTTCCAAACTCCTTTCTTTCCTGATAAATGGAGAAATTTAATTATATCACAAAGTATGACGGGCAATCAAACAGTCTCTCTTCGGTAATTCTCTTTGTTCCGTTCGGCTGCTCCAGTCGGTCAACCCTACATTTTCATAAGCGCCCTTTTGGTAAATAAGCAATTTATCACATCGATTTAACAGTTAGTTTTCTCTCCATTCCACAGACCCTTTACAGTACTAAATAAACAGCAGCTTGAAAAGGGAGGGCACTGAAAAACTTCACTTATTTTGATTAGAGTCGTTT
>TARA_R110000868_G_C10972634_1_pt1 | contig 38108 bp, 54 predicted proteins | sample TARA_R110000868 | Tara Oceans TARA_R110000868 (sample SAMEA4397489) | marine metagenome | biome: Polar Biome; feature: [SRF] surface water layer (ENVO:00010504); material: water (ENVO:00002006), including particulate matter (ENVO:01000060) such as... | depth 5 m | reverse complement strand
TATGGATAAACTAAAAGAAGAAATAGGCAGATGATTACAATAATGAAGGTTAATGAAATGAAAATAAGGGATAAATAATGGATAGTAAATATAATTGTAAGTATGGCCTATTCCATGATAGGCCTTGTATAGATAACCAACCATCTAGTAATAATGGCTGGATCTATACTGCTATCTCAAAATATGCACTAAATGTAGAGTATGATAAAGCTGATTTTAAAGATCTATATTATAGCTGTAGTCTAAATGATCAACTATATATTATTACTAGACTTCCAGGGAAGATACTCCCTCCAATTTCTAGAGATGAAGTGATAGGCATGGTAAGTCTAGGCCAGCCAATACATATAAAATTAATCTTAAATAAATGGAATATGTATAGCTATCAAATGCTAGAAAATATCCCCTTTTTAGATACATTAAAAACTATTTGGAAGATTAGAAATAAGCATAGAAATTTCTTCTGGGAGAATGAAATCCTAGAGGCTTATCCTATCGCTATGAAGCTATTCCCCCATGATAGATACTATATAAAAAAGATGAAAGGATATACTCCTAAAGCTTTAGAGTTTTTTCTATTCTATATTTATGCCTTCAGCATAATTATCAATGGGAGTCCAGGGGAGCAAAATCTTCTCTATTTACAGCTCAGAGATTTGGGGAGCTATCTATATAAATTTATTCCTTTTAAGAAGAATTTAATGGAATATTTTAGAGAAGAGCATATTTTTAATAGACAGAATTAATTAAAAAAATATAGATTGATTAAAATTTAATGGATTAGATTTTCTACGAGAAAGTTTTTAGGCCAGAATAACCTGGCTTTAATATATAAAGGATATTATTATGAGTTTATTAGCAGCACCGAAGTATTTCAAATTAAAAGAGACTCCAGTAGATACAGTACTAGTTACTGAAGGTATCTATAAAAAGACTTCTCAGTCTGAGAAGTATGGAAATGACCAGTATTATTTTCTAGATAGAGCCGATAAGAAATTAAAATGCTTATCTGGGGGAGTATTAGGAGCTATTATTGAAAATAATGAGCTAAATGTAGATGCTAGAAATAAGCCAGTAGAGATTATCTATAAAGGTACTGAGATTATGGAATCTGGTAAATTTGCAGGGAAAGAAGCTCATCAATTTGAAGTAAATCCTGTAGGCTGGGGATTAGAGGATGATATAGAGGATGAAGAAGCTACAGAAGCTCCTACTGAATCTCAAGATTTAAACGATTTGGCTTAATAATGAGTCAGGTAGAAATGAAAGCAGAAGGATTAGATCCTTCTGCTGATACTCGTCTATCATATTCTTCTGCAAATCTTTTAAGAAATTGCCAGAAGAAATATGAATTTTATAAAGTAAAAAAGATTGAAAAGGATGATTCTGCTAATGTAGATAATTCTCATTTTAATCTAGGTACAGCTTTCCATTATATTCTAGAGACTACTATGCATAAAAAGCCCGAAAAAATTGGAGCTATGCTGGAGTATTGTGTCCAGGAAATTGGATTAAAAGAGGATGATGTAGGATTAGTACATGCTATGATTTTACAATATCTAAGACTTAGAGAGAAAGGCAATTTTAGAGCTATTGGATGTGAATTTAAGATAGATGGAGATACCACTCTAGGCTATGTAGATTTAATAGAAGCTATAGATCTAGGCCAGGAAAATATCTTTGATATGGAGTGGACTATTTCAGATCTTAAGACTGCAGCTACTTTTTATCAGTCTAAAATCCCAGAATTATCTAAAGATAGGCAGCTAAATCTATATGGATCTTATTATAAAGAAATAGCAGAAGCTTACGGATTAGATCCAGATAAATTCTTAGGATGTAGATATTTAGTAACTACTAAATCTAAAGCTAAGCAGCAGCCAAAAGAGTCTTATAATCAATATGTAATGAGGTTAGTAGAGAAGAAGAGTGTAAAATCTTTTGCTATCTTTATTCCTAAAGAGCTTATGGATTATAAAGGGGCCAGGAAGGAGCATGAGGATCTTTATAAATTATCTATGAAGATGAGATCTGGAAAATTAAAAGCTAGTAGAAATTTCACTTACTGCCAGGCTTATTTTAGGCCATGTGACTATTTTAGCCAATGTCATGGTAAGACTTACAGTGAATTTTTAGAAGATAATCAGATAGTAGTAGATGCTATCCAATAGGAGAAATAGTGAAAAATGTATTAATGTTTGATATTGAGACTTTTGGAACAGTAGCAAATGCAGTAGTAATATCTGTAGGGGCCGCTGGATTTGATAAAGAGGGTAAATCTTTTGAATACTATCAAAGAATAGATATAGAATCTCAGACTAAAGCTGGAAGATCTATGAATGAGAGTACTCTCCTATGGTGGATGGATCAGTCTAAAGAGGCTCAGACTGTATTTAAAGAAGATGCTCAGGATACTAAATATGCTCTAGATAAAATGATAGTTCAAATCCAGAATAGATTTGATTTAAAAAAGCTAGAAGTATATGGGAATGGGGCCAATTTTGATATTACAATTATGGAGAATTTACTGGCCACTTTTGAGCTGCCAATACCTTGGAAATTTTGGAATATTAGATGCTATAGAACTATAAAAAATCTATTTGCTGGCACTGTTATGAAGAGAGAAGGTACTCACCATAATGCCCTGGATGATGCTAAAGATCAGCTTAAGCACTTACAAATGATTAATACTAATCATAATCTTAAAATTGGCTTGTATGCCTAAGTTTATAGGAAATCTTAAGCCCTTCCAGCAGGAGGGGCTTTCTTTTGCTCTAGAGCATCCATATCATATTAATAACTTCCAGGCTGGACTTGGAAAGACTATTACTTCCCTATCCCTGGCCTGTAGTGTAGGGGGAAAGATTCTTATAATCTGCCCAGCATTTTTAAAGAATAATTGGAAGAAAGAAATAGCTAAATTTACTGAGGGGTTAGATGTAGATATAGTAAGCTACTCCTCCTTAAAGAAAGTGGCCTCTACTTTTGGAGAGTATAGAGTAGTAATTTGCGATGAGATCCATGCTGTAAAGAATAAAGAGGCTCAGAGGACTGAGCTTTTACATAATTTAGTAAAAGAATATAAGCCAGATTATTTTATGGGCCTTACAGGTACTCCTGTATCTAACAGGGTATCAGAATTTTGGAGCCTACTACAGCTATGTTACTATGGAGATTCCTATCCAGAATTTAAGCCATATCATAGGCTTTATTATAAATATTGCCACAGATTTAGCTATGAGAGATCTTTTGAGGTAAATGGATTCCCTATTACTAGATTTGATGGGATTAGAAAGACTAGGATAAAAGAGCTGCAGGATTTAATTAGACCTGTATTAATTAGAAGAAGAGCAGATCAGGTCCTGGACCTTCCAGGGGAGATAGAATCTGATTTTGTAGGCACTTCTAAAAAGTATGATGCTGATTTAAAGAAAGCTTTAGAATTATTTAAAGCAGATCCCAATGATCCTCAATATATGAGCCTAAAAGCTGCCAATGCATTAGCTAAGATAGATACTACTATTAAATTAGCTAAGGAGCTGATAGAGCAAGGGAATAGGCCTTTAATTTTTACCTGTCATAGAGAATCTGCCAGGCTTCTGGCTGAGAAATTAAAATGCGATAAGATAGATGGATCTGTAACTGCTGATAAAAGGCAAGGGATTATAGATAAATTTAATCTAGGAAATAATAATGCTTTAGTGGCCACTATTAAAAGTACTGCTGTAGGATTTAATATCACTTCCACTAATTACACTATATTTAATGATATAGATTTTTCTCCAGATAATATTGAGCAGGCTAAGAAGAGGACTCTTAGGATGGGCCAGGATAAAACGTGCTTTTACTATTACATATTTACAAGTGAATTTGATAAGAGCTTAAAAGATATGGTAGAGAGAAAAGATAAAGATATTAATTCAATCTTTAAAGGATTTTAAAATGAATAAATTAATATTATTAAATCATGAGACTGGCACTTTTTTTGAAGCTTATTCTTCTGTAGAGATGAAGAAGATCATAGGGCAGGAGATAGATAATGGAGCTGATTTAGAGAATCTGGCTTTATATGGGGCCTCTAATATGAAGATAATATCTAGAGAAGTAGTAGCTATTGAGTATGAGATTAAAAAAGCATGAGGATAATAATCCCCTTTAAGCTTTTAAGCTATAATCAATACTATAGGAATACTAAATCTGGACATAGAGTAAAGACAGGGGCAGGGCTGGCCTACGATGAAGAATTGGGATTATTTTTAGAGGATAATGCGGATGCATTAAAGTCTTATGGTAGGAATTTAGACCTGTCTAAAGATATTTTAGAATTTAAGATACAAAATTACAATGCTGATTATTATATAAAAGATGGCTCCAGACTTAATCAGAAATCTGGGGATATAGATAATTATGTAAAAGTACTCCAGGATAAGCTATTTAAGGTAATAGGAGTAGATGATTTCCTAATAAAAAGGCTCATAGTGGAGGAGTACCCATCAGATACTGATTATGCAATACTGGAGCTTAGTACTATAAATGTCTAGAGTAGAAGAGACTAAAAGATATAGGGCTAAGCATTTAGATGAAATACAGGCTAAAGATAGAGAAAGATATCACAAAAATATAGTAGCTCATAAAGCTAAGCAGGCTAAATATAGGGAAGAAAATAGGGTAAAAGAGAGAGATAGGGCTGCCAAATATAGGGAAGAAAATAGAGAGGAAATAAGAAGGAAAGCTAAAGAATACAGGATAAAACATAAGGCCAGGATAGCTGCTACTGATGGAGCTAGAAAGCTTAGGGATAGAAATAAAAGGGGCCACATCCATCTACTATTTAAGGAAGAAATAGCAGAAATATATAGTAGTAGGAGGGAGGGGCAGCAAGTAGATCACATAATTCCAGTAAATGGTAAAGGTATCACTGGATTACATGTACCTTGGAATCTACAGATATTAAGCTCTGAAGAGAACAATAGAAAGAATAATAAGGTAGATCTTAGTAAAGAGTCTGAAGATCTACTTAAAAGGATTAGATAGATTAGATGCTATCACCTTGCCATCTGGAAGTATTAGCATATTATCCCAGACTGAAAATATATTAAAATTAAATGTAGAGTCGTGATTTATATTTATAATTCCAAATCCTACACTCCAATTAGTCTCTCTATTTTTTATGTATTCTGGATTTAAGTCACATAGGGCTGGAAGGCTCCAGACATGGTGGGTATTTCCTCTTACTTGGAAGGCCTTGCTGCCTATGTGGTGTATGTGGGAAAATATCACAGATTTAGAGCCAGATACTTCATAGTGCTTTTTATGGCATGTAGTACCATGAAATTGGCCATGGGTTATTGATAATTTATCCCCTATATCTAGCCAATCATTATAATTTACTGTAGGGATGCCCCTAGTAGTTAACTTCAACTTTTTTCTAAGGTCAAAATTGTGAGAGTAGTCTAGTGGACAGGACTTCATCATAAGATCATACCTTATACAGTGATTCCCTAGGATATATATAATTTCTGAAAATTCCTTCTGAAGGATATCTAATATTTTATTTCCCAGATCCAGCTCCTCCTCTGATTTAGGTATAAAGTATTCATCCATCCCATCGGATCTCTTTATCCACTTTTTATACTGGGGATTTCTTGCCATAAGGTGGGCAGCATCTAAGAAATCCCCATTAATGATCAATCTTCTGTCTTTCTTATTCCTAAAGAATTTCCTGGCAGTTTTTATCATTATATCTAGGCATGGCCAGTCTAGATGATCTATATGCCAATCTCCAGCGATGAAATATGTATTAATTTCTCCCTTGCTTGGGAGCTTTAGCTCTGATATATTCATTTTCTATCCTTTAGGGGAGTTTTTAAGTAGGATAATCCTGGCAGATTTACTTAAATTCTTCCCTAATATTAATTAAAATCTTCAAATTCTTTATTAATAGCCAAGTGGATATGCTCAGCAGATCCTACATGTAGGTATGCCAGTCTATCTATCCCACTGAAGCTCATATATCTATAGTCTTTATATTCTTCTTTTGAGTTTATATATTCCACTAAATCTTTAGTGATAAATACATTGATATTTTTGGATCTAATATCTAGGGCCAGGCCATTTTGATGGGCTGTAGAAGTCCTTTTTAAAGCAGCATCCTCTTCTGGAGTGGATTTAGTAGCTGTGACAGTTAGATCTACCCCATGCCTGGACTTAGCATACCAGGCCAGATCAAAAAATATCATTAATAATATTGGATGGAGTGTAAGTATCAAATCTTTATCCTTCTCATTCTTAAAGGCTATCATTCTGGAAGCTCAAATATATGGAGAGTACCACCAATTAGATCAAAGGTATCTCCAAAGTATGCATAGATTAATATCCCTGCTGGCAATATTATTTTCCTATTCTCATCTGGATAGTCAGTCCAAGTATCAGACCCTTTAGACCAAATGACCTCATGCTGAGCAGGAGATCCTGATAAAGCATAGCTCCAGACGTTGTTGGCCCTTATAGTAGAAAATCTATCTATTCTCATGTCCGAGGATCTAGGCTCAAAAGACACTTCACACTTAGCAGTAGTAGTATAAATTAAAGTAGGAGTCCCTCCTGAGGCTGGTATTCTAGGAACATTGATTCTCTTATAATTAGTGAAAGGAAAAAACATATTAAAGCTCCTTTAATCTAAGCTTAAAATGAAGATTTATAGCATTAGATCCATTAGATACCACAAATGGCACTAGCATAGATCCTGCTGGGATAGTAGTAAGATTTAAAGCCCCTACCTGTACTGTATGCCCACCATTATTTATTAGAATATTGGAAGGAGATACCTGGTCCAGGTCCTTTCTCCCTACCACTACATTAGTGCCATTACTGCCAGATATCTGTAGAGCATTGGCCCCTGATCCAAATAGATTATTAATGAAAGCTCCAGTACTATCATACACTGCTACATTGAAAGAATTTATTCCAGAAGCTCCAGAAGATCTTAGGGCCAGATGATATAAGGCCACTTTTGCATCTTTCTCTACATATCTGATCCCTGCTGATCCATCATCAAAAGCATTATTATTGAAGTATCCGCCTATAGTGAAATCTTCATCTATAAATAGTCTCTCTAAGATGAAGTTTAATCCTCCCCCTATTTTTTGATTTACAGATTCTGAATTAGGCCTATTGGATTCTACATCCCCTATCCTAATCAGCCTTCTAGAAGGAGTGATTATATCTGTACTGGCCATTATAAATACCTATATCCTTTAGCATCTGAGTAAGAATAGACTTCTAATCTATGTCCTACTGCTGGGCTTATATCTAAATCCTCATCTAATGTTATTGTATTTCCTGTGATATCGTCAATTATCCTGAGATCTGAGTCTAATGTATAATCTTCAGCATGGACATTTATTTGCATCCCCACTGTATAATTAGCTATTTCTGTAGGATCTATATCAAAAGTCTTATTATCTGCTACTGCTGTAAGTAGTGAAGATGGCATAGTAAAAGTATGAGTAAGCTTCACTATTAAATCTAATTCTTCATCTGTATAATCAGTATATTTAGCTAATTCTACATAATACCCAGCTAAAGGAGCTGAAGGAAGGGGGGGATCTAATGTCAATCCGTTATTAGTGACATTATCTAAGGCCTTTAAAGTAGTGATTTCATCATAAGTATAATCATCTGATCTCACTCTTATCTTAAGTCCTACCCATCTATTCCATTTATCTCTCTCTTTATCGTACTGATCTGAAGCCCATAGATCTCCTAGTAGTAACTTAGAGGCTGTAGATCCTTCTGCTAAGATAGATCCAGGGCTAAAAGTACCAAATATCCCATCTATACCGAATCCAGTCTCTAATAGTTCTAATTCTATGGAGTCTAGTCCTAATTTTTTATTAATTATCTCATATTGAGCTGCTGGAAGATCCCTAGCTCCAGTCTCTAGATTGACTAGCTGGGTATCCTCCCCTCCAAAAAAGACTATATCTCCTATCTCTAAGGTAACTCCTGTAGAGTAGAGAGTTTTTATCCCTTTTATATATCTGGCTCCAAATTTATATCTATTCAAGATTCTGGCAGATACTCTTTGTACTACCTGGACAGATTCTGAGCTTCTATCTAATCCCATAGAATCTACAGATAATCTCTTCCTACCTACTGGAATCCTGGAAAAGGAATCTGCATTTAAAGATATATTCTTATCTAGGTATTCTCCTGTAAGTATATCGGGGCTGTATCTGAAAATAATACTATTGTATAGGTATTTATGAGTAGATCTCTTACTTTGTACTTTTGTAAGCTTCTCCAGATTTTTAGTATTTAATACTGGAGTGGCCTCTACTGAGAAAGGAGGGGCCGTATATTTTCCAGAAGTCTTAGCCTTCCTATTTATGAGATATAATCCCATAGGCCTACAAATCTCTTTTATAATGAAGTCTCTAGTATTCTCTATAGTTTCAGTGATATTTTTAAAATCATAATCTTTCAAAGATGCAGAATAAAGATCCTGGATATTTTCAAATTCTTCTGTATCTACATAGTCTATATTTAATCCTGCCCCATCTGGGAGGAGGTTATATTTAGATTTCACTTGTAAATCTAGGCTTAATCCAGTCTCTTCTGTGAGAGTCTCTTCTACGATAATATAAGATCTTCCAGTATCTAATACTCCAAAAGATAGAGCAGTCTTTATCCCATCATTTGATCCAGTACCTACTAATGGGATTAAATCCCCAGGTACTAATCCTAATCTGGCTTGGATATTTGGATCATCTATTACTATTGAGTTAGTGATAACCTGAGTAGAAGATACTCTATTTAAGGACCTGATAATATAATCTGTAGTAGAGGCTGCATTTCCATTTTTAGAATGGAGGAGCTTAAGTATTAAATCTATTGGGCTTCCCTGGAGTCTATATCTACTACCTACTTCAGTCTCTATATCATGGGCTGCTGGGAGAGTGTTTAATCTAGATCTTATTACTGTGAAGCTATTAGCATTTTTAGCTATTACTTCCATAATCTCATCTTCTATCTGTATATAAGAAGTGAGGGAGTCCTGAGTCTCTAAAAATGGCTCTACAGTATCTACTGGGATATTAGTCTGAGTGGAATCTATAGCTGAAGATAATATGGCCTGGTATTTTTCAAACGAGGCATTTCTTATCAAATTTGTAGCTAAAGATACTGATACTGTGATAGATCCTGCATTATAAGTGAGATCATCTACATAGCCTTTAATAACGCTTATAAAATCCTGGGGATATCTGCATCCTACAAATCCTAAAAATATCTCAGCTTCAGCCCCTAGAGGATCTCCAATCTGATTAAAGGATAAATCTTCTGCTACTTCCCCTCTATAATCTACTAATTCTAGGGCCATGATGGATACGGATCCAGATCCCCCTTTATCTACCATTAGCTGCTGTGCTATTTGCTTAGTAGTCTGAGATCTATTGAGCATTATATAAGGCTTAGAATCTTCCCTCTCTATCTCTCCATCCCATGTAATACCTTCTGTATTATCCCATTTTATTCTAGGATCATCCCATCTGGCAGTCTCTACAATTGGAGCAGATCCATATAGATATTGGCTCCCTTTAATCTTAAGGATTAATACAGGCTCTTTATCTATCTGATCTGCTAGATTTCTAAATGTTTCAGTAACATTATAGGCCATATAGTTTAGCCCTTTTATTTAGCAAAAAATGAGAGTCTCTTATCTTTCTTAACTCTCTTTTTACTCTCTTATTTTTAATCCTGCTCTCCAGGAGTCTCACATATAGTAGTACTCTATTCCAGTCCTGATTTGAATGGATAGAGGATTTATTTAATTCTTCATTGATAGTACATTGGCCTTCAGTGTAAATAGGGATACTTCTTTCTTCAGAAGTCTGATTATTTACAAAAAATACCTCATTTGATTCTAGGATCATTATCCCACTTTCTAGAGTGGGCTTCTTAGGAAGGGAAGTACCGCAGCTACTAAAATTTATTATTCCTATGAGCAGTCCTAATATCTTCAGGCTTTTTAGCTTCTTCAATTGCCTTCTCCTTCTTTTTTTGCTCTTTTTTTATCTTCTTCTCAGCTAGATAATTAGCAATTTTTTCATATATAAACCTCCCCAACTTCTCAAGTAGGGGGAGGCCTAAATACTTTACAAATAGATTAAGGATACTATTAAGCATTATCTGCTTTATTAATATCTTCTGCTTTATCTAAAGCCATTTTTCTAAGCTGAGGATAAAGCATTGAAGCCATATCATCGTATGGAGTATCAGATAATTCTGCTGATTCTTCCAGCCAGTCCATTACACCATTTACTAGGATTTTAGCAGACTCTTCTGCAATCTCTAATCCCTGATCTTTTAGATTAGCTAATAATAGCTTATGATCATACGCTTTCTTTATTTCTTCAGTTTGATTTTCTTCACTCATTTAATCCTCCTATGGATATTTTATTTAATTATTAAAATCCTAGATCAGTAATTATTATAAGTAAAGATTAGGAGAAATCATGGGATTTGACATATTCTAGTAGTTGAGACTGGCTACCTTCCAGGGAGTGTACTCTATCCCTAAGGCCCATTATCTCCTCCCTATTCCATCTACTTACTTCTTCAGTATTATCATGCTTACTGATATATACTGCGAGTCTTAGATCTATATCAGACATTTTTTCTAGAGTCTTTCTAGTAAAATAGGCATTTACAATAAGCAAAAGGCTTATAAATGATCCTAATATAGTCATATAAACTGTAATATCCATACTAATCCCTTAGTGATTTAAGATACCTTCTTAGTATCTTCTTATGCCAATTAGGTAGATCTGAAGCATTTACATCTGATTTCATAGCTTTAAGCTCTTGTCTTTCAGCTTTATCTGCAGCTTTAGCCGCTTCTTCTGCAGCTATTTCTTCAGTCATATCTTTAATCTCATAAGTAAAGTTTTTAGGATGCATATAGGTAGTAACTTCTATCCCATCCATACCTTTTTTAGTCCTGGAGATAGGGGATTCTACATAATTCCACTTGGTTTTCATCCACTGTGATTTATTGATGATTTTAAGTAGATGCTCTTTAGCTTTTACTTCATCTTGTTTTTCAAATCCACCTTTTGCCCATGAAGTATTATCAGGAATAATCTCAACTTTAAATTCTGCATAAGCATTAAAAGTAAAAAGTAATATTATTAAGTATTTCATATTTTATTTTCCTTAGTTAAACTTAGTACTATTTAATATTGTGTTGTCGGGTAATTCACATAGGGTAATTGATGTGGCTTGACCGCCATCACCGTATAAACTATTCCCAGTATCCACATTTAATAAATTAGCTTCTAGTGTCGATGTAATAGCTGTAAACTTGCACGTTCTACCAATACCACCAAAGCCACTAGCTCCAGAATCCCATAAAATACATACATCACTTGCACCACTTCCATTTTCTACTTGTATTTCATGATAGTTTTCGCTTGCATTTCCCCAAGTACTAACCATATAACCAGTTACAGAATATTTTTTACCAACAGTTAGATTATTAAAAGCTAAATCACTTAAATAACCATTAACACCTGCACTTGTACTTGCACTCAAATATTTAGTCTGACACTCAACATTGTTATTGTCGTTTAGGTTTTTGATAATTGATTCTGTGGTTGCCGATTCTTTAATGCTCATAAAAGAATAACCGTTTAATGGAACTAGGTTTTTTGTTGCACCATTCTGATATACATTAAATGTTATTGTTCCACCGCTAGGAACCTTTACATCAGAACAACCATTCGCTGATTTATATATAGTTTGTGTTGCTTCCACTTGAGGTCTATCTAGAGTTGATGTATTATTTCCTGTTGCTACGCCTTGAAGCTCAACAACTTCTGTATTATTCCATAGGAAATTATCGAAAAGTATTGCACCACAAATATGATACTCTCTAGTATAATCTTTGGTGTTTGTATAAACTCCTGTTGAGGGGTTATACTCTGATGGAGAATTATCCCTCTCAAGTTGATTATAAATAATAACAGTATTAACTGCGCTAGGTATTGATTGTGCTGTTGCTCTATAATACTTAATGTCTACCAACTCACTAGAATTAATATTCTCAAATGTTCCAGTGATTACCTGTGATTTATTAACGTCTGCGCCTTGTTTTGATAAAACAATTGAAAGGTCTTGATTTATATTTGCGCCGTTTTCATCTGTTACTCTTAAATTTATAGTTGTTGGTGACGAAGCACAAGAAACATATCTTCTTATGTCAGCGTTTGCTCTCCCATTTGAAACGCATGAAGGAGATGCTGTAAATATACCTGTATTAAGAGTGCAGTCATAAGAGCCTGCCACTGGATTTGTGCAATTTCCATTTATAACATCGTAGTTTTCACTAAGAACAACACCATTTGTATCTATAACAAAACTCAACTCATTAGCAGTTTGCGCAGTTAATTCTTTTTCTTGACTTACGATCGTGTTAGACGTTGACGACCAACCTTGTATTGGCACTTTGTAGTAAAAATGTATTTTATCATTCGCCCCTATAATAAAAGGTACTACCTGAGTTACTGTTTGAAATACGTTGTTTGAACCAAAATCAATAACCTCAAATGTAGTTGCGTTTCCAGTATATCTCAATCTTCCTGCTCTGTTTTGTACTCCACTTTCAAATAAAGATACTTGTCCAAAGTTATATTCCGTAGTACCCGAGCTAGCCATTTTTGTAGTATCTATGCTCAATCCATCTGCTACATTTAATGTTAGAGGTACAGCATTAGGAGTTCCATTGAAGTTAATAACCCCCCTTACAAGTATTTCATCGCCCACCCTTTTCTTTTTACAATCTGTCGAATCGATACTTAGATTCCAACTCATAGTAAAGGTACATGATTCCCAATCTGTTACGCTAGTATCAACACTAGAAACATAACCAGCAGGAGCTGGAGTGAAGATACACTCATCTATAAATACATCCCCCGTATAACTACTATCTACTAAGATCTCATTCCCATTAGATGTAGCCCCTATTTTTGTAGGTATTTCAATCTTTTTATAAGCTCCAGATACTACTTCTATAGATGAAGTCTCTACTCCATTAGTAAGAGATCTTACTCTCACTCCTGGAGCTGTAGCTTTTACTCTACAGGATAAAAGGCCTTGATTCCCTTCTAATCCTACTAGGCTAGTAACCTCCTGCTTTATTGAGAAAGTATCAGCAGTACAGGCCAGCTTTAAAGTTTTATTTAGATAGGGTACATCTGACTCTAAAGATTTAGTACAGCCAGTGACAGTCCAGCCTTTATATCCCTGCTCAAATGAAGGATTAATAAATGCTCCAGCACTTACAGAATATTGGCCTTCAGCAGGCTTTAGCTGAGCATGGGCCTTATAACTTAGGAAGATTCCTAGTGCTAATAAAAATGTAATAAAATTTCTCATATTTCCCTCTATGCTTTAAAAGATACCGATGTACTGTATCTTAATAATCTAGCATCTTCTACTGAGCTAGCAGTCTCATTTAGATTATCTCTAAAAACTTTTATTTTCAATATATCTCCAGAGGCCACAGCGATAGCATTTATCTCTCCAGCTACATCTGTGATATCCATATCTCCTACTGCTGTAAGGGCATTAGCTGTGGCTAATGTCTTTTCAGTATTTATAGAAATATGCTGATTTACTATTGATGTAGCATCTTCCCCTAATTTGTAGAGGGTAGATTCTAGCTTGAAAAATACATTATCCTGATTATCTGGGCTGAAGAAAATAGCATTTTTAAGTACTATTTGATCTCCTGCCTTATAAGATGCTGGCACTACTACTAGAGCAGATATGGCCATTTGAGATTCTTTATCAAAATCTAGAGTCTCCATCCCATCTATTAGGCTTTCTAGAGGAGATATATCCTCATTTAAGCCCCAGGCAAAAGAGCCTCCTCCTCCAGACCCTCCAATAAGATTAGATAATTTTACTACCTTCTTATTAAAAGCATCTTCAGAATCTTCTATAAGTACTATATCATCATCTACTGGAGTCACTTTCTCAGTGATTAAATTGTAATCATTGGCTGCTCTTTTCATTTGAGCATCATTAGTGACATTCCCTAAGCCTATATCTGTAGCATTTAATACTACAGCTCCAGTCTTAGTATTTACTGAGAGTACAGATTCTACTGTATCCCACTTCTCCCAGATAGTGCCATTATGTACTACTTTATCATTTACTTCAAAAGAGATAGCTCCAGATCCAAAATCTACTGAGCCTGCTACGTTTACTCTATACCAGTCATTTAGCTCTCCTGTGCCATCTGCTAAAGTGGGAGTATTTGTATCTGCATCCCAGACTCCCTTATATTCTAATAATACATCTGGAAGATAAGTAGAAGGGATTTTTGTATTTCCATCTAGAGGGCATATACCATTGGCAGCCCCTATAGATGCTAAAATAGCTGCTATTGCTGCAGCATTATCTCCAATAAGTATTAAATTTGCTGCTATATTATCAGCATTTACTTTAGCCTGAGCATCTAGCTTAGATATTACTACCTTTCTATCATCCCCATTAGCTACATAATTAGTAGATGCATAGATCTTAGCATTAGGATCAGCTTCCCCTACTATTCCTATGATATCCCCCATAGTGAATAGATGGCCCTGTAGATCAGATATGTAGGAGTTTAGATTCCCGCCCTGCTCTAGGCTTAAAATACCAGTGATTAAATCATCTTCAGTCTTTAAAAGATAATCTGCATTAGCCTTAGCACTTGATAGCTCCTGATTAAATTCTGTCTTACTCATATCATTATACCTCTATCTTTAAAAATACTAAGCCAGATATCTCATAATATCCAGGTAAAGAGTCTTTTACTCTCTCTTTTAGCTCAAATCCCACTCCCTTAGAGGACTCTTTAGTCTTATCTAATATGATGGGCTTGAAATTATTTGGCTGCTGATAATCATATATAAACTCCATCGGGGCTTTCCCGATAGCATAATTAAGAAAATCTAGCACTTCCTCCACTCCAGTATTAGTACTTCTTATATATCTTTGAGGTACATAATTAGTAATTAAAGGAAAGCTGCACTTCATTTTCTCTAATGTAGAGTAGCTAATGACTTCAGTTACCCCAGAAGGGGTAGTTTTTACTTGAGCTTCTGCTTTCTCTCTATTTTTATCAAAATCTGAGAAATCTTTTAAAGGAGTCTGAGTAATATATGCTGATCCAGATTCTAGATTAGCAGTATATGAGTTAGATCCAGCTCTATCTGATCCTGTAAATCCCAGGAGGCTAAATATTGATACTGCCTTTTGATCTCCAGTATCTATTAGAAGCTCAAAATTATTAGGGGCAGATATTGTAAATTTTCTAGTATTCCTATCTAGGACCACTGTATAGACTTGATTTCCTGCTGTATTCATAGCAGCAGCTACTCTATTCCCAAATTCTGTAAGAGTGAAGCTTCCTATAGGTAGTACAGCCAATCTCTGATTAGCATCTATATAGGCTTCCCCTAGATTTAGGTACTTATTTGATTTTGTAATTGTATGGCCATAGTAAAAGGCCGAGTATTTATTTAGTGCCATATTATGCTAAAGAGAAGTTATCAAATACTAGGCCCTGCTTACCGCCTTCTGTACCGATATCCTCTACTATCTCCCTTATAAATTGCTCATCGCCTTTCATATTTCCATCTATATTAAAGTTTACTACTGTAGCAGCCTGAGCTGTAGCAGCTCCCTGGTCTACAAATTCTCCAGTAGGGGCCACTCCTGAGCCTATAGGAGAAGCTGATCCTGCAGATCCCCCTGAAGCTGAAGCTGAGGCTGATCCTCCTCCCACTGAAGCTTTAAGTAAAGACCCTAATGCTACTAATGCAGCTCCAGCAGCTATAGCTCCTGTACCTGATACAGCATTTAAGGCCTCTACAGCTATCCCTTCTGCTATGAAAAATGTACCCAATTGGATAGCTAGATCTCCAATAGTTTGAAGTAAAAACTTCCCAAAATTGGCAAATACATCTTCTCCCTGGGCTAAAGATGTGACGATATTCTGAATACCTCCAGATATCCCTTTAGCTAGGCCATTTTTTACTATATTTGTAGTCTGAGTAGCTACTTTAGCCATCTCTTCTTTAGTTTTATTTATTCCTATGCTTACTCCTGAAAAGGTATCTACTAGCATAGAAGCAAAAGATTGAGACTGCTCAGCAGCCTTTACTATTTGCTGATCTGTTATCTCATTAGTAATAGCAGATTCTTCTTCTATGATAGCTCTTTGCTCCTGGAAGAAGGTCCTTAGCTGCTCATTTTTATTAGCTAATTTATCAGATACTGAGAAATCAAATATTTTTTCTGCTGCTGATCCTACATCTAAGGCAGCCTGGTTAGCAGTCTCACTAGAGGCTTCTGCAAAATTCTTTAAATCCTGAGTAATACCTTTAGATCCAAGTCCTACAGAAGTAAGTAGATCTGCAATCTTTTGCCCCAGGAAGCCAAATCCTGCCACTACTGTAGCTATCCCACTTACTAGAGACTTAAAAACTATCTGGCCTATATTTGCCACTAATTCTAAAGGAGCTGCTACATAAGTGATTAAAGCATCATTTAATCTTATTAATGGATTGATTACATCATCAAATACATTAAAAGATTCTACTACTTTCTTATTTAAGTCCTGGATTACTGTTATAAATCTATTGGCCCCTTCTACTACTAGAGGAGAGAAGGCTTTACCAAAATTGGCAGATAGATTAAATATATTATCTCCTAGAGTAGATATTACTCCAGTCAATGTCTTAGACTTTTTCTCCATACCTTGAAAAAAGATCCCAGATTCTCCAGTAAGTGTATTTAAAGCTGTGGTAAATTCTTCATAAGGTATCCTACCTCTAGAAATATCATCTCTAATAGTTTTTAGAGATCTACCAGTCTGATCAGATAGCTGCTTATAGATATTGATACCTTTATCAGCAAATTTATCTAATTCTATTAATGTCAATTTTTGAGTAGAGGCTAATCTACCGAATGGGATAGTAAGATCCCCTATCTCTACTCCTACTCCTGCTGCTAGATCTCCTAGAGTCTTTAGAGTAGGAATGATATCCTTTTGAGCTGTACCAAATGATAATAATTGAGTAGTAGCTGCTGCTAATCCCTCCAATTGGAATGGAGTGGAGGCTGCAAAATCCTGAAGCTCCTGGACCTGGGCTTGGGCTGCTGAAGCTGATTTAAGCATTACTTCAAATTGAGTATTTATTACTTCTAGGCTGGCTGCATCTTTTACAGCTTTAAATAGTGTTATCCCACCTATAGCTGCTGCTGAGGCTGCTACTTTTGCTAAGCTAGAAGCTACTCCTGCTATAGATAGGGAGAATCCATCTGAGAATCCTTTCCCAGACTTATCTCCAGATTTTGAAAATTGCTTTTCAGCATCATTTGTGACTGACTTTATATTCCCATTATCATAATCAATTATTAATCTAATGTCCGACATTCCCAAAAATCCTTTTAAGCTCATCCTCTTCTACCATGTGAGGATCCTTATACTTATCATCCATTTGCTTAAAGATAGAATTAATAAACTTATCCCTTATTTTACTTTCCATATAAGGGCTGCCTATTTCTTCTATCCTTCTAATCCTATCAGCAGCTTTATTTGAAAGCATGGCTGAATACATTATGGAGAGTCTTTTGGAATTTATCTTAGGTATCTCTAATGGGCTGATATGATAATAATGGCTCATATCCATCATTATCTTATCAGTCTCAGAGATATCTACTTTTTTACTGAGTTTATCTCCTGCCAGATAGTAATAATATGCTTGGCTTTAATAATCTTCAGTCCAAAAAACTTCTCTTCTAAGCCTAGCTTGATAAGCCATTCTTTCATTTTCGTTACTGCTTCTTCCCCACCTAAGCCATTAAATTCTTTTCCTATAGCTTGGGCCTCTTCAAAAGATGGATACTCTACGCTGTATCTCTCTGATCCTACTTGAATTGGGTACTTTTCTTCCTTAATTACTAACATTTTTTACCTCATATTTTAAAAATTTAAGGCCTCACAGGAGAGGCCCGATTATTTATAGACTTGCGAAATCAATCTTAGTCTTATCACCAATTGAGAAGATATTAATAGCTTCTGGCATAGTAGCATCAAAAGCTGAAGTAAATTCTACCTCAATTACTTGTAATTCTTTATTGAAATTGATGCTAGATGGATTAGGTACTGCTAGCATTTGCCAGTCATTACTCCTATCCGTAAAAGCTGCTGCTGAATCATGACCTACTAGCTTTCCAATCTTAGTCATTAAAGATTGAAAGAAATTAGCTGTACCAAATCCAATAAGCTTATCAGCTCCATTTTCATAGATCCCACCTAAAGGCTTAATAAATAGCTCTTCAAATTTTTCTCTAGATGTATCAGTGATACTCATAGTGATAGTAGATACTAGGCCGATTAGCCATTTTTCTATAGCTACGTTACCTGTAGCATCTCCAAGCTGATCTAAAAATTCAAATTCAAAAGCTGCTGAAGCTCCATCCTCAGATAGGATACCAATGGCCCCACCAAAAGACTGCTGGCCAATTGCTATTGTAAGGCTAGCTTCTGCTGTATCATCTTCCACAGAGATTAATCCGATGAAGTTATTAAATATCTCTACTCCAGTAGTAGATACTTGAATTTGAAAATAATCAGCAAATAAAGAAGCCTCTAATTGAGTCTTAATATCTGCTAAAAGGGCTGCTACATCTGCTGCTGCTGCTGCATCTACAGTGGCCAATTTTGTAAGACCTACTGGAGCTGGATCTGCCCCTCCATTTGTAACATGGATATAACCTAATACTTCTGTATAATCTTCCTTAATATGATTTAAAGGGATTATAGTCTCTCCTAGAGGAAGAGCAGAATACTGGACTTCTCTACAATGCTCTAATCCATAAAACCAGCGTTTAGGATTTACTTTAGAATTTACTACTTTTTTACTTTTGCATAATTTTGCCATCTTATTCTCCTATTCCATAAGAAATTGTAAATATAAAATTTATCTCATAGCTGTAAATATCCTGGGAGTCTATAACTTCTCCAGGGATTACTGTGCTGCTACTCATCCCTTTTATATATTCTTTACTATTTATTAATGATCTGTCTAGTATTAGATCTTTTATAATAAGGGCCTGCTCATATCCTTCATCAAATGAAGCCAATTTATCTCTATTTCCCTGTCTATAAGTCTTTAGATTTACAGGTACTTCTGTCACGCTCCCATCTTCATCATCTATTATTTTATTAGATGCTCCAAATACTAAAGCATATTTATAATCTGGATCTGCTCCTATAGTATCTTCATCCTTATGGAAGGGATTATCTATCTGCTTATAGAGCTTAGAGCAGCTAAAAATACTATCTTTAATATGCTTTCTTATCTCAGCTATCATATTTACCTGTGGAAGAAGGTAGGCTGAGTAGCTACTTTACTATCTTCCTCATCTACATTCCCATCCTTATTACTATCATATTCTATTAAATATCTCTTCCTAGCATCTGCTCTTTTTTCAGAGTAATCTACTATCTTCTCATTGAAGGCTTCAGCATTAGAAGTCTTAATGTCCTGATAGATTAAAAGGATAGTTTCAAACGTACTCCATCTCTCTAAACTATCTCCAATAAGTTGAGTCTTTAATATCTTAGATCCATCTGGATTTAATATTCCATTTCTATAGAAGTAGTCTAGGATCTCTTCCTGGGCCTTTCTATGTAAGTATTTCCAGCTATTTCTACCCATTGGAAGGTATTTTTTAAGCTCATTTTCAAAAGAATAGATCATAGAATCATCTGAGAAGAGGAAGTCCTCTGTAGATGTAATACTTTCAATATCGTAATCTATAAACTCTGAAGCTGAAGCTGTCTTAAGCTCTATTCTGATCTTATAGCTTCCCTCTGTCTTATATGCCCAGTCTAAATACCAGCAATCTGGATCAATATCATATTTATCATAAGATATTAGGGGCTGATTAGTGTAATCTGGATAGATAAGTACTTCTGTCACTGCCTCATCTGAGGTAGAGAAGGATTTAGTAGCATCTATCCTAAACATATCATAATTTTGTACTAATTTATCTACATCTGCTTTAGGAAATAGCATCTATTTCTCCTTTCCATATACATCTTCTTTCTTCATTCTCCAAAATAGATGGCCCATAGTAAAGCCTAATAGGAAAGTAAAAGAAGGATACTCATGGCTCCATCTTATAATGGTAGCTGATACAGATTCCACTTTCCCCTGCTCAGCAATTATCCAGAAGTCATATACTCCAATGAGTATTATCACTAATATAATAAAGTATGGTGTAATTTTCTTCATAGTTCAATCCTTTAAGTGTAGGCTATTATCCCTACATTGCAATTTACATCATCTGCCCCATTAGATTTATAAGTTACTCTCATCGCTAATCCATTTAAGGGAGTATTTGTAATAGCCTCATTATCAAAAGTAGTCTTTCCACTGGGATCTACTGGAAAATTCCCTATATATTGATGAAGCGGTACTCCATCTGGAGCTGCTGCTGACCAGGGTACTCCAGGAGCATACTCAGCATCATACCACTCTCCAGCATATAGATAATCTACATCCACTATCTCAAAAGATACCTGATCATTGATATGGGCTTTATCTGTATAACATACCCCACCTTTTACCTGGAGATCATTAGTTACATTATAATCATAAGTTACTGTAGTGCCTGCAGGGATGGAGAATTTAAAACCTCTATCAGTCTTTCTCTTCCCACCTTCTGCCAATATTCTCTCAGTTTTTATTATTTTTTCTGGCTCTAAGCTAATGCCATCGTGATTAGCCACTACATCATCTAGTATTAGCTTCTCACTAGCAGATATCTCTATGAAAAATTCAATATCTAGAGAATCCTCCAATGAGCTTATACCTTTTAGAGATATAGTGATATCGCTATCATGTATCTCCTGGGCTAACTTATCGCTGTATTTTGCATTTAAAGTATCATTTTCTATTGAGTAATTGTAGATCACAGTACCCTCCATATATCTATTTTAGTATTTGATATTATCGCAGATCCATTCCCTGAAGATCTTCTTACTTCAATAGATCCAGTCAATGCTCCCCCTGGATGGATTATATCTCCATCAAAAGATCCTACTGAGTTTATGGTATCTCCTGGCTGCTCTCTAGAAAAAAGCTGATTTCCATTTACTATGACTCTACATATATTATCAGTATTTGCCTTAGAGTTAGTGGTAGTAAATCCATAATTTGCTCTATAAGTGCCAGCATCTGCAATTACTGAAAATGTCAGTATGTTTACAAATGATCCACTAGTGGTACTAAAGGTAGGATTTTTAGTCTTAGTGTAATAACTTCCAAATATGATAGCATCATTAAGTATAGATATAGCTGTAGGATCTCCTACTAATCCTGTGGCCACATCTATTATATCTAAATCTACAGCTTTTAGACTCTCATCTAATACATCTGAGCCTGTAATAGTCTCATCTTGTACCTGACTTCCATCTATTTCTGTCCTGCCCATATATTCCTTAAAGTGGGAGGGTATTATCCCTCCCTATTTAATTAGTACTTGTAATCTACTACTACAGTATCTTTAACTTTAGGATTAAATCCTAGAGTAATTACTGATCCTGAGATAGTATAATCATTCCCAGCACCTACTCTACCTCTAAGCCCATTGATATAGACTCTTACATCTGCATCTGCTGTAGGAGCATTAGCTAAAGCACCTAATACTGGATTTCCTACAGTAATAGCTGGCTCTTCTCCATATACATCTGTAGGAAGTGCTGCAATTGCATCTGCATTAACTTTGATAGCTGCATCTAATAAACTATCAGCAGAAGCTAATGAAGTAGAAGCATCAATATAATTAGATCCAGAAGGAGTGATATACGTTCCATCGGTATCTAATCCTGCTCCAGTCTCAATAGCATCAATCTCTATTTGTTGAGCATCCTGTACATCTTTTAAGATCTTCCCTTGAGAAGCATCTAATACAGATCCTGTAGCTGAAGTAGTAAGGTTATTTACTATATCTGAGTCTCTTAAGATATCTGAAGATTCAGTATTATCAATAATATCAATCTTCCCAGATCCATCTACTGAGAAATCTGTAATATCTGTATTTACTACTAGATGATCACCTACATTAAAAGCAATCCCATCTAGTGTACCAGCTACAGATACTAGGAAGAAATCTCCTAGAGAAGCTCCATCTAATGCAGCCCCTGTATTATCAGAAGCATCAATTACTCCCTGGTAACTCATAGATCCTGTAGTAGCAGCATTTAGCTGAGCTACGTTTACAGCATCATTATTAGCTACCCCTGCTTTTAAGCCTGTGATAGTTGCATCATTATTTCCATCTGTGAGATTTAAATCTCCTCCAGCTAGAAAATCTGCTTTTAATTTTGCTTTTACTAGTGTGCCATCCTGTGACTGTCTTTCTAAATCAATTTCTGTAAATGCCATATATCCTCCCTGAATATTTTATTTAATTATGTAGTTTAAGCTACATATCGTATATCTATAAAATCACCTAATCTGATATCTAATAATCCATCAAATGTAAGCTCATTGCTATTTATGGAATAGCAATCATCCTTTATTATTAAGCCATTAAAAAAGACTAATTCACTGTCAGTCTTAGGCTCAGCATCTAGTGTGACTTTCCTATTCATTAAGAAGCCAGTATCTGCTGTAGTGTATTTCTTATAATGGGTACTGCTACCCTCATCATTTACTAGATCAAGCTGCCCTGTAAGGGGATTAAATTTAAAGCTCATGCTGCTACCACATTAAGCAGATCTTTCTTATTAGATCCTGTATATGTGACTGTCACTGTAGCATCTATGGCCCCAGCTATTCCCCCTATTCTAAACTCATATAATTCTACTGCTGCAGAAGGGTATTCTACTGTAATAGCATCTACATCTTTAGAAGGAGAAAATTTATTTAATTTATTTAATAGTACCTGTCTCGCTGGAGTGTTATCTCCAAAATCATTGAAAGATCCCTGACTCAGGGTGTTTACATTCTTCTTCCTAGAATAATTTGTTTTATAATCGTCTGCCATGATTCTATACCTTATGTATTGCTACATCTAGCTATTGCTATTTTTTATTTACTAGATTCTCTTTGAGCCTAGTAGGTAAGGGCCTTCCTGGATTGATGAGAGCATAATGCTTCTTTCCATCACTCCAAATATTATTTAACTGAAATTCTACTCTAATTCCAGATAATTTAGAGGCCAGATCTTTAGCAGATCCAGCCTCAATTACTTCTACATATTTAAAAAAATTAGTAGTTTCACTCATTCAAATTAGCTATTTACTACTGAAACGTGCATTTTATCACCTTCAATACCGATAGCAGCCCCACCAATTACATCTACTGAGATAAGGTAAGCAAATTCTTCATTACTATGAAGATCTGATACTTTAAATCTAGCAGTTTGCTGAGTTACCATGTGGCAAAATGCAGGATGAAAAAATACTGCTGAAGGATTTCCTGGAGTAGGAGATACTGAAGCTAATCCGTCTGAATTATCTTCTAGGATATTAAATCCATATCTTCTAGTTACAATTTCCCCACCGATCATAGGCTGATCATTTACATAATCAGAACTAGTAAGAGTAGTTCCATCCATTAGATCTCCATAATAGTCTGGAGATAAAAGTCCATACCAGCCTGGAGATTTAAGCCATTTCTGCTTTCCAGCGATTACTCTAATAGCTTTTAAAGTAGCAGCATCCATATTAGCTATTGCAGTAAGAGCCTGTCCAGCAGCAGGAGCTACTAAACTATAAAGATAATTATTGATTTGAGTATTCATCCCATCTAGTAAGCTTTCTCTGATATCAGAGCTTTCTTCCTGGATTTGAGATTGAAGAGATACTAGATCTTCTAGCTTGAAAGAAGCAATAAAGCGTCTATCTGCTTTTACATCTACGTAAGCTGTAACTAATTTCTCAGGAGTAAATGTATTATCTCCTGCAGCTCCAATTACTTTAGTCTCTCCTACGGCCTTTTTAATTTGAGATACTTTTACAGTATCACCTTGACGCATAATTGAGCCTTCATAAGTCTTATCAACTAATGCTAGCATCGGATTTGATTCTCTTAATTCTGGCATGAAAATCTCACTCCAGTACTTTTTGATTTGCTGATTTACATCTGCTAATTCTGTTAATGCCATATATCCCTCCTATGGAATCTAATTATTAATCTACTACATCTTTCATTCGTTTCTTCTTCTCAGCTAGTGGCAATTTTACCCACTGTGCATGAGTCAATTTTCCAGATCCTCCTCCAGGAGTTTGATTAGGTAAATTAGGATTATTTCCAAAATCTACTAATTCCCCATAATCTTCTGTAAACTGACTTACTACCGTCTGAAGGCTGGCTTTATCTATTGAGCCATTATCAGGATTGATAGCAATCTTATCAAAATCTACATGATTCCAATAAGCATCCTTCTTAAGAGATCCCCCTAATGCACGTTCAAATGCTGAGGCTTTCTTAAAATTAGTGATAGCACTGTCTCTAGTCTTTACCTCTTCTACAGTGTTATCTAGAGTATCTTCCAGCTCTTTGATTCTGGCTTCCCTTTGTTCTATAATAGTAGAAAATTGGCCTTCTTTGATTAGCTTCTCTTCTTCTATTTTAGTCTTTTGGGCATCTAGCTCTTCCTGCTTTTGCTTAAAAGTCTGATATCCTTCCTTATATTTCTTAGATTCCTCTAAGATTCTATTTTTGGAAGATTTCTCAGCTTCTAGCTCAGCCTGTAAATCAGCTAGCTTTTGCTCTAAATCTGTACCTGGATTGTCATTATTCAAATCTTCATTTGAATTTGGATCTACATTCGTAGTCATACTCTTACTCCTATTTTGAGGTTATATTGACTATTCTGTCAAATATTTATTAATTATCTTAAAAATTTAATTATGATCTGTCTAATTTCCCTAGTAATTTGATTTTTTTGAGATTTAGTAAAGCCTAAGAAGTTTCTACCTTGGGAGGCTAAATATTTCACTAGCTGCTTATTGCCAATAGTAGGAGGAGTATTAAATAATCCCCTTCCTCTTTTATCTCCCACTCTAATTATATAGGCCACTCCTCCCTGGAATCTCGACTTTACAGTAGTTAGTGATTTTAATAGCTGTCCTGTAGCTGTGAGATTTGATTTAGCTGGAGTAGTGGTAGATGCTAGCCTGGGCTTCTTTACATAATCTTTATTATTCTTATTTTTAGTCACTTTTACGACATTCCCAGCCTTATCTGTATAAAATCTGGCCTTTCCCTGTCTAGTCTCTTTATAATTTTGGGATAATGGGGGAAGTTTATAACTATTCCCAGTGGAAGGATCTACTCCTATCCCTAATTGAGTCCTTTTTACTATCCTATCTTTCAATGTATCGACATAATCTATATTTATACTCTTATTTATAGCTTTTTTTACCTTCTCATTGACTGATTTTCTAATCTGGATATCTATTTCCTTCTCATTTCTATAGCTCATCTGATAGATCCTCAATATTAAGGAAATTTTCAGCTATCCCACTGGCAGCCTCTGTAGCTAATAATGTAGCTAATAGATCTGAATTAGTAGAAGATCCCTTCTTAGTAGGATATTTCTTTATAATCTCATCTAATTCTGGGGAAGATATTCCCAGGAAATCCCTGGCCTTATTTGGATCAGCTTTCTTCTTCCCATAAGTACCTTTAATATTGCCTTCTGCTTTAGCATTATTAAACTCATCATCTCTAGAATAGCCTACTGTGATAGATCCTGCTTTATGATTTAGGAGAGTAAGAGCGTTTAGCATCTCTCCAGATAGTTCTAAATTTACCTTTTTACTTTTGCCAGCCAGCTTGAAATCAAATGATTTAGTATATGCTTTAGAATAGGCCGCAAAATCATCCCCATTTTTATCCTTCCCTTTAGAGGTCCTATCTTGGATTTGCTCTATTATCTCAATAGCTAGAGCCACTCTCTCCTGGGGATTATAATTCTTAGGTATTTTTATCTTTATCTTCTGCTGAGCCATCAAAAATCCTCTAAAGTGATATTTACTGCATATTTTTACGTTGTTTTTATGCCTTTTAGTGCATAAAAATACTCTGAAGTCCTATTATCTGTGCATATACTGGCTTTATGCCCTATTTTTGCTTATATTTGTGCTTAAAGTGGGAAGAGAGAGAATGAGGCCACTCCCTCTCCCCTAGCCCTTCCCTGTAAAAGGACTATTTATAGGCCTTAATTTCTTCTTCAGAATAAGCTGGCTTAAGATTAGCCTGCTTTCTTTTAGCATTTCTATCTTCCATAAACTTTACCTTAGCTTCATCTTTCTTAGCTTTTTTTACAGCTACTTTAGGAGCTTCAGCTTTCTTCTCTTCTTTCTTTACTTCCACATCTTTCATAAATCCTCCTCAGGAATATCATTATTATTAGTTTCTTCATCCATATTTGGATCTTCATTATTCATATCATCTGGAGGAGTCTCTCCTACTTTAGAAGGATCTACTCCATCTTTTACTTCCTTAGATCCTACATCATATCTAGGGATACCATATTCAAAGAATACCTGATCTATCTCTTCTTCAGACATATAAGGAGATAGCCTAATGATTTCTTTCTCTCTATAAGAAAGTCCATCTTTGATCATCTTAATACTGTTATCTATCTCAGTAGTATAATCAAGCTTGGCCATTGGCTCTTTAAATTCTACTTCCATAGTATCTTCTACTAGCTGGACATTGACTTTTTTAAGCTTAAGAGGCTTAGCTTCTTTCACCTTCATCCAATAATTATTTAGATGAGCTAGTAGTACATATAGCTGCTTCTCTTCTTCTGCCAGGTAGGATATTGATTCCTTTCTAGCTTCTGTAGTATCTAGCTCATCCATTGCCTTAGATAATCCTGAGGCCATAGTCTGAGAATCTAGCTGCATAATAGATCCAGCATCAATCCCTTTACTATCAAGCCAGAAGGCCAGTACATTTTTAAAGAAAGTAAGTGCTTTATCACTATCTACAGTAGGCTGAAGAGTACCAATAGTGGCAGGCTTATCTGATTTAGCCTTAGAGCTTAGATCCCAAATAGCGTTTGGACTCATAGTAGCATCATTGAACTCTACATCTATTCCATAGATTAATGTGAAACATTGAAACATAATGGCCCCATTAATATCTGATAACATTAATGGAAGTATCTTACTTAGCTTAAGGAAATCTGTATCCTGCTTAGGTACTATATTACTTACTGATCTATTCCCATATACAAATGGGATTACTCCAATGGGATTCCTATCATTAAGAGACTCTGTAAGCTCATCTATCTTATCTCCATCTGAGTCAAAAGCGATGATTTCAGTCTCAGAGTATGCCATATAGCAATCTATCTCTACTATCTCATTCTTCTTATTCTTCCCTACTTTAGATCTCTCAGTCTTTCCTAGAAATTCTACAAATACTGTGGGCATAGATTGATCACTGTTATCATCTGCCTTTACATAGAATTTATCATAAGGGAGTACATCTACTTTAATTTTCCCTTTATTAGTAAGCTTGGGCTTAAGTGCATACCCTCTATTTAGATAAGTATATTTCTCGGCCAGGCCCATCTTCACAGAAGTTCTTATCCTGGTAGTATATTCATCTACAAAATCCTGCTCATCGCACTTCCTTAGAGGATCTTCCCCATAAGATTTAGCTAATTTCCCTACTAATTTTTGAGTAAAATTTATTGGAAGGATTCTATGCTTAATAAGCTGAAAATACCTCTTATCTAAGGTATCTTCCATCATCTTCTCTACATAGGGGAGGAGATTCCCCTCAAAGATATCCAGCATTTGCTCATTATGATCATAAAAGCAGCTTAAATCTTTAATATCGCACAGTAATTCATCTATCCTACTGGCCAGGGGCTTAGTATTTTGTACTTCTAGCATAATATATCCTTATTTATTTGATTTATACTTTACTCCTCATTACAGATTTACTCCTACTTACATATTTATAGGTTATATAGTCTATCCAATATGTAATGGCAGTAGTTACATGCTGCTGCTCTAAGGTATCATCTTCTACATTATCAGCCCCTTTTTTAGGCTCTGTCAATCTGAAGCCTTCATCTATCCACTCGCATCCTTTATATAAATAGAATCTCACTTCTCCTAGATCATTTTCAAATACTCCATTAGCAGTATTATGCCTTCTTCTTAGAGGAGGATTTGCTCTAGGTATATTGATCTCATACTCCAGCATGGATCCATCTTTTCTTCTATAATTAGCTATGTACTGCTCTACTATTTCAATATCACTCCAATTGGACCTAGTATCATTATGCTTCCCTGCTGCATCTCCAAATATCCCCCATTTTACTGGCAATTCAAATGCTCCATCTTCTGCCATCTCTTCTAATAGCTGGCCTGTCCTCATCGTTTCAGCATGATACTCTTTAAATACATGGAAGGAATCTCCAATATATTGGCCTAAGGCCCAGGACATTGGCTTCCCTTTACCTATATTGAAATCCATCATTAAATCTACTCGATATCTAGTATCTAGCTGATATTTCTCATCTCTTTTAAAATTGACTTCAGACTGATAGGCATAATAGATCCTATCTGAGTCAATCTCTACCCACATCCCTCTAAGCTGCCTATCAGCTTCTTTCTTAGTAAGAGTCTTTCTTAGAAATTCTATATATCCTGGATCTAGGAATCTATTATCTGTAGTCAATGAGTAATAAACATGGATTCCAGGTACATGAGCTTTCTCTATAAAATCTTTATGTATCCAATGGGCAGGAGAGTCTGGATTCGTTAGTAAAATAAGCGTATTCTCTTTTATATGCCTGATTCTATTCAATCGCTGCATAATTTCTCGAATGGCCTGCCTATCTTCTATATTATTCTCAGTAGCTTCTTCTATCACTGCCATTGATATCTTAAGAGATCTAAACTTCTTATACTTCTTATCTCCCCAGGTCCTGGAGAAGATCTCACTCTTCATCTTAGGAAAGACTATTCTACATATAGGATCATAAGTAATATAATCCTCACCTTCTATGAGCTGATCATCATTATCTAATAATTCACAGATATCTGAGTAAATGGTATCTCTTAAATCTGGGAGAGATCTTCTCCCTAGTAGGCATTTTGCTTTTTTAAATTTAGTACAATGCTGTATGGCCTGCCAGGCAGCCAATGTAGTCTTAGCAGATCCTACAGCTCCAGAATAGAGTACTGCTACTACTCCATCTTTATACTCCCATGTATTATTTTGATCCCATAGGACTCGATATTGCCAATTGATATGGGTAGGATTGAAGGTTGTAAATGAGAGCATCTCATCTACATCATACATGTCTGTAAATGTAGGCTCAGCCTGTATGGCCAGATCTGTACTCATATATCCTTATATCCGTATATTAATACACCTTCCAGTGCTGTATTCTTTCTATCTTTAACTTATAGTACTTATCTTCATAAAATATGCCATTATACTTATTAGTAACTCTCAGCCTGGCCTTTATATATCCATTACCCGAATAGGCTATATTTAGTACTTTCATTAATAAATCTGAAGTATCTGTAGTATATGTAGTACCTCTAAGTAGCTGCAAATTATCCCCATTTATTTAGCACGATAAGAAAGATTATCATGCAATCCTTAATTTCTTCAGTATTCTAAAGAATTTCTCATACCTTCTTATTATCTTATTCAGTCTTTCTATCTCAGCATCTTTAGTCTGAAGCATACTACTACTAAAATCCTGCATAGATTTTACACTAGGATGATTAAGAGCAGCCTGCTCCTTTTGCATATCTCCTAAGCTCATTTATCATCCTTTTTAGCCTCATTAATAGCTGCTACTTCTTCTGGAGTCTTAGATAAATTAAAGGCCAGGCCATACTCTTTTACAGTATGCTCATTCTCATTTTTCACTTCAGATTTATCTACCATATCAGTACAATTAATAGCTACAAATTTAGCAAAATTAGAGTTATATTCCCCATTTAGCCCACCCTGGACTAGAAATTGCTTCTGCCTCTGTTTACATACCTTATAGGCATCCGATAATTTTGGATAAATTTTAATCCACTCATGCAGAGTAGAAGTAGATATCATTATCTCAGCACAGAATCCCTCTAATGTAGGGAATTTAGTAAGCTTATTCTTAGTAATTTCAATAGCTTTCCCAGCAGATGCTACTACTTCCTTATAAGGAGTATATTCTACTTTAAAATATTCTAATAATTTTTCTGGATAGATTTCTTTATACTTAGTAGGAGGCCCTACTGGATTTTTCTTCTTAGTCATTTTATACCCTTCAGTAAATTGTAAGCTATTCAGCCTATAAGTAATATTTACTCATTAGATATTTAATGTCAATTATCCCTGAGCATTATGCTATGCTTCTATCCTTATAATATTCTTTCTTAGGAGAAAAAAATGGAAACTAAAAATTTAATTCAGGCCTCAGCCAATGTAGTAAAGATTACATCTCTAAGCCCAGGAGATGTAGTAAAGTATGTAGATACTGGATCTTATTCTTCAAGTGAGATCAAGTATGGAGTAGTATTAGATATGTTAAATGATGGGGAGAAATCTTTTATCCAGATACTTCTTTATTCTAATTCATACTCAGAGATCAAATCAGAAGTAAAACTATTTGAAGGCTCAAAAGATGTAAATATATTCCCTGCTACAGTAACAGAAGTAGAAGAATATCTAGATGGAGCTATATCTTCTCTATCTAAAAAAATTGAAGATAAAGCTAAAGAATTAGACCAAATGAGATTAGGGCTTACTAAAGCTAAAGAATTTGTATCTATGGAGACTTCTAAGAAATTATCTGAAGTATCTTTTAAAGAGGTTACTCAGGTAGAATACAATAGATTAAAGACTGATACAGCTTTTTAAGCCTCATTAGGGAGTACTTCTAGATCAGCAGAAGTATTCCCTCCCTGGATTACTCTCCATTTAGACCTAAGTCTATCGGCAAGCTGCTGCCTTCTAATTATATACTGATATTGATCAAATTTGCAATCTACTAGCATAGAAGCTGAAGTCTCATTCATCCACTTTTGAATTGAAGCCAGCTCCTCCCTTCTTTGAGCAGAAGGCCAATAGCTTCCCCCGAAGTATATTATCCTCATATTTAAGTACTCCCTTAATAAAATCTCTCATAAATTCATATTGCATAGATGAGAAAGTCTCTACAATGATCTCTTCTAATTCTGCTGGGATTAATCCACTAAAATTAATACCATTTCTATAAAATACTCCATGCCCCATCTCATGCATTAGAGTCCTATACTTATGCTCATTATTTAATGAGTCTTTTACCCAAATAGAGCTATTCTCTTTATCTATCCATCCATAATATTGATCTAGAAGCTCAGGAGGTATCTCTTTAGGAGATTTAGTAGTGATTTTATACTTCTGGCCTAATATATTTACTGATTTTACATCCATGTAAATCCTCCCATATCTAGATTATCCTTATTATGATTTGTAATATCAAATGAGTAGAATAGTTTTATTAAAGATATTGACTTAGTATATCCATTTAGAGATAGTGGCTTATGACTCGATTTCATCAAAATTCTGCTAAAAAGATTCCAAGCCTCAGAATTGAGGCTTTTTTATTATCTTTTGACGCACCTTTTCCGAGCAAAAAAACAGTAAAAAGTACTTTTTCAAAAAATTTGAGCTACAAAAAATAAAACAGAGAATACCTACAATGTTTTTATCTTTTTGCTAAGAATCAATGCGTTATAAGAATATCCGAAGCTATTATAATATTTACTCAGATAGATTGACTTTCCTACTCTAGATATATAATCTCATTTTACTCTTTCATTGTATGACGTCTGGCTAGCCAATGCGATGTTTAGAGATAAACATAAGTATAGTCATTAGGAGGCCATACAATGAGAGAGTATTCTAAAGATCCTGTAGAAGCTGTAGCTCAGCACTTACTAGATACATCGGAAATTAAATTAAAAGGGAAGAGCCTATATATGGGATCTTCTAGAGCTTCCAATATTACGAGAGATATTGTAAGTAATGATGCTTTATTAGATGAGCTAGGTATTTTCAGATATGTGAAATCTTCTGGCTTTAATTCTAGAGACTTCAATCTATCTGTAATAGATATGCTTAAAGATCATTTAGATAAGGCTGCAAATGAAGAAGCCTTCAGTCTATTGGAAGATACAGATGAGCCCCAAATAGATCCAAATATATTTAAGATATATAAAGATATAGAGGAAGAGTCTGATAGAAATGATAAAGATAAGTTTTTAGTATTAAAAGCTGATCATTCTATAGTTAAAAATGTGGCCATATCTACTTATAGACATTTAGTAACAGAAGAGGTCTATACTAAAATAAGATCTAAGATTCCACTAGCATATAAGAAATATAATCCCTATAAAATAAATGAAAACCTCCAGGATAAAAAATGGATGGAATATGTAGAATCCATAAAAATGGAGCTACCTCATATTAATGAGTGCATGCATCCTTCTTGGAGATATAATAGAGATAAAGATGCTAAACTTACAGAAGAAGAGATATTCTTTATAGAGTCTAGCTTCACATCTAAAAGCGATCTTCAGTACTATATAGATTCTGCTTATCATACTGTAATAGATAAAATGTGGTCGTATATTATGCTATTTGGGATAAAAGGTACTGGAAAGACTACACTTATTGAGATGATGATCCCATGCGTGGGGAGAGATAACTACAGGAAAGCTCCCCAAAATGCCCTTAAAAAAGAATTTAATGGATTTAAGAAGAATAAAAGACTTATCCTAATGGATGAAATGGTAGCTAATACCGATACTGCAGTAAATATACTAAAATCAGATGCAAATAAAGAGTTTAATGTAGAAGAGAAGTCTCAGATATCTGAATCTGTGCAGAATTTTGTATCTATGTGGATAGCTACTAATAATATATCAGACTGGAAATTTACTCACGATGAGAGAAGATTCTCAGTCTTAGGGCTTACTACTAAGACTACCTTAGAGAGAGGGATATCCGATGACTGGATGGGAGAATTTTCTCAAAAAATAGAGACTGAATACTGGGCAAATGCTTTTTTTAATTATCTTGAAGCCAATAGATCTAGAGAATTTAATACTATGAGCCCATATAAATCTGAGGCATTTTGGGAAGTTGTATATGAGTCTCTATCAGCTTGGCAAATGCAGATAGTAGATACTATCACTCTAGGAGAGCCCATGGGGGATATTAAGATATCTAGTCTATTTGATGAGCATGATAAGTATGCACCTTCTACCCATAAAAAGATTATAGACTTCCTTGATAATTATCGTCATAAAGGGGATAAATTAGGAAATTATATTAGAGGGAGATCTGTATCTTCTTCATCTATCAGGCCTAACGAGAAATATATGGCCCCAGTAAATGACAATATGTCTTTAAATAAGGAGCTATAATGTCAGATCCAACGATTAGAACTATGCAGTCAATAGATATCATAGAAGAGAAAATCCTAGATAGGATAGATAGACTATTTGATAAATTAGAGGATGCAATAGATATTCTAGTAGAGAAAGCCCAGGATGAGTAAATTAATCCCTATAGATTTTGAATATAATACTACTGCTGAAGCTAAGCTTAATCTAGTATGCTGCTCAATGGAAGTGGAAGGATTTAAAGAAGAGTACTGGCTCTATAATGATAAAGTAGCTCAAGTGGAGCTGAAGGCCAGAATATCGGCCTTAAGAGAGCTAGGCTATATTTTTGTATGCTTCTCAGCAGTGGCAGAAGGCCAATCCTTTATAAGTCTGGGAATAAATCCTGCTAAATGTAAATGGATAGATTTAGCCCAGGAGTGGAAGATGCTTACTAATCATTATCATAAATACATGTATGGAAGGCAGCTAATTGATGGGAAGGAGATAGTAACCTATCCCCCTAAATATGGGGAAGATTCTGGAGTCTCAAATGCTAAGCCCCCTAAAAATTTAGCTGGCTGCTTATATAAATTATTAGATATTAAGATAGATACTGAGCATAAGATTGCAATTAGGGATCTAATTATATCTAATGATGCTAATAGGATTGAAAATAATAAGAAAATCATCATGGATTACTGTACTTCAGATATAGTACACTTAATCCCAACCTGGAATGAGATAAAGAAAGTATATCTCACATATTTTAAGCAGGCATGGGAATATACTAAAGAAGAAATGGCAGATCTAGGCCTCCCTTTAGAAGAAAATAAGCCCATAGAAGTTACTTATGAGGAAGTATTTTGGAGAGGAGAGACTGCTGCCAGGACCGCATTAATGCAATCTACAGGCTATCCAGTAAATGTGAAGAAAGTTAAAAAATTTGCTGGATCTGTAAAAGATCTACTAAAAGATCTCTGTGAGGATATTAATAGTCAATTTCCAGATGATCTTAAATTCTTTAGATGGAATAGTACTCATCAAAGGTATTCCATGTATCAGAAGCCTTTGAAAGAATGGATAGAAAATTCTAAATATAAAGATAATTGGCTTAGGACTAAGCCATCTAAGACTAAGCCAGATGGAGATTGGAGCTTATCTCTAGATGCATGGGAGAAGCATTTTTCATATAGGCATGATTTTCCTAGAGAGAATGTAGGGGCCCAGATATTAAGGTATCTTAAGACTAGGCAGTCTTTAAATGGATTTCTTCCTAAGGCTAAAGATGCAAAAAATAAATCTACTTTTTTTGATTCCCTTGGGAAAGATGGGAGAGTTAGATGCTATTTAAATCCTTATGGATCTAGTACAGGCCGCTTCCAGGCTGGAAGTACTGGCTTCATCCCACTTAAAGCTGCCTGGATGAGATCTCTTATAGAGCCTGCTCCTGGTAAAGCCATCTGTGGAATAGATTATGGATCCCAGGAGTTTTTAATCGCTGCTCTAGTAAGTGGGGATAAAAACATGCTGGAGGCTTATAAGTCTGGAGATGTATATCTTTATTTTGCTAAACTAGCAGGAGCTGTACCCTGGGATGGAAAGAAATCAGATTATAAAGTGGAGAGAGATGTATTTAAGGCCACTACACTAGGTATATCCTACTCTATGGGGTCAGCAGCATTAGCTAGAAAACTTACAGACGATACTGGAAAGCCCCATACTCAGAAAGATGCTCAAGATTTAATAAATAAATTTATGCAGGCTTATCCTAAATATGCTGAATGGATAGAAGAGATCAGATTTGATTATTCTATGAGAGGATATAATAAACTCCCAGATGGATTTTTAGCTTTTGGGGATAATGGGAATAAAAGATCTGTATCTAATCACCCTATCCAGGGATTTGGGAGCTGTATTTTAAGGAAAGCTATCCAATTATGTCAAGATAGGGGCCTTAAGGTTATCTTTCCCCTACATGATGCTGCTTATAACGAATTTCCATCTTTTAAATTGGAAGATATAGATACTTTTGCTGAATGTATGAGAGAAGCTTTTATCTTTTATTTTGAAGATAAAGAGGCTGCTAATCTTATTAGGCTAGATATCAATATTTGGAGTCCAGACTATGAAGATGGAGATTTTACTACCCCTGGAGGATTAGAAGGGAAGATGCAGAAGATTTATATTGACGATCGCTCAATATCAGAATACAACAAATTTAAGAAATATATGGAGGTCTAAGATGTGGGAAGAAGTTAAAGGCTGGCCCTATGAGGTAAGTGAGAGAGGGGAAGTATTCTCTTTAAACAGAGATAAAATATTGAAGCCCTGTATTAAAGGAGGATATTCAGCAGTTACTCTCCAAAATAAAGGTAAAAAAAGACAAGTATATATCCATATATTAGTAGCAGAAGCTTTTTTATTTAAGCCAGCATTAAAAAAGAGGCTGCAAGTAAATCACATTGATGGGAATAAACTAAATAATAGAAGGACTAATTTAGAGTATGTTACTCCCCTACAGAATACTAGCCACGCTATAGCTTTAGGCCTCTACAATAACACTGGAGAAAATAATGGCAGATCTAAGCTGCAATCCAGGCATATTAAAGCTATTAGGGCTTTAAAAGGATTATTGGATGAGAGAGAAATTGCTGATTTATTCAGAGTAGGTAAGACTGCCATTAATGATATATTTACAGGTAAAAGCTGGAGGCATTTATGAATTATCCAGATAATTTTGAGAAAGCAGAAGCTGAATATAATAAAAATTATGATCCCTATGATGAGGATCAAATAGAAGGAGATGAGGATGATAGATCAGAGGATGATGGCAATAGCCAGGAATAATAAAAGCGAGATAGCTTTTGTAGCTAAAGATATGATGGAGATCTTTAAAACTCTATCAGATGAAAATTTTGATGTAGAGACTACTGAGGCTGGAGGCCCTTTAGAGAAAAAAGAGAAATTTGTGGGGGATACTGTCCTGGCTTCTTTTTATCTCCACTCTTACTCATTAGCTACATTAGCATTTAATGCAATGATGGAAGATAAGAAGAATAATCCTCATACTAGCAGGACTATATTAGATTATTTTGCTGTAGAAACTACTAAAAGATTAATGGAGGGGAAATGATTACTACTATTAAATTAGATGCTACGAAAATGAATAGTGAAGATAGGAAGAAGAAGATGGCCCAAGTGGCCCAGGAGATGCATACTGTAATTAATTCATCAATCTTCAGAGATCAGATATTAAAGCTTAAGCCTTTTGATGGAGAAAGATCTAAATATAAAAATCTATCAAATATGGAAGTATATAAAATGATCATACATGGAGCAGATATCCATGAGCCTCAGATGGATTATGAATTAGATATTTTTGTAGATGATTATTATACCTGGAAGAAAGTAATAGGATATACCAAGCCAAGAGTGGACAGGATAATCCGAGTAAATACTAAATACTTTGATAAAAGACATACTGTGGATATTGGATCAAATATCCTCCATGAGTATGGCCATTTGATGGGCTTCGGCCATGACTTCTTCTATAATGATGAAAGGCCTTCTTCTATCTGTTATCAATTTAATAAAGCTTATGAAAATGCTTATAAGAAGCTATTTAATCTCCAGACTGCTCCTGTAAGAGTATGTAGCAGGCCTTGGAAATATCTAAAGCTTAGGAAAGTATGTAGATGGGAAGAGAGGCTAGTAAAATGATGGATATAGATACTACAGGATTTAATAAAACTCAGTGGGATATGTTTTATGCTATTAAAAATTTAGAATTTCAAAGAGATACTAGAAAGGCTGAGCTACATAGTATGTATCCTACCCATAAGCCATTTTTTGTATCCTCAGATCTGGCTAAATATACTGTAAAATTGAAGAGGATGAGATCAGGGCTTATAGAATATAGCTGCTCTATAAAAAATTCACAGGATAAAAAATGAGTATATTTTTAGGAGCTATAGGTTATATATTATTTGTATTTTTAGTATGTAGATTTATTTATATAGGGAATAGGTAAATCTATTACAGTTAAGAGTATTAATGAAATGGGTTAAATATGATGAAAGATGGTTTTATTTATAGTAATGGTATGCAAATAAAAGCTAATTGCTACGCCTGCAAGCAACTTGAGCATATAGATAATACAAGTTACGAAATCATTGATGGTGGTTTTTGTTGCAATGGTCGAGAGTATAAAAATCAAACAAAACAAAGAGAGCTTGAGCTAAATATGCAACGTGATAAGTATCTTAAAAGAGCTAAGAAGTGTTGCGATTTAAAATATTAATTACAATAATGCAGATTAATGAAATGAAAATAAGGAGACATTATGAGTGAAGAAAGATTAAAAATAGACAAAATTGAACTATATAAACCAAGCGAGGATTCATTTGATATAACCTATAGAAAGCTATCAGAAACAGCGAGAGAGCTAGTAGAGCAATCTAATGCTAATTTCAATGCTAAAATGATGATAACGAGCGATATGGATAATTATTCAAAGGAAGATTTGTTTGACGAAACTATAAAGCTAGTATCGTTAAAATCAGATGCTTATTCAAATGCAATACTATTGTGTTTTTATGCTATGGATAAACTAAAAGAAGAA